>Ga0078972_1005557_pt1 | contig 31748 bp, 30 predicted proteins | sample YelNatPaOPGAMG01_FD_67568 | JGI IMG/M metagenome (GOLD analysis project Ga0078972, IMG submission 67568) | Hot spring thermophilic microbial communities from Obsidian Pool, Yellowstone National Park, USA - OP-RAMG-01 (SPADES assembly) (version 2) | ecosystem: Environmental > Aquatic > Thermal...
CTCGGCGCGGCCACCTGGACCGTGCGTCCTGACAGCAACCGCATCCGCCTGCGGCTGCAGGGGCCCGCGCCTGAGCCCGACCTCTGGATGTTGCCCGCCACGCTGGATGAGGATGGGACCGACGCTCTCGATGGGCACCACGACGCGGGTACGACCAACGACAGAAACGACAGAAGTGCTGTGCTCGGCTGCTGCGCCGGAGGGGGGAGGTGGGCCACGAGAGCAGGGACCGGCGCCCAGTGACGGGCGGGTGACAGCCAAGGGGCTGGCGAGCGCGAGCTGGTGGCATGTGTCGACGAGAGGGAGAGCGCTGGCGTCCATACGGCCCCCATGCTGGGAGATCCTCGACGACACCACGGCGAGGATCCCGGGGGGCTATCCGTCTGGGCTGAGGAGGCCCGCAGTGACGGCCAGGACACCGCAGGAGTGCTGTGGTCCGAGCCGGCGGACAGCGCTGGCGAGCGCCACTCCGAGCGCCTCGATCGCGTCACCGAGCGCAGAGCCGGACGGCTCGATCGGGGCCGGGCACGGGTCAAGTACATGCACCCAGCGTGTCGCGTCGACCCGGGTGGGCTCGGCCCTCGCCGCCGCCCGGCGCAGCCAGCCCCGCACGGTGCCGGCGGGCCTGGCAAGGCGTGCCGCGATCGCCCGGTGACCAGCCCCGGCCGCCTTGGCGAGCAGCGCTGCCACGATCACCTCAGCAGCGTCCCGGCGACGAGGGACGCTCCACGCCGGCAGCAGCACGTGCGTCGCCTTACAGCGCGCGCACCAGGCGCGCCGGGGTCGCATCTCTCGGTCCTCGCCGAGCGTGCGAAGCACACGCCGCCGAGCCCAGCCGTAGCGACCGAGCGGGGCGCCACAGTACGGGCAGGAGAGCCTGCCGGCGGCAAGGTCGGCCTCGACTGCCTCTTCGTCGTTCCCGACGACCAGCATCGAATTGCGCTCCTTCCCATGTCTCGACAGCCTCGCGCCCGAACTTTGATCCGGGTAGGGGCAGCTCGTGTTGGCCGATCATGTGCCGCCGTCGCTGTCCTGGCAAGTTCGCCGGCACACCACCTCGACAACGTTGCACCTGGCCGCGACCACGACCCGCTGACTCGATGCCTGCCGTGTCCTCACCGTGCTCGACGTTCTCAAGCCCCGGCGTCCTCATCCAGCGTGGCGCTCAACAGCCGCTGCGCGCAGCTCGCCCGGCCGCATGACGATCCCCTTGCCGTCGCAGGAGAGGACCAAGGCGTCGGTGTCCGCGGCCGGCTCCGGCTTCGCTTCGGCGTAGAAGCTCTCGACGTCTTTTGCCGCTCGCCGGGCCAGCTCCTCGGCCTGGCGCTTGCCCAGTTCGACGCCGGTCGCGCGCTCGATCGCGGCCTGCGCTTCTTCGTAGCTGCCCCGGGAGCCCTCGATCGCGGCGAGCTCGCGCAAGCCGTGAGAGTGGATCTCCTCTGGCAGGTTGAGCTGGGCGTCTGCGAGGTGGAGGTTTTTCCGCTCCTTGGCGCGGTAGGCGAGGCGGGTGAGCTTGACCGGGCCGAAGATCGTCGTAAGCGGCCGTTCGTGGCCGGGCTCGACTACGCGATGAAGCTCGTTGGAAGCGTCGCGCACCTGGTCGGCACGGGTCTCGTGGACTGCGCGCAGGTCGAGGTGATCTTGGTAGAGCTGGCGGAGGAGCTCTCGGCCGTCTACGTCGAGACGGGTCTCGAGCTCGGAGTGGGTGAGCGTCGCCGCTTCGTCGCCGGCGAGGAAGCCCACGACTCCTTGATAGAGCGCGTCGGAGGCCGAGAAGGCGTCCGACGCTTCATGCCCGGCGCTCTCTAGCTGCGTCGCGCTCTGCTGGTGACCAGCTGCTTCAGGCCGTTGTCCGCCGCTGCCTCGAGCTTCGCCTTGGCTGCTCTGAAGCGCCTCGTCGCCGCACGAACCTCGGCCACCTCGTCGGCCTTCAACATCACGAACCTCGTCTTGTTCTTGACCGAGTAGCTGAGTACCACCGAGCTGTGCAGCTCCTCGCCGTTCGCGCAACGACAGTTCGGCTTCCCGCACCGACGGCGATGGGTGACCACCGTCCCCCGGAGCATCTCGGGAACCGCGTCCCGAGTCGACGTCCGTGCTCGAGCAACCACGTCCCATAGGGTACACCTCCTGTCTGCCAGCTGATGCGCTAGCAGATTCTCGCCGCTGGGGGGCGAAAGGTGGTGGATGCAGTGGAACTCAGCTCGCCACTGAGGGTGGAACAGCTATCTGACGAGGGAAAACGAACGAGAGAAGCTCACTCCAGCGGAGCCACACCCATTATCAGCACCGCGATCGCTGCAGAAATGACGCCCTCGCCTCTTTCGTCTTCTCGACGGCGGAGGCGTCGGTCTTTTCGAGCGCGCCCGTTCATAGACCCTCCCTATCTCTAACAAAGCACCACCGAGCCGACCGGCACCCAACCCGGACCGACCAGCATTTTCACTATCTGAAAACTATGATACTCGAACTACACAGATGTTATCAATAGGTAATCAAGAATGATATAACCAAGGCATTGACACAGGTCCGGCTTTGGACCGTTCAGCGGGTCCGGGTGAAGCGGTACACGGCCTCGAGAAGTTCCTTGGTCTTCTCGTTAGCGATCGCCTCATCTCCGGAGGCGAGGGCGTTGCGAACGCAGTGTTTGACGTGATCCTCGAGGATAAGTCCGGCCACGGCTTCAAGTGCCGTGGCCACCGCAGCCACCTGGGTGAGTATGTCTATGCAGTAGCGGTCCTCTGAGATCATCTTTTCGATCCCCCGAGCCTGTCCTTGGATGCGGCGCATCCGCTTGAGCAAAGCCTCTTTGTCCTTGACGTAACCGTAGGGGGGGCCATCGTGTCCGGATGCTCCAAGCGCAGCACCCGCCGACGGAGGGGTGTCGTGTCGGCTGGGAACTGTCACGCTTCGTCGACGTCCCACGGGCGAAGAGATGGGCGGGACTGCGCATCGGAGCCGTCAGCTTGTCGAAGTGGGCGGGAGCGTCGGGCTGGTTCGAACCTGCGCAGCCGTAGAGAGTTGGACACGACGAACACGCTAGAGAAGGCCATGGTCGCAGCGGCGACGATAGGGTTCACTATCCCGGCCACGGCTAGGGGTATGGCCACGACGTTGTAGCCGAAAGCCCACACCAGGTTAGCCTTGATAGTCCGCAGGGTCCTTTGAGCCAAGCGTATAGCCACACCGACCGAGCGCAGGTCCCCGGCGGCGAGGGTTACGTCAGCAGCCTCGATCGCGACGTCCGACCCGGCGCCCATCGACATGCCGAGATCGGCTTGGGCCAGTGCGGGAGCGTCGTTGACTCCGTCTCCCACCATCGCCACGACTTCTCCGTCCGCCTGCAGGCTTGCTAGCACCGCCGCCTTCTCCTCGGGCAGAACACCGGCGAAGACGGTGTCGATACCCACCTGAGCAGCGACCGCCCTGGCAGTGCGCTCGTTGTCCCCGGTCAGCATCACAGTCTTTAGACCTAGTGCCCGAAGCTCACTTATGGCCTGGCGGCTGGTCGGCTTGATCCGGTCGGCGACGGCTATAAGTCCTAGCAACCGGCCGTCCGCCGCAGCTGCTATCACCGTCGAGCCTGCTTCCTCCGAGCTTGCTGCCTCGACGGCCAGGTCGTCGGGGAGCTCGATCCCCCACTCCTCGAGAAGGCTCGGCCGGCCCACTACGACAGCATGGCCGTCAACTACGGCATGCACCCCAAGGCCTGCTTGCGCCACGAAAGACCCGGCTGGGGGAAGCGAACCGAGACGGCCCCGGGCGTAGGCAGCTACAGCTCGAGCGACTGGGTGCTCGCTAGGGTCTTCTGCGGCGCCCACAAGGGCGACCAACTCGTCCTCGTCGGAGTCCGGTCCTGGGATCAGCGCCGCCACGGTCATCTTGGCTTGTGTGAGCGTGCCCGTCTTGTCGAACACAACCGTCGTTAGCCGCCTCGTCCGCTCCAGCGCCTCCGGGCCTCTTATGATAACCCCCAGCTGGGCACCTCGTCCGGTCCCGACCATCAAAGCGGTCGGTGTGGCCAGTCCCAAAGCGCACGGGCAGGCGATGACGATAACCGCTACTGCCGTAGCGAAAGCGGTTGTGACACTGACGTCACCAAATAGCAACCACCCCGCCAGGCTGAGCGCCGAGATCACAACGACGAACGGTACGAACACCGCTGAAACCCGGTCGGCAAGGCGTTGCGCCGGGGCTTTACCGGCTTGCGCTTCGGCGACCAATCTGGTTATCCGCCCAAGCGCGGTAGCGGAACCTACCCGGGTTGCCTCGACGACAAGCCTCCCCGACGTGTTCAAAGTCGCCCCCGCAACCTTGTCGCCGGGCGCTACGTCGATGGGTGTCGCCTCGCCGGTGAGCATCGACTGGTCGAGCGCCGAGCGTCCTTCTACCACGACTCCGTCCGTGGCTACCTTTTCACCAGGGCGGACCACAAAGCGGTCCCCTACCGCAAGCTCACCCGCCGGGATCGTCGTCTCGGCCCCGTCTCGGAGGACCGTCGCCTCCTTGGCCCCCAGCTCGGCGAGGCTTCGTATCGCGTCCCCCGAGCGCCGCTTAGCGAGGGCTTCGAGGTACCGGCCTGTCAGGATCAAAGCGGTGATCGCCCCGGCCGTGTCGAAGTATATTGCGCTGCGTATCCCGCCGGCTACGACCACCGCCGACCAGGTCCAAGCGGACAACGTGCCGACCGACACGAGCGTGTCCATCGTCGCAACTCCGTGGCGGGCATTTACAGCGGCAGCCCTGTGGAAAGGCCACCCGGAGTATGAAACGACGACGGTGGCCAGCACCAGGGAGATCCACTTCCACCCGTCCGGCCGGCTACTCGGCGACCATGCGAATATCAACATCGGGGCGCTCAATGCGATCGCAAGAGCCAAACGAACCCGGTAATAGCGGGCGGCGTCCTGGTCGACTGCGGCCTCCGGTAAGGCCGCCTCGTAACCTGCGGCTTCCACGGCCGCGATCAGTCTCGCTATGTCGACGCTGCTCGGGTCGTAGCGGACTGCGGCGTGTTCGCTGGCGTAGTTGACGTCCGCTGACACACCGTCGAGCCGGTTGAGCTTTTTCTCTATTCTGGCCGCGCACGACGCGCAGGTCATGCCGGTAATAGCAAGCTCGACGTAGTTACGCTCAGGCTGGGCGAGGCTGCTGGGCCGGGCGGCGACACGAGTGTCGGGCGCCATCAAGCCACCTCGTAGCCGGCCTCGTCGATGGCGTGTCGGAGCGCATGGTCGTCGAGATCTTCTCCTGTGACGGTCACGAGTTTCTCTGCGAGGTCGACCTGGACTTCACTCACCCCCTGGACGGCCGATACTTCGGCCGACACAGCCCGGGTGCAGTGTTCGCACGTCATGCCGGGTACCCGATAAAGCAGCTTTTCGACCATTTCGCACCTCTGCTTTGCTCGCAGGCTCTCGTATCACTATACCCACCAGGGGTATAGTGATCGCGCAGATGTTCGCCGTTTCCCCAGGTTCGGCGGAACCGCCTGTCGACTCAGAGGCGGCCCAGCTTCCAAGACATCGATGGACCCCTGATCGAACCCGAGGCGTCCACAGGGACACTCACCGTCTTGTTCGGAAGCTGCACGGATACGATTGCCAGCCGCTCTCCCCGGCTCAAGGAGCGTAGCCGACCGTTAGCGTCCGCCCCTGCCAAAGACACGCGCGTCGTCACCTTCTCCCCCGAGCACACCAGCGCTTTCGCCCCAACCGTAGCGACTCCTTTCGCCGTGTCACCCCATGGTGCGCTCACGCGCAGCACCTCTGTGCCACGAGGCAGCAGCGTCACCGTGGAGAGGCTAGCGAACGCTGTCGAACTCAGACCCTCAGCTGCATCGAGGGCTGAAGGCAAAGGAGCCGCTCCCCTCTCGCCGAGAACCGCTCCGTAGAGGTCGACTTTCTCGCCGTCGACGGTCCGGGTAGCCGAGAACACGAAGTTGCCTCCCACCTGGGGAGTCGATCCTGTCTTGATGCCGTCGATCCCGTCCCGACCCAGCGCGTAATCGTAGTTGAACACCGTCCCGGCGAGAGGAAGCGACACCTGAGGCATCGCTACAACCTGAGCGAGCACCGGGTTCGCCATCACAGCCCGGGCAAGACGAATCATGTCCGCCGCGCTGCCGACGCTCGCCGGGTCGAGTCCGGAGACGTCAGCTAGATGGGTGTGTCTCAGGCCTAACGCCGACACCTCAGAGTTCATCGCGCTCACGAATGCGCTCAAAGATCCGCTGTTCCACTGCGCCAAGAGTTGGGCTATGTTGTCGGCGGACGGGACGAGCATCGCTTCGAGGGCCTCCAGCTCGGTCAGCTGTTCGCCTGCTTTAACTTTGACGACGGAATCCTTGTCGGCGGCTTGCGCTGGATATTGCGACGCTATCGCCGACGTCACGGTTATCTCAGGTCCTTCCTCGCCTTGTTGAAGCGGATGGTCGTGAAGTACGACCAGGGCAGCCACGAGCTTCGCTACGCTGGCCAAAGGTACTTCGGCGTCAGCGTTGACGCTATACAAGGTGCCTACCCCGGCAGCGTAGACATCGGTCGAGACGTCGTTCACCGAGGGGAACGCCGGCGGGGCGCCTTTGACCGCGATCGTCGTGGGCAACACGACTGTTGCCTGCGCCGGAGGGGCAGAACGAAGAAGTTGCACCGCTACAAAAGCCGCTACCAAGACGACCGCCGCCCCGAGCGCAACGACAACCAGGCCCCACCTGATCCTTGGCAGCGTTCGCCTGCTGGCGCTGAATGAGCGACGAGTAAGCCTGCGAGACCGATTTCTGAAACTCATCACCGTCATCTTCGACCATCACGTCGCCGCGTTGTTGTCGGCCGCTTGGCTACTTCGGGGGACCACAGTCCTCAGCCACAGCCGAAGGACATCCTGGGGTGACAGTGGCGGTCCCCTCAGGCGTTGGCGAAGATGCGCAGGGCGTCGAGGAAAGGCACAGCGAGCAGGATCGTCCCAGGCACGAGCGCTGCGACAGTGACCGGTATCCACACCTGCTCGGATCGACGGTCGAGGCGCGCCAGGGTGCGGGTGTGCAGATCACGTCGCACTTGGCGGGCCTCCGCAGACACCAGTCGTGCGAGGTCCGCGGAATCAGAATGTAGGCTGAGGGTACGGGCGAGCCGTTTGACGCCTTCGGAGCCCGAAAGGTCGGCCCACTCCCCCAGAGCCTGGGCCTGGGTGGATCCCTGGGCGACTCGGTTGAGAGCCCGCCTCAGGTCCTGCGCTACGCAACCACGGCCCCTCTCCGATATCCGCGCGAGGACCGAGTTCAAGGAGAACCCTGCGCTCAAAAGCATGGCCATCTGCTCTTCGACCACCGCCAACTCGAGGTCCGTGGTGGCAGCCCAGCGTTTCGCTCGTCGCTCCAAGCCCTGCTCTATAACCAAGAACACCAGTAGCGGAAGCCCTAAAGTGATAAGGATGGCGATCGACGGGTTCGGCGCAAAAGCACCCGCCGCTACCGCTGATGTGACGAGTGCTACAAGACTCAGTCCCATCTGGCGAGCACGAAATCTCCGGGCGGTCTCGCCAGAGTGGATCCTACGCAGACGTTCGTCTGGGCTGGTTACCACACCGAACACCGTCGAGATACGGTCACCTATCTGCCCTGCCAGCGGAACGAGGACCGCGGCCAGTGACCTGTCGCGCCCGCTTTCGTCGCGCTGGTTACTGGCCGAGCCGGGATTGAAAGGCCCGAGACGTTCGCTGAGCGTCTCGCCGCCGACCCGGCGAAGCTGCGACAAAAGTAAGGCGGAGCCAGCCCAGACGAGAAGACCGACGAGCAACTCCAGCCGGCTCAAAGGGCACCTCCTGCGAAGGCTTTCATCTAAAGACCCTCGGGGGGTTGTCCACTCGCAGCAGCCGACCGGACCAGGCCCAACAACCGGCGACGGCCAACAGGGCAACTATGACGGCAACCTGCCCGCCGGCACTCGAATAGGCGGTCCTTCCTGACCCGATCGACAGGCCGGCCAGGGCCATCCCAAGAGGCACGAGCAGAACGAATTTGCGGGCGAATCGAACACCCGCCTGCTTCGAGGCGGCTTCCTTGCGGGCTTGAAGGTCGGAGATCCGGTCTTCTATGAGGTCGGCGAGGCGACGGTCCACGTCCGAACCGCCAACCTCGTGAGCCACCAGAAGCGTCTCGCAGACGGCGTCGGCGGTCGGATCAGCGAGGGCCTGTTTGAGGGCAGCGGTCGTGCCAGCGAAGTCGGTGGTGAGCAGCCACTCTCGCTCTGCGAGAGCGAACGCATGCCTCCAAGCAGGAGGGGATGTCCGACCGGCTTCGAAAAGAGCCTGCGGGACCGACTGGCCCATTGAGCCTGCCCTCATCCTGACCTCCTCGAGCAGCGCCGGCCATGCCTCCCGGGCGGCCTCCAGCCTGCCGAGGCGACGTCGGCGGTAGCTGGCCAGAGGGAACCCACCGGCGAGAACACCCGCTGCGATCGCAGGGGCCGCAGCGTCGAAGATCAGGTATCCTCCTAGCACCCCGGCAGCGCCGGCCACGCACAAGGCGCCGAGAAAGGCACCGGGCGCTACCCCCACCAGCCCGGCCTGCACCAGCCACACCTTCGAGCGCTGGGCGAGCATGGCCCGCCACGACTCGCCAGGGCTTCGCCGCTGGTCGCCTTGGGCGCTGTAAGCGCTCAGCACCAGGTAGGCGCCAGTGCCTGCGAGGACCGCCGCCAGGGCCGCGACGTCGGCCGGTTTCATCGCCGAGTGTCCCCGGCCAGAAGTTCCCTGACGTCGAAGTCGTGCAGTTCGAACGCCCTGGTGAGGCGTACAGGGATGTTCCCCGACCAGGTCAGCTCCCCTCCGAAGCGACCCCGCGCGAACACCGTCGTCGTGGTGAACGCGACCGTACCTTCCGACACCTGAAGGTCTTCGACCGCTAGGACCTCGCTCACACGGATTTCGCCTCCTACCCGAACGCAATGGACGACCACGTCCACAGCGTCGCTTACCAAAGCGGACAGCGCCGAGGTGGTCATCTCCGACCCGATGTCAGCCAACTGACACACGAAACGAAGACGCGATAGGGCTTGGCGGGCCGAACCCGAGTGGATGGTGGTGAAGCCCTGTACGCCTGACGACAGAGCCAGCAGGAGCGGTAGGGCTTCCCGATCACGGACTTCGCCGACTATTGCCACATCAGGTGCCATTCTTAAAAATCCTGACACCAGACGCCGCAGGTCTACCTCTTTGCGATCTGCGCGGGCAGGTCGCGTCTGCATGTGAGCGACGTTGGGTAACTCCACAGCGGTCTCGAACACTTCCTCCGCCACGACTACACGCAGCGATGGATCAACCTGCGCTACGAGGCACCCGAGCAGGGTCGTCTTACCCGATCCCGGAGCACCCGAAACCAACACTGATGCACCGGTCCTTACACACGCCGACAGGAAACCCGCCGTTTGCGAGTCAAGCATGCCGAGACCCACCAGTTCGTCCAGACTTCGGCGGAGGACCCCCGAAAATTTTCGTATGTTGACCAGCATGTGGCCGTCTCTGCCAATATCTGCGTGTACGATGTGCATTCGGGCGCCCCCGTCGAGCTGGGCGTCTTGAAGGCCCTCCGCTGGGTCCAGTTTGCGGTGCGACGCCGACGAATCCTCGATAATCTTCGTTATCACCCGGGTGACGTGGTCGTCGTCGTGGAACACCTCGTCATGGAAACCACCGGGACCTGAACGCCGTTTGACGAAGATTGACGACGGGCCGTTAATCATAATTTCCCAGACGTCGCTGTCTTCGAGGAGAGGTTCCAAGGGCCCGTACCCGACAAGGTTTCTAAGAGCCTTGTCGACCGCGCCGTCAGGATCGACGATGTCGAACGGCCGGCTGCCTTCCCTGTAGTCGCTCCTCCATCGTGCCACCTCGTCCACTAGGAGACTTCGAAGAGCATCCTGGGCGCCCGGATCCGCCATGTCGAGGTCCGCTTCCTTGGCGCGTTCTTGCGCAGACAGCTCGATTTGGCGGAGCGGCGAAACCCATATCTGCCTGCCAGCCGGCGCCCCGAGAGTGGCCACAACCAAATGCTACGTAAATGACAACCATGTTCGAAAGAGCCCTACCAAAATATTTCCCATTCATTACGTCAACCTTGACAGAAGCAGACCTGTCAGGCGAGCTCGTCGGAAGTCACGACGCCACCTGGCCGTCACCGGACTGGCCGTCATGGCGGGTGGGGTGCTTTTCCCCGTCAGAGCTGCGGGGGCGCTGGAGGGTCCGCCAGTAGCCCGTCTATAAACGTCGCTATGAGCCTTTCGTTTTCGAGCTCTGTCACGACCTGCACATGGGGCTGGCCGGGTTCATGATGCACACGCGCGAACTCGCGCCTGTCTACGATCAACATCCCCCGATTGGTCGCCGAACGCAGCTCCACATCGACCGGAGCCGCGAAGCCACCCGCCACCAGGCTCGCATCGACGGCGACGAGCGCGGCGCTCGGATCGTGCAGGGGACAGCCGGGGCGGCTGTGACGGCTCGAGTAGAACTGTAGGTAATGCTGCAGAACGTCCCAGCAAAACCTGCCTGCGGCGGTCTGGCTACCTTCGATCCTCTTCAGTTCGTCGTCGCCTATCCACGCGGACATGGTCACGTCCAAGCCCACCTGAGTAACAGGCCACGCTGATTCGAACACCAGCTTCGCGGCTTCGGGATCGTGGGCGATGTTCGCCTCCGCGTACGGGCTGATGTTACCGGGATGGTCGACGGTGCCGCCCATGATCACCACCTTTTGGACCATCGACGCGATTTCGGGGTCGAGCATCAACGCAAGAGCCAGGTTCGTGAGCGGACCGGTCGCTAGGATCGTAGCTTCGCCTGGATGTTCGCGTACCGTACGGACTATCTGCAGCGCCGCCGGAAGCCGCGACGGCTTCGTTCCCGGTGGAGCTTCGGGTGCCCTCCCGCCGAGACCGTCATCACCGTGCACCATCGCAGAAATGTCGACCGGCTGAGCCAGGGGCCTGTGCGCCCCGACGGCGACGGGGACGCCCTGGCGGCCTCCGATGGCAAGGACCGACAAGGCGTTTCTCGCCGCGGCATCCGCAGTCGCGTTGCCGTGCACCGTGCCGACTGCGAGGATCTCCACGTCGGGTTGGTGGCACAGATAAAGCGCCGCCATAGCGTCATCGATACCATAGTCACCGTCGAGTATCAGCTTGCTCGCAGTCATGCGGCTCCGATCATCTCAAAAAGCATGCCAGGTTCTCTCCCCACAGGTGTGCCTCCGGTCCCACCAAAATGGGCCTGACCGAAGCGGCGCTAGCGTGGAGGCCGAGCCCAAAGCGACGGCGGCGATGCCTCATAGGGTCGCGAGGACTACAGCCAAAATGCCGGCTAGGAACACACCATCGAATGTGCCGGCGCCGCCCACAGATGCTACGGGCGCTCCAAGATTGCGGATCCTGGACAAGTTCAGTATGTCGGCGCCGATAAGCGTGCCGAGCGTGCCGCATACATAAGCCAAGGCTGCCACCGCTGGACCGCCGACGACGGTCGCTACGATCGCAGCGGTCACCGGCGGTACGAGGGCGGGCGTGACGATCCCTATGCCAACTACCGGCCTGGCCACCAGACGCATGACGAACGTTACACACAAGACTGCGGCAAGAGCGTGAACCCAGAGGTGGTCGTGGTATATCAGGTAGACGGAGACGGCCGTGGGTATCAACGCTCCTCCGACGTTGACGGCGAGGACCGTCTTGGCGTTGTGGCGTATAGAAGGCACCCGGTATCGGACTCCGAAGGCGACCACGTGGGTGACCTCCACTCGCTCCTCGTCTGGGAAGCGAGCTACCGGGATGTTGATCCGGCTGCCGAGGATGCTGGCGACTATTATCACCTGGAACCAGCTGACCGAAAGGCCGACCCGCTCGTAGGCGTACCCGGCCACGTTGATCAGTATCAGCGCTATCAGCATCAGCACGACCAAGCTCCCGATGAAAGGAGTTGTAACCGGCCAGTACCCGAAACGATCGTTTCTGCGGTCTGGCCGACCTGAACTGCTTTGGCTCATAGCACCATGAACTCTACTTAGGGCCAGCTGGGCTGGCGCCGCAGCAGCCACGTCCACGCCGCCGAGCGCTGCTTCGAACATGTCCCGGGTCGGGTTTGCGGCGCCACGGCGCTGAGATTACGGCGATGCGCCCAACACGTCACGGCGGGTCAGGTAACCGGTCGATGACTCGTGGCCCGCAGTGGTGACGGCAGCCCTCCCGACACGTGGGCCGCTGCCGCTGCGACGGCTCGGTCTACCGCCTCGGCGATCAGTAGCTCGCAGGCTAGAGCGTAGGACAGCACGCCGGCGAAAACGTCCCCCGCACCGACCGCGCTTGTGACTTTCACCTGGCGGGCGGGAACGTGGTGGGCTCCGTCAGCGTCGACGTACACAGCCCCGTCTCCACCAAGGGTAACTATCACCTTGGGAAGCGGCCCAGACGACCGGCCTTCTTCACGAAGCCAGGACGCGACGGCCTTTGCGAGGCGCTCAACGGAGACCCCAGGTCCCTCGGTGGGATCCAGGCGCCCGGACAAGCTTTTCACGACGCCTCTTTGCGCGAGGCGTCTTGCCAATGCGACAGCTTCAGAGCGGTTGAGGATGACCACGTCGGCTCTTAGAAGCACCGTCTCCAAGGTCTCGTCGGCAGCGACGTCCAAAGGTGCTGCATTGACCACGGTAATCAGGCCCTGTGACCGGCACGCCTCCAGAGTCGCCTCAACGCTGGAGAGGGGAACTTCCAAGGAGCACAGGACCACCCGGCATAGCGCTGGGTCCACAGCCTCAGGCGGGACCGGGTTCGCCCTCGAGTTCGCCCCGGGATGGACGACAATCGTGTTCTCACCATCAGCGTCGACCGTGATCAAAGCGATACCAGTCGCCGTCTCTGCCACGACCTGCACCATCGAGCGCTCCACTCCGAGCCGGGCGACGTCCGCCAGGAGAAAATCGCCGGCCGGGTCGTCGCCAACCGCCCCGGCGAGCGACACCCTTCCCCCCGCAGAGGCTACCGCCACCGCCTGGTTTCTTCCTTTACCACCCGGGGACGACTCGTAATCGTTCGATATGACCGTCTCTCCCGGTGTTGGCAGGGTCCGCACTCGAACCACGTGGTCGACGTTGAGCGACCCGAACACGAGTACTCCCGGCCGTGGGTCTCCCATCTCCCCATTGTTGTGCCTGCTGTAGTCCTCCGGAACCTAATCGGCAAAAAAAAAGCCATTGCTATTTTAGTAGCTTTCATATATTCTCCGACTTATGAAGGTCGTCTTCGGGGATGAGTGCGTGGAGAAAGTGGCTGCAAGCGCGCACGACAGAGCACGACTCCAACTAGAGGCAGCGACGCTGCGCGCGGTCGCGCACCCCGGGGTGGTGAGACTGGTCTCAGCGACGGACGGGCGCATTTGCACGCGGCGTGTCGATGGCAGGAACCTCTCAGAGGTGCCACTTCAGGCGCCGCAGGTGACAGCCGCATGGGGTGCAGCCCTGTGCACTACCGTCGGGGACCTTCACGAGATCGGATGCGTGCACACGGCTATCGCCGCAGACCATGTGATCTTGGACGGCGACGGCCACCCCGTGCTGTGCGGACTAGGGAACGCTACATGGCCGTCGGAGCCCGCTGAGCGTGCTCGGCTTGCCCAACGTGACCGTAGGGATGTGGCAGCACTGATAGGGGACCGCCTAACCAGCGATCTCGCTAGGCGGACACGGCCCGCCCGCGATCCCCGCTCAAGGCTCAACCCGATGCAGCGTGCAGGCGGCCTTCGCGTCGAGCGGCGACTGCGCCGCATGCTCGTCGACGGGAGCGGAGGGCGGGACGAAAGCTGGCTTCGGGACCTAGCCAGGCGACTCTCGGAGTACTCCCGGCTTTCTCAGGCAGAGTCGGCTGACCCTGCTAGGCCTGCCCGTCAACTCCAGCATAAGGCCGGCGGCGAAGCGACTGCAGGCCGCGTCGCAGCAACCGGCGGTCAAGCGCGGGGCGCCTGGCACGGTGCTTGCCGGGCCCTACAAGCCTTCAGGGCGGCGGTATTTAGGCGACGCTTCACCGCCACGGCCCTGACAGCAGCCGTGGTGATCGCGTTGGTCATTGCGGTCACTCTCCGCAGCGGGGCCAGCCCACAAGTTCCGACGTCTCCCGGCGAGCGAACCCTGACCGTCGTCGGACCTTCCGGCTCCTTGGATCTGTCTACGTGGTCGGTGGGGCAACTTTCCCTGACGGCCGGCCGGTGGACCTGCTCGAAGGTAATGCCTGCGTTGCTTGACCTGAGCAGCGGAAACATCTGGACTTTTCCCGGCTGGCCAGGCCCTGGCGGACACGATCGAGGCACCCTCGTCGGCCATGTAGTCGGCGCCGTGGCCTTGCGGAGTCTCCCAAGTGGCCATGGATGTGACACTCTTGACGCCATCACCGCTGCCGGTGCATCGGCGGTGGTGATGCTTAGAGGTTCGCGATGAGGCTTCGGCGAGCGAACCCCGGCTTAGAGCTTGCGGGCTTAGGGTTCGCGGCCTGCCTTGCCTGGGCCCTCCTCTTCGTGGAAGGGCGGACGCCTCTAGCGTCTCCATCCGTTGGCGACCCGGCTTCTTGGGAGAGTTGGTACGAAAAGGTGGGACCGGTCGTCGCTGTTTTCTCCGTGTCTCGCCTCGTCCTGCTCGGCGCCTTCGCCTTGTGGGGGCTAGCAGCGTTCGGGCTTGCCGCTGCTGGGCTGGGCCGACCTGGCCGGATGGTCGCTGCCGCTGCTGTCAAGACGCTTCGCGTAGTTCGCCTGCCTGGCTCCGCCACGATGATCTCTCTTGCCATAGGCCTGTCCGTCTCGGCTGCTTCGCTCGGCGCTTGCGGCGCCACCAACCAGCCGGCCTCGGCGTCCCCTCAGGCTCCGGTTCTATTCAACCCGTCCCAAGAGCCTGCCGGCACGACCGCACCTCTAGCATCTCGCTCGTCGAGAGACCTCGAAGCGCTGAGACAGCCCTCGGCACCGGCGCCGACACCAGCGGCGGTACCGACGACACGACCGGCCACTTCGACACGACCGGCCGCGGCTGGAGCTTCGACAGCCAGCGGCTTGTGGGTGGTCCGCCCAGGCGACGACCTGTGGTCCATCGCCGCCGATACCCTGCGACTTCGGTTGGGCAGTCAACCCAGCCGCCAAGAGATAGCGCTGTACTGGATGAAGGTGATCACCGCCAACACGACTACGCTGGCGCACCCGAACGACCCGAACCTGATCTACCCAGGGGAGGTAGTCATCCTGCCCGCAGGCTGACCTTCGACGGCGAGCCCGCACCCGGACACACCGACCGCTTCGTACCGATCCGGCCCGCTCGGCCTGCCGAGGACCTTGGCTGCACCCCTTGCGCCGCTACGAGTCAGGATCGACCAGGCGGACGGCGACCTCGTTGGCCAGGAGACGGCCTTCCCGTGTCAGTGAGACCCTCCCAGGCGAGGCTGGTTCCACCAGGCGCGCCAGCACGGGGTCGTCCCGCCAGCCTGGCAGGCTGGCGTCGGGAACCCCACGGGAGGTACGAAGAGAGAGGAGCAGAGTCTCGGCTCTGCGCTGAGGCGGCTCGAGGGTTTCCGCTGAGGCCTCCCCGTCCCCCCCGAGCGCGACCAAAGCCGCGTAGCGCTCGGGGGTCCTGACGTTCCACCATCTACGCGAGACCCCAGAGTTTGAGTCAACCGAGTGGGAGTGGGCTGCGCAACCGACGCCGCGGTACTCTCCGCCAGACCAGTAAAGCTGGTTATGGCGGCACTCCGCGCCGGGAAGCGCCCAGTTGGAGATCTCGTACCATCTAAGGCCGAAGGCGCCGAGCAGGTCGTCCGCTAGGAGGTACTTGTCGGCCTGGTCGTCCGGGTCGGGGTGACGGCTCGGGTCCCGCGCTAGCGGGGTGCCCGCCTCGACGGTCAGGCTGTAGGCGCTCACATGGGTTGGTGGCGGGTCCAACGCCAGAACTGCCTCAACGGTACGCGCCCAGTCCGACACCGTCTCGCCCGCCCCACCGATGATCAAATCGACGTTGAACGCCCCGGCGAAACCTGCCTCTCCCGCTGCCGCAACCGCGCTCCGTACTGATCCCGGGTCGTGGCGCCGGCCTAGGGAGGCCAAGACATGAGGTCGCATCGACTGCACACCGAACGACAGCCTGTTGACGCCGGCAGCCTTATATGCGACCAGCTTCGAACGATCGACCGTCTCGGGGTTACATTCGACGGTCACCTCGGTGTGGGGACGGGTCGGGATCGACTCGAGCACGGAGCACAAAAGGTCGGCGCCGATGAGCGACGGAGTACCGCCGCCGAAGAAGACCGAAGTCGCTGGCCGGTCCTCGTATGCGAAGCGCCCCAGGACAGTCCTGCACGCCTCGACGTACCGGCCTACCAGGTGGCCCTTGTCGGTCCAGGTGGCGAAAGCGCAGTAGTCACAGCGCGAAGCGCAAAACGGTATGTGCACGTACACGCCGAAAGGCGTTTCCTCGGCCGTCGGACTAGCCGCCAATGGCGGGGGCCACCAGGCCGGCTCGCAGCGCTGCGAGCAGCACACCTGCAGCTACGGCCGCTGTCTCTGTGCGCAAGACAGCCGCCCCGAGGCCCACAGTCGCGGGCGCGTCGCAAAGCTCGTCTTCGCTCCATCCTCCCTCGGGTCCGACCAGGACGGTGCGAACCTGGCAGCTCGCACCTGGTGCTCCAGGCTGGGCGAGGGCCACTTCGGACGGTTCCGCCTCGGCGAGCAACGTCCGCCATTTGGGTACGATCTCGATGTCGGGCAGCCAGCACTGGCGGCTCTGCATCAACGCCGAACGGGCCACGCGTCTCAGACGCTCGAGATGCCTGTCGGCTCTGGAGGTGTCCCAGCGGACAACGCAGCGCGCCGAGTCGAACGCCAGGATCCGGTCGACACCGAGCTCCGTGAGCTTCTGAACGGCCCACTCGGGGCGGTCCCCTTTGACCGGAGCGAACCCCACCGTGAGCCTCGGCCGGCGCGCCTGTTGAAAGACAAGCGGCCCGTCGACGCGAACGACTCCCCGCCCCGCGTACGCGCAACGGGCGTAGCCACCCCGGCCGTCGGTGACGCCGACAGGTTCTCCGGGCCGGAGCCGCAGAACCGTTTCTAGGTGATGCGCGTCCGTCCGGTCCAAGACGGGATCGGAGATGTCGCCGACGATAACATGAGCTCTCAGCCCAGCTGCTTCGCCGCCGGGCCCGTCGGCCGCTAGCGCGTCGCCGGCTACTTGAAGGCCCCCCTGAGCTTGGACATCAAACCTCCCTCGGCGTGGGCCACCGTCTCGCCTCTTATCTCCGCGAGCCGGCGGAGTAGCTCTTCCTGCTCTTTGCTCAGGTCGTCGGGAGTGTCGACGACCACCGTGACGACCAGATCGCCGCGGCCTCGCCCGCCCAGGTTCGGAACCCCACGTCCCCGCAGGCGGATCTCCTTGCCGTTCTGCGAGCCGGCTGGGATCTCTAGCTCCTCGACGCCGTCCAGGGTGTCGAAGGAAACTGTCGTCCCGAGCGCCGCCTGGGTCATCGCGACGTGGACAACTGCGGCGAGCTCCGAACCGCGCCTTGCGAAAGCCGGGTTCGGACGTACTCTCAGGTGCACGTAAAGATCCCCTGGGGGACCGCCACGCAGACCGCCGGCGCCCCGGCCGGGTAGGCGTAGCGTCGCCCCGTCGTCCACTCCCGCCGGAACGTCTACTACGAAGCTCTGCTCCACCCTCCGGCGCCCCTCTCCCTTGCAGTCAGGACACGGCGAGGGTATCTCTTCCCCCGTACCTGCGCAGCGGGTGCAGGGAGCTGACGTGACCATCTGGCCGAGGATCGACTGGCGCACCTTGCGTACCTCGCCTGTGCCCCCGCACGCGCTGCAGCGGATCGGAGTGGTACCCGGCCGGGCTCCGCTCCCCGAGCAAGTCGAGCAGGTCTGGGGAAGCCGCACGGTGATCTCCTGCTGCACTCCGAACACCGCGCCGGCGAAGTCGATCGTCACCGTCGCCTCCGCGTCCTCGCCTTTGCGGGGTCCCGAGCGCGACCGGCCACCTCCGCCGCCCATGCCGCCCGCCCCGAAGAATGCGTCGAAGAGGTCCCCGAAACCCCCACCGAAACCGCCGAACGGGTCGGCTCCCCCGCCGGATCCTCTGGGCACGGAGCCGAACATGTCGTACTGACGCCGCCGCTCGGGGTCCCTTAACGTCTCGTAGGCGAGGTTCACCAGCTTGAAGCGGTCCTCCGTCGAAGGATCGCCCTGGTTCGCGTCGGGGTGCAGCTCACGGGCAAGGCGAAGGTATGCCTTCTTTATATCGTCCTCACTGGCGCCTCGAGAGACACCAAGGATTGCGTAGAAGTCTTCGGATGAAGCCGCCGGCAAGAGTTCGTTACCTTTCTTCCGAGCCTTTGCTCAGTGCCTGGCTCAGCCTTCTGCTCACTACCCCTACAGCAGCGAGCGTCTGTTCGTAGTGCATCCTGGTCGGACCCAGTATCCCCACTGTACCGGCCCGCTCGCCTTCGATGCGGTACGGGGCGACGACGATCGAGCAGTCCGCTAAGGGGACAACCCCGTGCTCCGCTCCGATAGCGACGCTGAGCCCGCTGTCTATGACGTCCTTGATGAGCGTCACCAGCACATACTGCTGCTCGAGGATGTCGAGGACGTTGCGGATGGTACCCACCGCGTCGAAGGCCACCGCGAGATGCGAGGCGCCCCCGACGAACACCTGCGGGGAGTTCGACCCTCCCTCCCCGTCACCGTAGAGCGCTCGCAGCGACGCCTTGACGACCGTCGCGACCTCGTCGGTGTCAGACCCCGCAACATGGTCATCGCCACGGCGCTGCCCGCCCGCCGCCGGGAGGTCCACCCGGGCGCCGAAAGTGGATCCGACCATGAGCCCCGACAAGCGCTCGGACACCGCAGCAGCTACCCGCTCGTCACAGCCTTCGGGCAGTTCCACCGTGCGCTTCTCTACTGCCCCGCTCGCTAGGACTACTACCAACAAAGCGACGCTCGACGAAAGGCACACCAGCTGCACCGAGCGTACGCGGGCGGGGTCTTCTGCGTCGCGAACCACGACAGCCGCATAGTCGGTGAGCCCGGCCAAGAACCTGCTCGTGTCGGCGAGCATCCTCTCCAGTTCGCCGTGCGCCGAGGCGAAGAAGCTGCGGATCTGCTCCGCGTGGGCTTCGTCGAGGTGAGCACTAGGAGCGAGGTGGTCTACGAAGAAACGGTAGCCCTTATCGGTCGGCACGCGCCCAGCGCTGGTGTGAGGTTGGACGAGGTAGCCATCGCGTTCCAAGGTGCCCATCTCGTTTCGGACCGTCGCAGCGGACACCCCCATACCGTGGGCGCGTGTCACCGAAGCCGAGCCGACCGGCTGGGCTGTCTGGATGTACTCCTCCACTACCGCCCGGAGGATCGCGGCCTTTCTCTCGTCCAACACGTTGACCTCCAACCATACCGACTGGCTCTGCCAATCGGTGGCAACTATTCCTCCAGGCGCAAGGCCTGGATGAACGCCTCTTGGGGGACTTCCACCCGGCCGATGTTCTTCATCCGCTTCTTTCCCTCCTTTTGCTTTTCGAGCAACTTGCGTTTACGGGTGATGTCACCCCCGTAGCACTTCGCAAGAACGTCCTTACGCTTGGCTTTCACCGTCTCCCGAGCTATCACCCGGCCGCCGATAGCAGCCTGGATGGGCACGTCGAACATCTGGCGCGGTATGAGCTCACGCAGCCTTTCGGTCATCTTGCGGCCGTACACGGACGCTCCCGAGCGGTGCACTATCGCCGAGAACGCGTCCACGGGCACCGCGTTCAAAAGTATGTCTATCTTGACCAGGTCAGCCTGGTCGGTCCCAGACTGCTCGTAGTCGAGGCTTGCGTAGCCCTTCGTGCGGCTTTTCAGGGCGTCAAAGAAGTCCATCACCACCTCGGCGAGAGGGATCCGGTAGACCAATTCGAGGCGCTCCGGTGAGATGTACTCCATTCGGACCATCTCCCCCCGGCGGCTCTGACAGAGATCCATCAGCGTGCCCGTGTAGTCGCTCGGAGTGAGGATCGTCGCTTGGAGGTAAGGCTCCTCGATCGATTCCAGCTTCTGAGGTTCGGGCATCTCGGAGGGACTGTGAACGACGACGGTGCTGCCGTCGGTCAGATGAGCCAGGTACTCCACGCTCGGTGCCGTAGCGATCAACGACAGGTTGAACTCCCGCTCGAGGCGTTCCCTCACGATCTCCATGTGCAACAACCCGAGGAAACCGCAACGGAACCCGAACCCGAGCGCCCCGGAGGTCTCGGGCTCGTAGGTGACCGACGCGTCGTTCAGGCGGAGCTTCTCGAGTGCCTCGCGAAGGTTGGAGAACTCGTCGCCGTCTATCGGGTACAGCCCGCAGAAGACCATCGGCTTGGGATCTCGGTAGCCTTCCAGGGCCGCCTTGGCTGGGGCACCCGCAGACGTCACCGTCTCACCGCTTCTGGCCTCCCCCACGTCTTTGATGCCGGCGATCAGGTATCCGACCTCCCCAGGTCCGAGCTCGCCGACCGGCTCGTTGTTCGGCGAGCGCACCCCGATCTCCTCCACGTCGTGGTTACGGCCGGCCTGCATGAACCGGACGCGATCCCCACTCTTCAGGGTCCCGTTGACCACCCTCACTGCGCTGACAACCCCCCGGTATTGGTCGTAGTAGGAGTCGAATATGAGCGCCTGGAGCGGCGCCGACGCGTCTCCCGACGGGGGAGGGATCCGCTCGCAGATGGCGTCTAGGAGTTCTGGCACGCCCGAACCCGTCTTGGCGGAGATCCGCAGTATCTGTGACGCGGGGACGCCGAGGACCTTCTCGATCTCAGCTGCGTAACGGTCCGGGTCCGCCGCAGGCAAGTCGATCTTGTTCAACGCAGCGACGATCTCCAGATCGTTCTCCAAGGCCTGGTAGGCGTTGGCGAGAGTCTGAGCTTCGATACCCTGCGCCGCGTCGACGAGCAGGACGACACCCTCGCAGGCCGCGAGACTTCGGCTCACCTCGTAACCGAAGTCGACATGGCCCGGAGTGTCTATCAGGTGGATGGTGTGGCCTTTCCAGCTCACACGAACGTTCTGCGCTTTGATGGTGATACCCCGCTCGCGCTCGATGTCCATCGAGTCGAGGTACTGCTCGCGCATGTCCCTGGCGTCCACAGCCCCTGTCAGCTCGAGGATGCGGTCCGAAAGCGTCGACTTGCCGTGGTCGACGTGCGCGACGACGCTCAAGTTCCTGATATTCGCGAGGTTCAATGGTCGACCATCTTCTTCGGAGCTGTAGAAGGTTTCAACGGAAAAAATTTCAAGAGAAGCGCTGTTGGCAGGCGTCCCGGCGACATATGGTTGGCGGATCGAAAACGACTACCAGCCCGCCATCACGATATCGGCTACCTACGGGGCCGCCGGCAGCGTCGTCGCTCCGCGACTCGCCGAACGGCTCGGCCTCCGCTTCGTCGACCGGCTTCTAAGCATCGACGGCGACTCGGACCCGTCCGGGCCTGCGCACTCCGAGGAGGGCCTGGTGCGAGGCGAAGCTGAGGCGACGCCTGCCGGACGCTTTCTGAGCTACTTCGCCAGGGTCGCGACCGTGGGGACGCTCGTAGCCCCCGACCCTCTCATCGACACCGACGAAGCGATCAAGGCCCGCTCGGAGTCAGCTCTCGAAGGTATCGCCAGGGGCGAGGCCGGACTGGTTCTCGGACGGGCCGGCGCCGTGGTGCTGGCGAGACGTCCCCGAGCTTTCCACGTCCGCCTCGACGGTCCCGTTGCGCGACGCCTCGAGATGGCGTGCAAGATCGAAGGTCTCGACGAGGCCTACGTCAGGCGCCGACAAGAAGAATCCGACCGGGCCCGGACGCTGTTCGTCAAGCGCCTCTATCGGGCCGACCCGGCCAGCCCGGCCCACTACCACATGGTTCTCGACACCACCGCCTTGGGGGTTGACGCATCAGTGGACGTTATCGCCGCAGCTGCGAACGCTTTCTTCTCCCGCTTCCCGTCCGGCCCAGCCGGCCTGGAAGCCTAAGGGTGATCACCGATCGGCTTGCCGCCTGGGTGCTATCGCAGTTAGACAACGTCAAGTCTCTGTCGGTCCTGCCCCTTTGCTGGGCCTACCAGCTGAGCGACCAGCGCGAAATCATCGACGCTGACGCTCAGCGCTGGGCCGAGATCCTCTGGGTACCTGAGGACGACCGGAGGCGAATGCTGGCCCGGCTTCTGTTCGCGTTCCCCGAGTTCAGGTGCGTCTTCTACCACCGACTCGCCTCCGGTAACTCCACCGGGGCCCTCGCAGCCCGCCTAGCCAGGCACCTGTGGCGGGGCGTGGCAGGCGTCGACTTGGGTGACACTCCGATCGGCCCGGGGCTGTTCATTTCCCACGGACAGTCAACGATCCTCTCTGCGGAGTCTATAGGCGCCAACCTGCAGGTCCACCAAGGGGTCACCGTCGGATGGGACTACCGGTCACCGGGACGACCCGTGATCGGCAACGACGTGTTCATAGGCGCGGGAGCAAAGATCCTCGGGGCGGTCAGGGTCGGCGACGGAGCCCGGATAGGCGCGAACGCTGTAGTGCTCCAAGACGTTCCGCCAGGCGCGACCGCTGTCGGAGTCCCAGCGGCGCTCCGATGCCGGACCCCCGATTGCTGATGCTAGAGTGGCATCTCCGCCGGTACGGCTGGTTTGCCGGACTTTCATACGAGGTGAGCTGAACCCAAGTGGCCAACATCAAAAGCCAGATTAAGCGCAACCGTACCAACGAGGCAGCGCGCCTGCGTAACAAGGCGGCTCGCTCCGAGGTCAAGACGCGCATCAAGACTGCCGTCGCGTCCGCTGCGGCAGGCTCGGAAGGCGCAGTGGAGGATCTCCGCTTGGCCGTGAAGCGTCTGGACAAGGCCGCTGCGAGGGGGATCATCCACAAGAACCAGGCGTCGAACCGCAAATCTCGGCTTGTCAAGAGGATCAACGCCCTCAGCTCCTCGGCGGACGCCTAACCTCTCCAGTCCCGCATCTCCCCACTTCAGCCTCGTCAGCCCTGCCGTTGGTTGTCGTTATCTGCGCGGCGTAACCCTATGGCCGTGGGTCGCTGTGGGCTTCGCTCGCGCCAGCCGGCACAGCCGGGCCACCAGCACCTCTAGCACGGCTTCACCGGCCCAGGAGCTCGCGCCTTTTAGGTCGGCGTCGGCGTCCGCGACCAATCCGATCGCCTCGGCTATGTTCGCTGAACCCCACTGGCGGGCGGAACGCAGAGCCTTTTTCGCCGGGAATGTGCTGCGCCCGGGTGCTATGCCCATCGCTGTGGCCGCTTCGACCTCGCTGGATATCGCCGGGCTGTCCACCCGCATCAGCCCGGCAACGTGACGGTGCAAGATCGAGATGACCACAAGAGGATGCCTGCCGCCTGCCCCAAGCATTCGGTGCAACATGCCCAGCGCCAACGCTGCGTCCCCGGCGTCGATGGCGTCGCTGAACGCCCACGGGGTCACCGACCCTGCCTCACCAAGGTAGACCTCCACCTGCCCGGGACCGACTTTAGCTCCGGGCCCGTAAGCGGCCTCTAGGAGCTCCAGCAGGGGAACAACAGCGCTCACGTCCTCTCCCAGATGGGTCCTCACGAGGTTTTGAGCCTCCCGGTCCAAGCGGACGCTGGCTTGGCCCAGCCGCTCCGCCAGCCAGTCCCCCGCCTGGCGCGAGTCGACCGTGGTGGAGATCACGGTCCCTTTGGCTTTCGCAGCGGCGACAAGCTTTGGGGCGATCTGCCCCCCACCGCCGCCGAGCACCAGCGCCGTCGTCGGCAGGGGATCCCCCAAGTATCTAAGCAAGGGATCGACGTCTTCGGTGCTGTAGCGGCCGGCGGACCGGACGACTATCACGCGCCTCGAGACGAGCAGGGGCGGGGTCAGGCACGAGTCGGCTACAGCGGCGAGGTCGACCTCGTCGCCCTCGTAATCTTCGAGAGCAAGCGAGCGGTCCTCTCCGCCCAGCAACTCCCCGATCGCCTTCTCCACGGCCTCGCCGACCAGGGTCGGGTCGTTACCTTCCACTAGGACAACTGGGATCACGGTCACGTCGCCTTGGTCAATATCGCTGGCTGGCAGATGCCCTCGGACAATAACCGATCCTCCATGCGGCCCTCATCCGAACTGGTACTGGGGTCTCATGGGGTACTGGGGTCTCATGGGGCTTGTAGGATCGCCGCAACGGTGTCGGCGACACGTCTCGCAGAACGCACGTCGTGCACCCTGAGGATCCGGCATCCGAGGCTCACCCCGACAGCGTGCGCTGCGATCGTAGCCTCTAGCCTTTCTGTCACTTCGAGGCCAAAGCGCACGCCGAGGAAAGTCTTGTTCGACGCAGAAAGCAGAAGCGGCCATCCGAGGCCAGCCAGGCGGTCCGAGGCGCGCAGCAACTCCGCCGACTGGGAGGCCGTCTTACCAAGGTCGAGGCCGGCATCCAAGACGATCCTGGTGTCGTCGATACCGGCCTCGCGCGCGAGTTGAGCCCGATCCACCAAGAAGTTGCTCACCTCGCCCACGAGGTCGCCGTATACGGGTTCCGGGTCGGGTATGCGAGGGCCGAGCCGGATGTGGGTAGCTACTACGGTCGCCCCGGCGGCCGCCGCCTCGGCGAGATATGCCGGGTCCGCGAAACCGCTTATGTCGTTGCCAACCACAGCTCCCGCCCGAAAGGCTTCGCGTGCGACCGAAGCCCGCCAGGTGTCCACCGACAAGGCGACGTCAAAACGCTTCCGTAAGGCGTCGACAGCGGGCACGACCCGGTCCATCTCCTCGTCTTCGCCCACGTGCGGTCCCGGCCCAGCCTTCACGCCCCCGACGTCAAGCAGGTCCGCCCCTTCAGCGACGTGCTTGTCCGCCAAGGCGAAGAAGTCGTCCATCTGCCAGTAGCGGCCACGATCGTAAAAAGAGTCCGGAGTCCTGTTCAAGATGCCCATCACCAGTGCACGGCTGGACAGGTCGTGGCGAGTGGACCCGAGGTGCAAGATCATCGCCTGCGACGCTACACGCGACCTGTGGTTACGCTACCTGTGATCACCCCGGCCGAACAGCCCACCTTCACCTAGGACTCCCAGCCCAGGAAGGTGTGGGCTGGGAGGGTGTGGGCTGGAAGGTCAGAACAACCTGGCGGTCAAGGCCTTGCGGTAGGCGGCCGTTCGAGGATCTTCCGGACCGAGAATTTCGAGCAGGTCGATGAACTCCTGACGGGCGGCGGGATCACCGCGCACCTCTTCGAGCAGGGCGTCGAGCCTCGCCTCGACGCCCTCTCCGGACGTCGATTGCGCTTCTTCGACTTCACCCCCCAAGCGAGCCTCAGCCGCGATCCGCCTGGATTCAGGGGACTCTGGCAGCTTGGCAAGAAGGTGCAGCGCCTCGTCGCGGCGCGTCCTGTCGGAGCGGTCCGAGGCGAGGAGGGCCGCAAGCGCCAACAAAGCCGTCTCGTTCGCCGGCTCGAGGTCTAAAGCGTTGCGCAGCGAGGCTTCATCGCCTTGTTCGATCAGCAGATCCACCTCGCTCGGCGCCCGGGTCAGACCAGCCACCCAGGATCGAACGGCCGGCTCGGGCAGGGCACCGACGAAACTGTCGAGCACCTTGCGGTCCTTGATGGCGAAGACGGCCGGGATCGACTGCACCTGGAATGTCGCGGCCGAACGCGGGTTAGCGTCCACGTCTATCTTGACGAGTTCGACGCCGTCTGTCTCGCCTACGACCTTCTCCAATATGGGCCCTAGGACCCGGCACGGGCCGCACCACGAAGCCCAAAGGTCGACGACTACCGTGACGCTCGTCGAGCGGGCGAGAACGTCAGCTTCGAATGTGGCGTCGGTTACATCGGTGACTGTTGCCATTTCTCTCCCTACCGGCCGCCAAGGGGCGACACTTTAGATCCGATCAGTTCCGGTACCCCGCTACTGTCAGGCTGGCTTCGCGCCGGAGATGCGAAGGTTCCACTTTGCGCAATAGCTTTGGGGACATGAACTCCGCTCAGAGTACCGAAATGCCGAGGGGAATCGAGGCCGAGCGGGTCAACGCATGGTTCGCGGACAATGTCCCGGCGGCCGTCCCGCCCCTTTCCTACTCTTTGGTGGCCGGAGGGCGCTCTAACCTGACCTACGTCGCTACCGACAGTCGAGGCGAGAGGTTCGTGCTTCGCCGCCCGCCGACGGGTCACCTGCTTCCCAAAGCGCACGACATGCGCAGGGAGCACCGCATCATCTCTGCTCTCAAACCCGCCGGGATACCCGTCCCTCCGGCCGTCGGGCTGTGCGAGGACCCCGAGGTCAACGGTGCACCGTTCTACGTCATGGGCTTCGTGGACGGGGTGATCGCCCGCAACGAGGACGACGTGGACGCACTCTTGGACCAAGACGCCCGAGCGAGGGTCAGCTACGCCTTGATCGACACGTTGGCTGACATCCACATGGTGGACCCCGACGCTGTCGGGCTGGGTGACCTGGGACGCAAAGACGGCTACATCGCACGCCAGCTGAGCCGCTGGTATTCCAACTACAAGGCTGCGAACGACGGCCGTGGAGGCCGGCCTCTGGCTTCGATGGCGTCCCTTCACGACCGGCTGGCCGCTTCGATACCCAACCAGGACCGTTCCGGCATCGTCCACGGAGACTACCGTTTGGACAACTGTGTGGTATCGCCGGACGGGCAGGCAGTAAGAGCGGTCCTCGACTGGGAGCTGTGCACCCTTGGGGATCCCCTCGCCGACCTCGGCCAGCTCCTGTCGTACTGGCCCGAACCCGGCGAGCGCTCCGCCCTCGGGCACGCGGCGACCGCCATGCCAGGCTTCGCCAGCAGGAACGACCTCGTGCGCCGCTACGGCGAACGTACCGGCGTCGACCTGAGCGCTCTCGGGTTCTACGTGGCTTTCGCGTACTGGAAGCTGGCCTGCATCCTCGAAGGTGTCTACGCCCGCTATGTCGGCGGGGCGATGGGGGACGACGGTTTTGACTTCAGCTCCTACCCTGATTCGATCGCCTGGCTCGCTCAACGCTCCGAACAGTCCGCTGACGATCTGGGGATCTGAGGCCTCAGTACCCTGCAGGCGTGCTGGCCCGCCGTGGGAGCTCAAACTCGCAGCCAGCGTGACAGCCGCGGTCGACTCTACGGCCGGTTCGTGCAGGAGCCTCCGGCGACGCGAGCCCCTCCGCTTGCACCAAAATGGATGATATGAGCGAGACCCGACCTCCCCTGGCCACGATAAACGCCTGGCCGTCGGTCGAGCGCCCGATCATGGTGATGTGCTTAGACGGTTGGATCGACGCTGGCGCTGCTGCGGCTGGTGCGCTCGGCGCCCTCACGGCTACGACGCAGAGCACTCTGGTGGCGACGTTCGACTCTGACCAGCTGATCGACTTTCGCGCCCGACGCCCAACCCTGCGGATCGTTAACGGAGTCGACGATCAGCTGCGCTGGCCTGAGATCACCATCCACGCGTCGGTCAACCGGACCGGACGCACCGTGCTCACGCTGTCGGGTCCCGAACCCGACATGCAGTGGCGTCGCTTCACTACCGAGGTAGTAGCCTTAGCCAGCCGCTTGGAGGTGGAGCTCGTCGTCGGCTTAGGCGCTTTCCCCGCTCCGGTCCCCCACACCCGCCCTGTGCGCCTCGTGGGCACGTCGCCCGACCCGGACCTGGCAGCGAGAGTCGGGGTCCTGCCCGCCAGCATCGAAGTGCCCTCAGGGGTTCAAGGGGCGCTGGAAGTAGCATTCGGGGAGGCTTCGATCCCCGCTGTGGGCCTGTGGGCACGAGTTCCCCACTACGTCGCTGCAATGCCCTACCCGGCCGCTTCTGCTGCGCTGCTAGAAGGCCTGGGTCGCATAGCCGAAATCGAAGTTGACTCCAAGGTACTTCGCGCCTCGGCAAGCGTCACCAACGAGCAGATAGGCCAGCTCCTCGCCGGCAGCGACGAGCACACTTCCCTCGTACGCCAGCTCGAAGAGCAAGCCGACCAGGAGCTGATGAGCGGCGCCGTCGACTTCGGGGACCTCCCCTCCGGCGACGAGCTTGCCGCCGAGCTGGAGCGGTTCCTGCGCGGCGAGACCTGAGCCGACCCGCTCACCGACCACGGGCGGCCCCTACGAGACCACGTGCTACACGACGATGTTGACGAGTCTCGGCGGGCGGGCGATCACCTTTGCTGGCTCGCGTCCGGCGAGCACCGCTCGGACCCGTTCGGAACCGAGAGCGACTTCGACGGCTTCGGTTTCGCTGAGAGCAGCAGAGACGTCGAGTTTGTCGCGAACCTTACCGTTGACCTGAACGACCATGACGGTCGTGTCGAGTTTCACCTTTTCGGGGTCAGCCGCCGGCCACGGCTGGGAGTGCAGCGGCTTCGCGTCGGGGTGCCTGATCTCCCACAACTCCGCCGTGACGTGGGGGACCATCGGGGCCAGCAACTTGAGCATGGAATCGACGGCGAAGTCGACTGTTGCGGTGCGGGCGCCTTCTGGGGCCTGGACATAACGGTAGAGGGTGTTAAGCATCTCCATGCACGCTGCGACTGCCGTGTTGTAGGACCACCGCTCGTAGTCCGAGCAGACCCGCTCGACCAGCCGGTGCACCTGGCGGTCGATCGCGGCGTCGGCTGCGGTCTCGTCTCGGTTCGCCAGGCTCGACCCGTCCAAGGACATAGTGGCTATCCTCCAGAGCCGCCCGAGAAAACGGTGGCAGCCCTCGATCATCTGGTCCGTCTGCTCGCTCCAGTCGAAGTCGTCTCCCGGCGGGCCCACGAAGAGATGGAACAGCCTTAGCGAGTCGGCACCGACGGTGTCGAAGTACTTCTCGGGCGACACGAGGTTGCCCTTGGACTTCGACATCTTCGAGCCTTCCATGGTGATCATCCCCTGGGTGAACAGCCGGGTAAAAGGCTCGCGGATCTCCGCCGGCGCCAATCCCCTATCACCCAGGGCTCTGGTGTAGAAGCGGGCGTAGAGGAGGTGAAGGATCGCGTGCTCGATACCACCGATGTACTGATCGACGGCCATCCACTTGCGGGCAGCATCCGAGCTGACCGGGACACTAGAGTCCCAGGGGTCGCAGAATCGCAGAAAATACCATGACGAGTCCACGAAGGTGTCCATGGTGTCGGTCTCGCGTTGGGCCGGGCCCCCGCATTGGGGGCAGGTAGCTTCTAGGAACCCTCGATGGTGGCGCAGCGGCGAGTCTCCTCCCGCCAGGAACTCGACGTCGTCGGGCAAAAGGACGGGAAGCTGGTCTTCGGGAACTTTGACGATGCCATCGGTCGGGCAGTACAGCACCGGTATCGGGCAGCCCCAGTAGCGTTGGCGCGACAGCAGCCAGTCACGGAGACGGTAGTTCACCTTGCGCGCACCTAGACGGTGTTCCACCAGCCAGTCGATGGCTCTCTGCTTCGCCTCGGCGGTGTCGGTCAGCCCGTCGAGCCACTCGCTGTTGATCCTTGGCCCGTCCCCCGTGTAGGCCTCCCCCTCCCACCCTGACGGCGGTGCGACGGTACGTACGACCGGCAAGCCGTAGGCGGCAGCGAAATCCCAGTCCCGCTGGTCCTCGGCCGGGACGGCCATGATCGCCCCGGTTCCGTAGGTCATAAGGACGTAGTCCGCCAGGTAGATCGGCACGCGTTTGGAGTTGAACGGGTTTATCGCATAGCCCCCGGTAAACACACCCCGCTTGTCGAGAGGCCCTTCGCTTGACTGGCGCTCGATGTCGGATTGGCCCCGGACTCGCTCGACGAAAGCTTGCACCTCTGCGCTCTGTGAGTCTGTCGTCACCGCCGCTACCAGGGGATGCTCGGGAGCGAGCACCACGAATGTCATCCCGAATGCAGTGTCGGGTCGCGTGGTGAACACCTCGATCTGCGCCCCTTCTACCCCTTCCACGCCAAGGGCAAACTGGGCTCCTTCCGAGCGACCTATCCAGTTGCGCTGCATCACCTTGACGCGCTCCGGCCAGTCCAAGCCGTCGAGCGCTTCGAGCATCTCGTCTGCGTAGGAAGTTATCCTAAAGAACCACTGCTCCAGGTCGCGTCGCGTTACTAGGTCGCCGCTTCGCTCGCAGGTGCCATCGGCGAGAACCTGTTCGTTGGCAAGCACAGTCTGACAGCCCGGACACCAGTTGACCGGCGCGTTGCGCCGGTAGGCCAGACCAGCATCGAAAAAACGCTGGAAGATTACCTGGTTCCATTTCATGTACTCCGGGTCGTGACTGCGCAGCTCGCGACGCCAGTCGTAGCTTGCACCAAGGCGCCGTAGACTCGATTTGAGTTCCTCGATCCGGGCGTCCGTGAAGACGCGGGGGTGGATGCCCGTCTTGATGGCGGCGTTCTCGGCGGGCAGCCCGAAGCTGTCGAAGCCGATCGGGCTCAGCACCGCATACCCCTGCATCGTGCGCTGGCGTACCAAAAGATCCCCGAAGGTATAGTTGCGGACGTGGCCTTGATGGGCCGGTCCGCTCGGGTAGGGGTACATGCACAGCACGTAGTAGGGGGGTCTCGGGTCGTCGTTGTCCACTTGGTAGGCACCCTCAGCCTCCCATCGACGCTGCCATTTCGCCTCGACGGCCTGGGGATCGTAGAGCTCTGCCATGCCAACAGGGTACTGAACCCTCCTAGTGCCCCACCGCCATGGCGGGGCTGCTAGAGTCTTAGGTGCCTTCTGGGGGCGTAGCTCAGTTGGTAGAGCGCTTGCATGGCATGCAAGAGGTTCGTGGGTTCGATTCCCATCGCCTCCACCACCCCTGACCAGGGGTGATGCACCGGAAGAGGTGGCCGGTGCAGCGGTCGGACGGGCTCCGGGCGTGTCTCTGCGCGACGGCTGGGGCCGATCCGCCCGCCGAGCCGTCGCTGCGGGCGGATCGGTCCCGGAGCTTCACCTGCGTGCCAGCCGCGCCGATGTGACAGCGTGGGTCTCGCGCAGGGTTCCGGGGAGCCGTCCGCCTCGCGTGATGTGAAGGCGTCCATGACGCGACGCTCTCCCTACGCCAGCCTGAAGCGGGCGAGGGCCGTCGCTCTGGTTGTCGGCATCGTCGCCTTCCTCATGGTGATCGTCACGGCCGCCAACGGCGGCCCGATCTCGACGAGGGATCACCCGCACCTCGCGCTGAGCATTGCTTTTGCCATCAGCTTCTGGGGCCTCGTTGTGACAGGCGCCGGTTACCTGCTCCTGGCAATGGTGCAGGCGGTTCGGGGCTCCAGACGCCCCCGATAGGCGACGCCACTCTCGGTCGCCGCGATGGCGCGTCGAGCATCGAAGGCAACCTACGCACCGGGCTCAGCCGCTGGTGGCGACGCCGTCGGTCCTAGATCGTCCTAGCACTGTCCTAGCACTCGCCGCATGGCGCGACGGGTCGCCCCCGCTTGCCGCCTTGTAATCGCGCACGTCGCGCAGACCGCACAGGATCACCGAGTGCGGGCACGGCTGCGGACGCGACCGGTGCAGGTCGCGCAGTTGCCGAAGCACGCTCTTGAGGCTCTCGCCCTGCAAGGCGTCGATCTCGTCGAACACCAGCACCAGTGGGCGCGGGCACTTCGCCGCCCACGCCGCGAGAGCCTCGCGCAGCGTGCGCCCGGGTTGCCCCGCAGGCCACGGATCCGGCGGAAGCAAAGCTGCCGTAAGCTGCTCCCTGGCTGCCGATGCGAGCGCATCCAACACGAGCAGCTCCGCCTGTCGGTAGTCGTCTCCTGTCGGCTCGGCCGTCTCACACGTGAAATCCACCGCAGCGTACTT
>Ga0078972_1005558_pt1 | contig 31748 bp, 27 predicted proteins | sample YelNatPaOPGAMG01_FD_67568 | JGI IMG/M metagenome (GOLD analysis project Ga0078972, IMG submission 67568) | Hot spring thermophilic microbial communities from Obsidian Pool, Yellowstone National Park, USA - OP-RAMG-01 (SPADES assembly) (version 2) | ecosystem: Environmental > Aquatic > Thermal...
TCATAATTATAATTGTTATTAGAAATGAATTTAAATGTTTGCTTATTTTGGTGGAGGATTTGCATTAGATTGTTTTATCGGTGATAAGCCATTTCCATAATGGAATAAATCGGATTTTTTTTGTACCGATTTTTTCCTCTCCCTCGTAATCATACGTTATTACGAGTAGGTTGTTGCACTTGAGCTCGTTGCTTGCCCTAAGCAGAGAATCCAACTCTCTTTCATCCAACTCTATTTTTGAAGAAACGTCCGTAGCCTGGATTAGTAGAACTACACTTTTACCTTCTTTAATTACGAAATCGACCTCTCTTTGTTGATGATCCTTCCAGTAGTAGAGCTCCAACCCTGTCTCTTCGTTAATCTTTCTAAAAAGTTCAACAGCGATAAGATTTTCCATCATCTTTCCGCGGTCTGAAGAGGTCTTGAAGCCAACAGTAGAGAGGATGCCGTTGTCGATGCAATACACCTTCTTCGGTGCAAGAATCTGTTGTTTTAGCTTGAACGAAAAGCGCTCGAGCATGAATACTAAGTATGCGTTTGAAAGATAGGTAACGTATTGCTTTACTGTATGAGAACTTCTGATCCCAAATATATTCTTTATCTTGTTGAACGAAATTTCGCTTGAGGCGTTAGAAATTAGGTATTTTGCGAGTTCTTTAAAGAGTGCTGAGTTCTTGATTTTGTAGCGCTGTATAACATCCCTCTCAATTATGTCTTTGTAATTTTCTGCAAGAAAAACCCTGCCAAGCCTTTGGGCTGTCGGGAAACCTCCGATTTCGAGATATTCCTTCAAATGATTTTTTATTTTGACTCTATCCGGCGTCCTATAAATATCGTATTTCAGACCCTTGAACACCAAAAATTCTTGAAAACTGAAAGGGAGAAGTACTACATCCACATGTCTTCCTGTAAGATACGTAGAGAGTTCTTTACTCAAAAGCCTTGCATTACTTCCAGTCAGTATGACCTCTTTCGTTCCAATAAGTCTTGATACGAATCTTTCCCAACCAGGGATATTCTGTATTTCATCAAAAATTAAGAGATCCACCTCTCCTTTTAATGAGTATATCGCCTCCAAGACCTTGTTTAGCTCCGATGCATCCATACTCATTCTTTCATCATCGAAATTAGCATAGCCGAATTTCTTACCAGAGCCTAGCATGAATGCAAGGATCGACTTTCCACATCTCCTTGGGCCGGTTATTATGAGGGCTGCCTCTTTTGAAATCATAGCTTCTGCATGCTTGCGGGCCTGGCGCTCTATTATTTTCTCATCTTGAAATTTTTTCTTCAGTTCTGCCTCTCTATCTGTTATCGCACTTTTAATCTCTTCTACCGTTACCATATTTTTAATTTAGAAATGCAAGGATTTATAAAATCTTTGCATTGCCAATGCAAGAATTTATTGCTTTCTGAATACCACAACACTCTCCCTTGTTTTTATTCTCTGTGGTTTTACATCAGCGATTCTGTATCCCCCTACGATTATCCTACTTTCCATCCCGAGCCTCTCTCCAATCGCTGCCAGAATCTCATCAACAAGCACATGCTCCCCAAAGATAACTGAATTTGAAACTATTACGTAAGCGCCACAATCTTTCTTCAGGACGCGCTTCATCTCTGAAAGCGATTTCTCCATGTCCGCAAAATACGCACCGACGACAGGAATCCTTATCCCAACATCCCCTACTTCGGGCAGATAGCCAATCTTCTCCGTCCTCTTTTTGATGAATGAACTGAGGAGGCGCTCCCTTGCGGATTTAGTTGTTTCTTCATCAAGGGTTAGGAGGCTGAGCTCAAGCCCATAAACCTTAGAATAATCTATGTTGTTGAGGTAAGGCGGGGAGGTGACGATAACGTCGCAGGATTCGTTTTCAAGAGGAAGAGCCCTCGCATCTCCCAAGATAATCCTTGTTTCCTTTCCGTGGATAGGAGTGCTTTCTATATCTTTAATCATTTGCCTCAACTTTCTTTTAAAAGCCTCTTTTACGGGCATTGCGCTCTTTTCCTTATCTATCTTAAGAACCCCACCGTCTTTGATTACGATGCTGCATTGGGGAAGAATGGATATCAGAGCGAGGAGAAGAAGGGCCTTTGCATTCTCACCGCAATCACATTCGGTTATTGCCTCTCGAATACGGAGGATCTCGTTAAGGTTCCTCCTTGGAAAAGCGAGCGCAGGATTGAAGAGTTCGAAGTTCCATTTTATGCTCGGTTCTTTTTTGTGCTTGAGTAAAGTTCTTAGAAATCCTTCAACTTCGTTCAAATCAGACCTCTCGTAATTTGCGCATTTTACTTGCGAAACAAACACCGCAAGCTCTGAAGCATCCACACCTATTCCAAAGAGCCCATTTTCCTTTGCCACGAGCAGTGATGTTCCGGTTCCGCAGAACGGATCGAGGAGAACGCCCCCTTCACAACATGTCCGTTCCATATCAAGGACGTACTCAACGATCTCAGGAGAGTAGCCTTCCTTGTAATAGAACCAGCGATGGATTGGTCTGTTTTTGCTCGATTCGAAAGTCATGTACGGACCAAGAGAGAGATTCTCTGAGATTTTCATTGTAGAACTGCCCTCTTCGAAAGCCTGTCTGCCTCTTCGTTCTGCTCTCGTGGAACGTGCTCCACCTTTACCTTCATTCCGCGCATAAGCGCATCAACCCTTGCCTTCAGGGGTTTGAGCTTTCTGTCCTTTACTCTATACTCCCCGTTTATCTGACGAGCAAGAAGTTCGCTGTCTGTTTTTATGTGAACTTCATTCTCTCCGATTCTCTTCGCAATTTCAAGGGCGCGAATGAGCGCGAGATATTCTGCTATGTTGTTCGTCCCCTCGCCAACGTACTCGCTTATTTCCATAATTTTTTTCTTTCCCCTGTAGACAACGATCCCTATCCCCATCGGCCCAGGATTTCCAAAGCAGGCACCGTCTGTGTGTATAATGAGCATAAAATCAGAACCCATTTACTATTTTGTTATCTTATTTCAACTCTTTTCTTATTTTGATTATCGAGGCCGTGACATCCTCCCCGACCTAAAGGTCGGGGCTTCAAACAGTGTTTAGCTCCTGAGGTTTTCTTTGATCACCTCAGTTTTTCGCACGAGCTAAACACTGTTTCCAAACATTTAGAAGCGCGCGGTTGCTGGATCGTACACATGAGAAGGAGTATCCTTCCCGGATTTTTCTGTCCAGCTTAAGGGCATAGTCACTGAACGATGTTTAACTCCTGAGAATTCTCTCAGGACAGAAGCATTTGCTAATGAGTTAAACATCGTTGATGCCCTGTCCCTGAAGATATACTCCAGAGACCTGCTGCTCATATTCGCAGCGTTTAAACCCAAACTTATCCATACAGTCACGGACTGTATTTCATCGTGGAGAATATCACAGTAAAAACTTTTAAAAGGAATACCAAACGGATCTTGATGGTAAGCAGCGCTACCATCCCAAGCTAAAAGCGGATTTCTCGCGCTGCTGGGATTAAAAATCTGCCGAAATTTGCGATACCCTTGTTATGTTTTTTTAAACCTTTTAATTCATAAATAATAACATGCGTGCTTGGGTTGAGAAAAAGAACAGAAAGAGGGAGGCACTAGACCGACTTTTTGATCGGAATAAAAGCCCGCTGCTTTCTAGAATTAGAGGATTCGCGGAGAAAAGAGCAAGGCCAGAGATGGAAAGGGAAATTAATTTCCTTGCTAATATCGTAAGAGGCTCCTATCCAACAAACATGCGCTCTCCCATTTTTGGCGTGGAATTCGAGTCGGACGAGTATGGAAGGAAGGATGCAGCCATAGCGCTCGGAAACCTTGCGGAGAGATTCGATTGTAGCTCTGCCATCCCAGCCCTTATCGAATGTTTGAAAAATGAGAATGAACATCATATAGTTAGAAAGAAAGCCGAAGAGACGTTAAGAGTGATAGAGCGGGCGAATTCTCCTTCCCCCGAATCCTCCAACGAGTCGATAAGACAAAAACTAACAGAAATGATAAGGCGCTTTGAAGGATTTGGGTTGGGTGAGCTCGGAAATCTATTAATCACCGATTACACTGGAAAATACAAATTCATTCGTTTTGGTCATGGAGATGTGCACGTCCTCCCATTTCCTTTCTCCATTTTTATTTCTACATATCCGCCGAAAAACTATTTTCACATCACAGCAAACGCATCCAGAAATGTGTTTTTTGGTCACATTCGTATCTCAAACGTCGAGATTTCGTCCACAAGTTGCGAATTCGAAGGTATGCTAATGCACGAATTTGCGCATCTCTCGAAAAAATTCAGAAAGTGCCTTTCTCAACTTAGTAAACATTTTACCAAGTTTTCGGACGATGTGCCGAAATCCGACAAGAAGGGAAGAGCAAAATACCTTACGCGCGTGATGGATGAAGGGTTTGCGCTCTTTTTCGAATATCAAACAACGGACCTACCTGGAAAAGACAATGCCCTTAAGGATGCAGGTGGGGAGGCGGAATTACAACTAGCGCGAATAAAGAGGGAGCTGACTGACGGCGATAGACCTCACAACTGGTGGTGGATATACTATGATGATTATTATCGTAGTGCAACCTACACAATAGGGCTGAATTTTTTCAACCAAGCGCACGCTGTTCTTAATCTCACTCCAAAGGATTATGTGGATCTCTTAATTTCAAATCCGCCTACCCCTAACGAAGTTCTTTCAGTGGATGGCGGTCGTGAATGGGCAACTCGAACCAAAAACTTTTTCATTGCGTCTATCCCTGCAGCAGCCATTTCCAAAGTTTTACGAATTTGATCTTCCTTTTTCCCAACCGTTCGGTGCCTTCCTTGCTTCTTGTTATTACGAGAAGGTTTGCCGATTTGAACGACCTGGCTGCCCTATCAAGTGCCCGCAGTTCGCGCTTCATCGCTTTCTCATCTTCGACCTCATAGGCGACCTGTATCAGCTGCGTAATCCGGTTCCTTTCCCTGACAAGAAAATCGATTTCGTAGCCGTCCGGGGTGGAATGATAAAAAATATTGTTGCGTCCGTAGCGCCTGAAAAGCTCTATGGCAACAGCGTTTTCCATCACCCTCGCTTTTTTCTCTCCCCTTCCGGCGTAGAAAAGGGCATGGAAGCCGGTGTCTGATAGATACGCTTTTTTCATGCTTTTGATCGGCTCATATGTCTTAGGGGAGCATTTTGGAATCAAGGTTATGAAATAAACCTCCTCGAAATAGGTGGCAAATTTCTCCGCGGTTGCCGCACTTATTCCGATGTTCCTGCCGATTCTCCTGATTGATAAAAGCGTTGAAGGGTTTTCAGCCAGTATCCTAGCAAACATTTCAAGTTTTTGCCCTTCCCTGACGTTGTATCTTTCTTTGACGTCTTTCACTACGATGGTTGAGAAATAAGAGAGGAGCAGGTCGTTGGCCCTTTCCATGTTGAGCGCGACTTCCGGAAAGGAGCCATACTCCATGAAAGATTCCAGATACGAATCCAGTTTTTCTTCCGGGAGCAGAGAGGGTTCGTCAATGCCCCTGAAATGCAGGTAATCCCTGAATGAAAGCGGAAACAGCTCCAATGACAGATACCTGCCTGAAAGCTGCGAGGATATCTCCCGCGTGACAATGGCAGAAGATGAGCCAGTAACGATTATCGGCACGTTGAAATAGTCAAGCAGATTCCTGACCAGTGCCTGGAAATCGCCGATGTTTTGGGCTTCGTCGACGAAAATCAGTTTTGGCTTGCTCTGTTCGCTGATATGGATTACCGATTCAAACAATTCCTGCGGCGTCGCATTTTTTATCAGTGGGTCCTCCCCGTTGATGAAGACCGCGCTGTTTTTCGAGAGCATCTTCGCAAGATAACTTTTTCCAGAGCGCCGGATGCCTGTTATAAAGAGCGCCTTCCGGGGCATCAGGAGTTGTTCGGCCCCTGTGGCTTCTTCCCTTGGGATGGCTTCAAAGCCGGCAAGCGTGCCAGTCCATCTTTTCAGTGCTTCTAGGACACATGGCACGGAACACAAAACAATAAAATCGGGCCCGACGGGATTGACAGCTTGCTGGCAAATTTTGAGCGCCAGCTCAAAGCTTTCGAACCCGCAACCGCCTGGTCACTCCTACAATCAGGAGAGTGCATCCGAAGCCAGGCGCGCTGTCCATTGCAAGCAGAAATGCTGGTTGCGCTACGGGCCCATTTTACTTCTCGCATTTGAAACTTTATAAGCTTTCTTGCAGATTAACCTGCATGGCATGCTTACTCATAGTCTAACCAGTAGACTAATTTTGCATTTCTTCCTTCTCCCTTCTCTTCCAAGTCGCATAAGGGCTGTTTCAAAATTTGCGAAGTCGTATCCAGGGACCTTGTTCTTTTTCCAAAATTCCTTCGCATCCCTTATTCCGAGTTCTCTTGCAGCATTTCTTGCGAGATGTCCGAGTTGAGGGTCTGCCTTTTTCCAAATCCCGCGCAAATCGCGAAGGAATATGTTTGTAGTAGTCGGGCCAACGCCACGGCATTCCTGCAATCTCTCTTCAAGGTCTTTCGAATCGAGCGAGGACTCGTGAAGCCTGTTCAGGCTGCCTTTATACCTCTCGCCGAGCAATCTCATGCATTCTATCAAATCATCTGCAGTGCTAAAATCATAGCGGACATAGCCGCCCTCATCTAAAGCCTCAACAAGCTCCTCCCAACTCGCCCTTCGCATGCGTTCAAACGATAGCAGCCCTCTTCTCTCAAATTCCCTATACGTGTTTATCGCTATCGTGCCGTTAATCCTTGCTCCAAAAAGAATGCTTGCAATAAACCATTTGAATATCTCGTCTTCTTTCCCGCTCTTCAGTTTTATCCCGAGAATATCCGAATATTTTTTACCATATTTTTCAAGAATTGGTTTAAGGGCAGCCTTCACTTCGTCAGCACCTCATTTCCGTCTGCAGTTATGAGGATTGTGTGCTCTGCCTGGGAGACAAGCCCTCGCCCAGCCTCCCTAAGCACAGGATATCCCTTTATAAAATGACTTTCAAGGAGCTCCTTCAATGCAGCGCTTACGAGAAGCCTTGATTGAAATTCCTTCCTTATCCATCTCTCCGCGAATGGAAGAGCGCCATAGTTCATTATTGCGTACTCCGCTATCCTTCTCGACTGTCTCATACGAATAGGAGCAGGAGCATAAACACTAAATATTTCAACCTGTTCCTGATCTTCTACGTATCCAGTACCGTTCGTAGCAAAAGGCTCCACAGCAAATATCTCTCCAACCTTGAATTCGTAAGGATCCTTGCTCTTCACATTAGGTATCTCCACACCTGCATGCAACAGACCAGTTTCTATCTTGTGCCCTGTTAAATTACTTATCGGCTTAAAACCATAGCCGGTTATCGTCTCCTCTATAATCCCACCTATCTCGCCTATCCTAGCGCCGGGCTTTATCGCAGCGATTGCATGTTCAAGCGCACGCTCTGAAGCCTCGACAAGTGTCTTGTTCTTACCGCTAAGGTCTACTGTATAAGCAGTATCCGCTATCGCTCCCCTGAGCATAACGCCGATATCTATTTTTACGAGATCGTTCTCTTCAAGCGCAGCCTTACATTCAATCTCTGGTGTGTAATGAGCCGCGATATCGTTGATTGAGATATTTAAGGGGAAGGCAGGTCTGCAGCCATTCTCTATTATCATCTGCTCCACTGTCTCAGCTATCTCGAGCAGCGGTTCGCCGACCATAATCAATCTTTTGCTCTCCTCTCTTATCCTTGCGGCTATTCTTCCAACAGCGCGAAAATCTTCTATATTATCTTCAGCCGTTTCCATACCATAAGAATCATCAACAGAATAAATAAATGTTTTGCTCAACCAACCACATATACCTTGCGCTGTTCATCAGGACGATATGGTGGAAATAAGTGCGATTAAATATAGGATGTAACATCCAAGCATCACCGCGCCTACAATCTTACCAAGTTTTCTTTCTGAAAGCGCGAAATACATGAAAAGAATTGCACTCCCTAATGCGAATAAAAGTATCACAAAGAATGATTTGGCATTTACGGTTATCGGATTGAGTACAGCAGCAGTTCCAAGGACAAGGGTCGGATTTACTACAGTGCTTCCAAGCGCTTCCCCAACTGCGAGTGCATATTGTTTTTTCTTCATGGCAGCGAAACCCACAGTTATTTCAGGAAGGCAGGTCCCTATGGAAATTATTGTTGCTCCAATTATGCTAGCAGGCACTCCAAACTCATGGGCTATGGTTGCTGCCCTATCGACCGCAATCCCAGCAGCTGCAATTACTCCTGCGATTGCAACTAAAAATAGAAGAAATGCCCAAACAGCCGTCCTTTTCGAAATGGCCTCTTCAGTACTCTCTTTTGTTCCAACCTTTCTTTTGGCAGTAGCATAAATAATGTAGAGGAGAAACAGCAGAAGAAGAACGAGCCCCTCCGTCATATTTATCTGCGGTTTTTCAAACATAAATGTGCTATAAACAAAATAAAGGGTGATAAATATCGTCAGGAGGAGCACAAATGCCGCGTCTGTTGCATGCTCTCTTTTCAACTTTATGGAATAGAAAAACGCCCCCCCACCCAGCACGATCAATATGTCCGCGATGTTCGCGCCGAAAACATTTCCTGCAGATATTGCGCCTTCTTTCATTATTCCAGATATAATCGCCACAGAAAACTCAGGAAGAGAAGTAGTCCATGCAATAAGAAGGAATCCAAGCGCCAGCTGTGAAATTCCAAAGAATTTAGAAAGGATTACAGACTTTGATACCACTACATTTGCAAAATATCCCAAGAGCAGCACGGAAACGAGCAGTATTGTTACATCTACTATTATCATCTAACCACTATAATATCCACTATAGTTCTATAATATTATCATCCGAATGGAGAGGTAGCAACAAGTTTTTTTATCTCATCAAAAATAATCTTTTCTTCCTCACTCAAGAGCCCTGGCTGGTTTTCAAATCTGCTAATCTCCCCTTTTGATATATAAGTATAAAGAATCTCCCCTTCACATACATCCTTTCCATAATAGATTCCTTCGCAGGAGATGGCGAGCTGCATTCCCTTTTCCGCTTCTTCTACCTTTTCCTTCTCCTTTTGCATCTCCTTTATTTCGCCTACAACAACCCCATTCGCGTTCATTAGTTTCCATCCATTTCTTATCCTGCCTCCAAGCACCTCTACCCCAAATATCGCTGGCTTCGATGTCCTGAAACAACAACCAGCGAGTAATTTTATTTTCCCTGGCCATGTTAATCTCTTTGTTGCCTCCGCCTTTTCTCTTTCCTTTTCTTCCTTCATCCATTCTTTATAATTCTCAAGAAGGCGGTATACAACGTCACTCAGTATTATCGGAATCTTCTTGCTCTCAGCTTCCATCCTTCCATCTTCAGTTACTCCAACATTGAAGCCGAGCACAACACCACAATACTTATCTTCCCTCCTAACCGCCTCTGCCATAAGTATCTCTTTTTTTGTAATTCTGCCGGCGCCAGCAGATTTTATCTTTATTCCTCCTTCTTCAAAAAGACGCACAAGGGCCTCGACAGAACCAAGACTATCTGCTCTCAGCACAACACCTATCTCATCCTGTTTCTCAAATACTATGCTCTTAAATTGCGTTTCTATCTCCGCTTTGTCCCTTTCAAAGTCCACGACACAATTTAGCGGAGAACCAGGGAGCGCACCTTCAAGGTCTGGCGCTACTATCTTTACTCCAGCGGCAGCAACTACCTCATCGACATAACTGTATTTCTCCCTTCCGCTTATATTGGATTGAAGGAGCGCGCGTATCTTCGTCTTTTTTACACCATCCTGCGTGAGAAATATTATCTCATCATTTTTTCTGAGCACACCATCATATAGGATTACGTCTATTGTTGTTCCCAAACCTCGTTCTTCCTTCACCTCCAATATGCTTCCCCTTCCTCGTCCTCTCTCATCCACCTCAAGTTCCTTTCCTAGAAATTTCTGGCTAAGGCCAGCTATGAGCATTAGAAGTTCGCCGAGCCCCTCTCTCGTTTTTGCGCTTACAGGAACAATCGCAACCTGTTTTCCAAAATTGCTTACACGGTCGAATCTTTCGCTGTCGAATCCGTGCTCGGATATCTTACCCATAAGTTCGTATACCGCGTTATCGACGCGTTCTTTTACGTATTCAGGCTGCTTTGAATAGGAATCCAAAAAAGAAGCAGTTGGGTAATCCTTCCATCCGTTTATCAAATCTATCTTATTTGCGGCTATGATGAACGGCGTCTTATAATGCTTTAATATCCTTATGCTCTCGAGCGTTTGCGGCTGAAATCCCTGCGTTATGTCAACCACCAATATCGCTATGTCTGCTATGCTCCCTCCCCTGTCTCTAAGATTTGTAAACGCTTCATGGCCGGGTGTGTCTATGAACAGTAATCCAGGTATCTTCAGTTCAAACGATAATCTTCCTTTTAGCGGTTCCGCCATTCTTTCTATGTCTTCCTTTCTTATGTAACTCGCGCCTATCATCTGCGTTATTCTTCCTGCCTCTTTTTTTGCAACGGCAGTTCCCCTGATCGTGTCAAGAAGGGTCGTTTTTCCATGGTCGACATGCCCGAGCACAACGACTATGGGCGAGCGTATTGGCATGGGATAAAATTAAAATAGAATGCTTTAAAAATGAATGATGGAGATACAGCGTAGCCTGTTGCAAATTATCTCAGTATAATAAAAAGCTACAGTTGTTGCGATATGTTAGGAAAAAAATTACGGGAGGCGCTCGCAAAGCTTACAGGAAGGGCTTACGTTGACGAGGATGCAGTGAAATCTCTAATTAAGGATCTTCAACGTGTATTAATTGCTTCCGATGTAAATGTAAAACTTGTTTTTGCGCTATCAAAAAGAATAGAGGAACGCGCGTTGAAATCAGAGAAGCTGGAAGCGCTTTCGCTTAAGGAGCACGTAATGAAGGTTGTTTATGAAGAGCTTGTAAGGCTAATGGGGGAGAGCTACACCCCTAGGCTCGATAAGCACAGGATTCTTCTCTGCGGGTTGTACGGAAGCGGAAAGACAACAACCTGCGGAAAGCTTGCTCATTTCTATAAGACCAAAGGACTGAGCGTAGCGCTCGTTGGTGCTGACGTAGACAGGCCAGCAGCGCAGGAGCAACTCGAGCAACTTTCAAAACAAGTCGGAGCGAGGTTCTACACGATAAAAGGCGAAAGGGATGCTACCAAGATAGTGAAGAAAGCGCTATCTGAAAGCAAGGAGGATATTATTATTGTAGATTCTGCTGGGAGAAATGCACTCGATGAAGAGCTTGCAAAAGAGCTAAGAGAGATAAGCGAGGAACTAAAGCCAGACGAGGTTTATCTCGTATTAAGCGGAGACATAGGACAGATAGCAGGGAGACAGGCGGAGGAATTCAACAAAACAGTTCCGCTAACCGGGGTCATAGTAACTAAGATGGACGGTTCCGCAAAGGGCGGTGGAGCGCTCAGCGCAGTTGCGGCAACAGGAACGAAGATAGCTTTTATAGGTCTTGGCGAAAAGATAAACGACCTCCAGGTTTATAACGCGGAAAAATTCGTCGGTCGTCTTCTTGGAGTTCCTGATATAGAAGGATTGATGGAGAAAATAAAGGAAGCAACAAAGGAGCAGGATATAAAAGCGATTGAAAGCGAAGAGCTTACAATCGAGACGTTCTACGAGCAACTTAAGGCAGCAAAGAAAATGGGTCCGCTTAGCGGAATATTTTCAATGCTCGGCGCCAATGATGTGCCAAAGGAAATGCTTCAGCAAAGCGAACAAAAGATGAAACAGTACGAGGCTATGATAAATTCGATGACGAAGGAGGAAAGAAAGAATCCCTCCCTCCTAAGGTCGAATCCAAGCAGGATAATACGTGTAGCGCGCGGTTCCGGATGTACAGAAAAAGACGTGCGCGAATTTCTAACTCAGTTTGAGAGAATGGAAAAACTCATAAACAAGTTTAAAAGGGACAGAAGTTTCAGGAGCAAGATAGAAAAGCTCATAAAAGGAGGAATGCCCGGTATCGGCGGCGTTTTCTGATTGAGGAGAGTGAGGGGCATAGTCTGTCTTCTGTAAAACGCTGTAAGCGTTGGCAGCATTATACTATGCGGCATAGCGCCTTGCGCCTTCTTTGGAAGGGAAACGTCCGTTTCATCCGACCAGGCAATGCCAGGACGGTATCGTTTCTGTTACGTTTCCAGCTCCTTAAGAGCAACATCCTCAGGCGGACAGAACTTCCTCAGACATCATGTCCGTCAGCTGCCTGCACCTCACACTCCCAGGGTTCGCGAAGCCTTGGTTTTCAAACCAAAGACGAGCGAACCCGAAACCTTTGTTTTGTGGAGATGTGACACACGGCTTCTCGCCTAAAGCAGCATGGCAGAAGCCAAGGGCTTTAGCCCTGGGAGTGTGTCACTCTGCGCCCCACTCTGCTATATATTTATTTTTTTTGGATTATATTTCTTTCGTTACACGCTGCGGTAGCTCAGAGCTTTGGGCGACGATGTTCAAAATTGTCGCGCGAAGCGTGCCATTGGGAGAGCACTCGGCTGAAGAAAGTTCTCCGAAACCGAGGGGTCGCTTGTTCAAATCAGGCCCGCAGCATCATCTTCTTTCTAATATTTTAAGATTCACAGTAGGATTTCTCAATATGATATGATTTGCTATAAAATATGCGAGCCAGATAAAGAAGCAGATTATCATGAGCTTAAATATGGTCTTTGCATTCTCTGGAGTTGGCCAAATAAAAACATAGATAGCGAGGAGGGCAGCAAACGCTGTGCAGGCGCTTATGCTTAATGAGATGGCAGGTAAAAATGTCAGATTAAAAAGGAATATGACAAGCGCAAAGAGTGCAGCAGCACGTGGACCAAGGGCGGTGGAGAACGTTGTCTGTCCGGCTCTTTTATCTTCTTCCATATCCATTATTGTTGCGAGGGCGTGCACCCCAGAGAAGCAGAGCGAGAACGCTATTATCCTATAGTCAAGAAAGAGAAGAGACCCTACCAGGGAGCAGGCAAGAGAAAATGGAAAATATCCATATCCCGCGTTTACTATCGAGTCTATAATCGGCTTAGTTTTCAATCTAAACGGCGGCATCGAATAAGCTATCGGCCATGCTACCCCAATACTCATTACTACTGCATGAAGAATATTGAGTGTGCTATACGCAATCAGGAGCATGGAAACAGCAATGATGAAACATAGGTTCATTACCCATTTTACATCCTTTTTCTCGAGAACTACCCCCCACATACCACCCTTTCTTGGATTTATTGCATCCGTTTCTATATCATAAATATCATTTATGCCATAGGTTAGAAAGGCAAGTGGAGCAGAGAGAAGAAATAATTCTATAGCTTCAACAAGACCTATTGGAGCAGAATTCACATAAAGCCCCAAGGCATAAGCTACTGGGGGTCCGATCCAATATATCGGTCTGCTTATGGCGATAAATTTTTTCATCTTTTCTTGGAGCATAGCTATTTCCCATACCTTCTTTTTCTCCTCGCATAATCACGAAGCGCAGCCATAAAATCTTTTTCAGAAAAATCAGGCCACAGCTTTTTGCAGAAGTAAAGTTCGCTGTAAACAGTCTGCCATGGCATAAGGCCGCTTAATCTCTGTTCGCCAGACGTCCTAATAACAAGATCTGGGTCAGGCAGTCCAGCAGTATACACATGTGCGCTAATGATTTCTTCATCCACCTTTTTTATACCATTTTTGATAATGGAGTTTACTGCATCTACTATCTCATTGCGGCCGCTATAGGAAAGAAGAAGATTAAGTTGATATTCAGTATTTTTTTCAGTGTCTTTCTCAACCTTCCTCATGAGGTCCTGGAGGGCCTTTGGGAATAAATTCAGCCTACCAAAAAATCTTACCCTTGTTTTTCTTCTCTCTTCTCTATCTGTAGTTAAGAGCGTCATGAGATTCTTTCTAAATAAATCAAAAAGTTCCCCAATCTCACCTTTATCTCTGGAAAAATTCTCTCCGCTAAATCCCCACATCGTTAATATCCTAACTCCTGCCTTTCTACTCCACTGTGCAACCTTCTCTATCTTAGCTATTCCTATAGAGTAAGCTTCTCTTACGCTAACACCATGGAGTTTCGCCCATCTCCGGTTTACGTTCAGCATTTCTGCTAATTTCCGTCCGGGATGATGGCGATATGTTTCGGTCTTTCGCTTATCATTCCCTTCCACCTAGTAAATAATTTCGTTAAGTCTTTTTAGTTTTTTTGCATTTTTTAACTCGCGAGCAATTCTTCTTCCTGTTGTCATTGGCTCATCGTAATAGTATTTTGAATATGGAGAATGCAACGCATAGACATTTGTTCCGGCAACTATTCTTGCGCTGATTTCAAAAGTAAAGATTTCCAATTCCTCATTTACTATCGTCTCCGCGCAGAACGGTCCTATTATACCGCCAAACAATTCGTACGACGTGTCAGAAATCTTCCTTCCAATCTCCATATAATCATAGACAAGCGATTCCCTTAAAACCATCGGCTCGTTTCCTATGACTGTGAACGATAGAGATGGTTTTAAACCTGCAGAGACGGCACGCGCAATCTCGTCTGCGCTGCTTTCAACTCGTTTATCGACTCCAAGAAGCTCAAGCCTTCCGTGCTTTGTTTCATACCCCATCTTTGAAATCGGCGAAAAGAAGAAATGCGGATACGCTCGCACCCCTATTATGAATTCCTGTATCATACATTCTCTTTCCCCTACTTTCTCCTCGAATTCCTTTTGGGAATTAACTATAAGATAACCGTATCCTCCCTTTGCGCCTGGAAATTTTACAAGAGCAGGGCCATCTATTTCCTCAGGTTTTAATATCTTTGGTCTTCTTATCCCAGCTGCATCGAGCCATTCAAACATCTTTTTTCTATCCCTTTCCCAGACTATGCTCCTTCTATTCCCGTATATTGGTATTAAAAGGTCATCAAATTTCTTACCAGTATATTCCACAAACGAACCGTGCGGTATTACTATCGCATTTTTTTCTACAAGTTCATCGACCGGCAAGTCTAGATAGTTATCAACCTCTATAAATTCATCTGGTTTCCCAAGCGGAAAGGATTCATAGAATTTCCTCCTATCTCTAAGAACTACCCCGATTGTTTTGATTCCCTCTTGCCTTGCACCGTGAAATATCTGCAACGAAGAGTGGGAGCATATCGTAGCTATTCTTAATTCCTTATAATTTGATAGTATTTCTTCGATTTCCTTCTTTTCGACCATGTTATATACTGTATTACGAGGTTAAAAAATCTTCCGATTTATTTATCACCAGGCTTTTTCCTAAGCAACCAGCCAACGCCCTTTAGAATTACTACTAAGAAAAGCAGAAGCAGGATTGTTATGGAGATAAAAGAAGTGCTGTTCTGCCGAACTTCCTCAGGGCGTTCAATCGGCACTGGTGCCAATATAGTGTTTGGTGAGGCAATCCATACCTCTGGCCTATCCCTCAAAGCGTTTATAACTTCAGATAGGTTGTCATCTTCAGAAATCTGGTACAAACAAGTCGTGTTTTCAGGGGAACTACAATAAAGAAGTTTTCCTCCTCTAGCTTCAAACCAGGCGCTAATATCATTTTTTCCTTTTTCATTTGTACCGCTTCCAAAGGTAATTAAAACCTGATCTTTCACAACACACCGCGGTGAGAGGTTTTCTTCTTTATAGATTATGGTATTGTTTCCACCGCATTTCGCAAGTGCATACTGGGTTTCAGCTGATGGATTTGGCATACTAATTATACTACGCTGCTCTAGCATAGTTATGACAAAGGGCATCGTCAGATAGATAATAGCCAATAACACTGCCAAAATAAACAGCCAAAATGAAATTTTATCCAGCTTCTCTGGCAAGTTTTGCTTGGAAACCATGTTAAAAGTGCGCAGGAAGAACTTTAAAATTTATATTACAATTTGTTTGATCGTGAACTAAAGCAGGAGGTGCTGTAGAATGAACACTATTCAAAAGACACTTGTGATATTAGCCGTGTTGCTTCTTGCAGTGGCGATTTATATCTCAACCACCAAACAGGTAGAAAGCGATGAAAGCGTGCCAAAAGAACTTCTTAAGAAAGCAGTTGCTGTCGGAAAAAATCAAAGCAACTATATTTATTCATACAGAGAAATCTCAGACGGCTATGCAACAGAATACAAACTCCTTCAGAAGAACGGAGAGAGGATGATAGAGGTACGCAATCCAATCTCTGCTAAACATGTGTACTTTCTGAAAGATGATACAATACTCTGCGTAGAATTTATGAACAAAGAGAGCTGCTCTTCAGTAAAGAATAATACAAGAGCCGACCTTAACAACTATCTCTTATCCCTTCAATCAAAATTCTTTAATGATGCCGGAATAGAAGATGAGAATGCTCGACTTAATTATTTTATGGAACACGGTTATCTTAAAATCTCCCCGCGTATAATAAACAAAACTGTCAATGGAAAGGAATGCAGCGAGATAAGCTACACGATGGACTTTACGAACATGACGGTTAGTGAAGCAAACATTTACGGAATAGCGCCAGGAGCTCCAAAGCATTTTGAATGGACTCTGTGTGTGGATAACTCATCCGGCCTTTCATACTCCAAACATTTCAACTATTCCTTCCAAGGTAGAGAACACTCATGGGACTTTGTTCTTCTTGGAGCAGATTGGAATCCTAAGGAAGACATAGTTGCCCCAGAAAATCTTACCGAACGGCTTGCATATGATATACTATTGGAGGAGATGGAGTGGCAGGGCGAGTTTAGAACCTGCTATCAAAAAACAGGAGATGAAAAAGACAAATGTTTCTCAGACATAGCTCTCCAGCTTAAGATGAAAAGCGTATGCGAGCTTGCTGGCGGGAGAAGGGATCAATGCCTTGTTCGGCTTGTTCCGTTAACAGCCGACGATTCCATCTGCGATATTATAGCAGACCCTTCGTTTAAAGAGGATTGTTATATAGAGCTTGCGGGACGAAAAAAGGACAGTAGCTATTGCTCCATGATTACAAATATGACCAAACAGGAATTCTGCATGAATATTTCAGTACAAATAAACCAGACAGCAATTCCAAATCCTGCGGCTGTAAATTGTGAAAGAAAGGGCTACTCATACGAGATACGCTCAAACGAAGCCGGGCAATACGGTGTCTGTATTTACGAGGGTAAGGAATGCGATGAATGGGCGCTCTATCGAGAGGAGTGCTGCCTTACAAACGAAGACTGTTCGAGTGGCATATGCGAAAACGGTGTATGCGCTCAACAGAATGGCACAAACAGAACAACTGGAGAGTAAATGAAGGTAGCAGTATTCACAGAAACCTATCATCCACAAGTGAATGGAGTAGTTGTTTTTCTTTCAGATATCCTTCCGCTGATTTCAAAAAAGGCGGAAGTGGTATTGTTCGCTCCTGGCGATGCAGAGTTAAATGTAGAAAAGGTAAACCGCAACTTCAAGATATACTGGGTACCAGCCTATCCATTTCCTTTTTACGAAGGATACCGAATGGCTAGGATAAGAAGCGCAACAATAGAAAAGATACTAAGGGAAGAAAAACCGAATATAATCCATCTTCACGCGCCAGTTCTTATGGGTCTCAGAGCGCTGAAGGTTTCTAGAAAGCTTGGCATCCCAGTAATAGCCACATACCATACTCATTTTCCAGATTATCTCCCCCATCTTTTCAAAGGACTTCTTCCCAAACCATTTACGGAGATAGCAAAATTACCGCTAAAGAGGTTGATAAAATACGTTTTTTCGAAAGCAACGTGTACGACAGCCCCGACGCTTGAACTAAAAAAGGAACTCGAAAGTTATGGTGTTAAAAATGTCCTCCATATCCCAAACGGAACGCTTTTCGAAAAATTCGGGAAGGGCAACCCTGCCAGATTTATGCGAAGATACGGAATACCGAAGGACAGGCCAATTGTTCTTTACGTAGGCAGGGTGAGTTTTGAAAAGAGATTGGAGGTCCTTCTTTATGCATTTAAAAAAATAAGAAAAGCCACGCTCGTAATTGTCGGCTCCGGACCGTCTTTAAAAAACTATAAAAGGATAGCAAAGGAACTCGAACTTAACAACATTATCTTTACAGGGCATGTAAGCACGGATGTTCTTTCCGACGCTTATTCCGCAGCAGATATCTTCGTTTCACCATCAGATAGTGAGACATTTGGGCTAACATTTGTAGAGGCCATGCATTTCGGGCTTCCAGTCATTGGCGTGGATAGATTAGGCGCAAGGGAAATCATTCGCCATGGAAGAAACGGTTTCTGCGTGAAGGCAGGGGATAGCGATGCCCTAGTAGAAGCGATTTCTACATTGATTGCATATCCAAGTCTAAGAAAAAGGCTCGGAGCGCAAGCTAAAAAGGATGCAGAAGGATATGACATCAAACGTGTGGCAGAAAGATTCCTACAACTTTACAAAAAACTTTGCAGGGAAACTAAACCTTGAACCTCTTCTCGTTCTCCTCTAATGCCTTTATTCCTGGTAGTTCTTTTCCAGAAAGATATTCAATCAGTGCCTTTCCAGAAAGACTTACATAACCAAACCTTTTCTTATCCATTCTAAACTTTTCGATAGCGCTTATTGTATGCCCGCCACCTAACAATGAGAACCCCTTAGAGTTTGCTATCGCCTTAAGTATCTCTCTCGTACCGTATGCAAACTTCTCCATCTCATAGACGCCCATAGGACCGTTCATTACAATGGCTTCGGATTCGCTTATTATTTTTTTGTATCTTTCCGTAGTTCTCTTACCTATGTCGAATATCTTTCCCTCTCTTATCTTGGCCACATCGCATTCCACCCTCTCATCTTCGATATTCAAAGCAACATCCTCAGGTAGTTCTATTTTCTTTCCAAATCTTTCAAGAATCTCCCTCGTCTTTTCTAGATATTCTATAAGCCCCTCTTCTTCAAGATAACTGTTGGATTCCCCGACAGAACATCCCTTTGCCTTTAGGAAGAGTATGGAAAGCGCGCCCCCTACGAGAACTACCTTTGCCTTACCATCGCTTAACCATCTTTCCATTATGCCTAATGAGTCCTTTCCCTTAGAACCTCCTAAAACAAATGTCACACTATTTACATTCCTTAGGGACTGGAGCGCTTCTATCTCCTTTGCGAGAACATTTCCATAAAATGAAGGAATCCTCCTAGCAAATCCCACAACACTAGAATGCGCCCTGTGAGCTACGCTCAACGCATCGAGCACAAAGTAATCTGCGAGTGGAGAGAGCTCGCTCACTATGCTCCCTTCTTCCATGGTTTCAGAATCCAACATCCTAACATTTTCAAGAAGGAGGACCTCGCCATCCTTAAGATTTGATATCGCTCTCTTTGCTTTTTCTTGTGCAACGTCATCAACATACGTAATTGGTATTCCTGTATACTCGCTCAAAACTCCAGCGTGCTGCTTTAATGTCATGAAATCCTCGTCTCCCTTCCTCCCTTGATGCGCAAGAACAACAACCCTTGCCCCTCTTTCAGCAAGCCTTTTTATGGTCTCAGAATGCATTCTTATTCTCTCACCAGGAATTATTCTCCCGCCTTCAACAGCGCAATTGCAATCAATCCTCAGCAATACTACTTTTCCCTTCACTGGATAGTCTTCTATCACTCTCATAAAATCAACCCTCTTTTTTCTCCTTCCTCCATCTATCCTTTGAAGAGCATTGTGGGTCTATACACATCTCAAATTTTCTTTTATCTTTCATAACGATTACCATCGGCTTTCCACACACTGGACATAATTTATCAGTTGCCTTTACAAAAGCACCTGTTGGAAGAGGGAAGGCATTATTACAATTTGGATAGTTGCTGCACCCTATAAATTGCCTTCCGCCTTTCATCTTTATTATCCTTAAATCCCCTCCGCATTTTGTGCATCTTCCAATAAAATTTTCCTTCTTTTCTGTGAGTTTTAGGGATTCCGCTATCTCTTTTCCTATTTTCTCCTCATTCATCTTCCATTTGTCAAGAATTTGTATGAGTATTTCTTTTCCTTCAGCGATTACAGCTTCCTTATCTATCTTGCCTTCCTGTATCTTCTCCATATCATCCTCCATTTTTCTTGTAAGTTCCTCATCAAGAATCTCTGGCGCGTATTTCTTGAGAATATCCCTTACCTTCAATCCGAAATCGGTGACCTCAAGTTGTTTTCCAGTAACATAACCTCTTTTGATCAGTGTGTCTATTATTACGCTTCTTGTTGCCTTTGTCCCCAATCTTCTTTTCTCAAGTTCTGCTACAATGGACGCCTGGGTGTAGCGTTTTGGCGGTTGAGTCTCTTTCTTTGTTTTACTCTTCTTCTTTAAGGCAACCACTTCCCCTTCTTCAAACTCCGGGAGCTCTTCCTCCTTATTTCTGAAATATTTTCCATAGAATTCAGTCCAGCCAGGGTCTTTCAAACGACTCCCGGATGCGACGTAAGGCTCACCTCCAGCATCTATTTCAACATGCGTGTTCTCTTTCTCTGCCGGTGGTGCAAATGCTGCTAAAAATCTGCGGACGATAAGGTCATAGAGCTTGCCTTCATCCTTATCTAATTTTTTCGGTTCAAGGCCGGTTGGATGGATTGCTGGATGGGCAGGGTCATCCTTCTTTCCCTGAAATATCTTGAACCACCTGTTCTCTATTATCTTGTTGACGATAGGCTCATATTCTTTATTTTCAGAGAGCCGCGTTAGTATGCTCTGAAGGTTTATGGTTGGCGGAATTTTCTGTGAAGAGGTCCTTGGGTATGTGATAAGCGAGTCCTCGTAAAGGGATTGGGCAAGCTGTAGGGTCTTGGTAGGATTGAAGCCGAAGAGCCTGTGCGCTTCCACCTGAAGGCTTGTAAGGTCAAAGCACGGTGATGGCCATACATTAACGATTTCCTTTTCTACCTTCGTAACCGTTCCATCATCAGCGGTTCTTGCAAGACAAGCATCCGCCTCTTTCTCATCAAAGAATCTCTCCCTTTTATGCGTGAACTTAGCGCCCTTTATAATGGCTGTTAGAACCCAATACGGTACAGGCACAAATGCCCCTATCTCTTTTTCTAAGGTTGAGAGGATGTCGAGCGCAGGGCCCTGCACCCGCCCTATGCTCATTATCTTTACACGAGTAGCCGTTCTTAAGGAACTCATAAGTGCTCTACTCAGATTTATACCGTAATACCAGTCAAGGATATGTCTAGCCTCGCCTGCGTATGCATTGTTGTAATCGAATTCCCCCATTCCTTCGTAGGCATTCAAAAGGTCTTTGTTTGTAAGAGCTGAAAATTTCATCCTCCTTCCATCCTTTATCTTCGTTGCGAATCTAAAAACATTATACGATATCAATGTCCCTTCTATATCATAGTCGCATGCTGACACGAATACGTCTGCCTTTTTACCGAGTTCCTCGAGAAGAGCGAGGTATGGTTTTGTGTATCCTGCGCTCGGGGATACCTTGTAGGAAGGCACCCATTCCACATCAAAAACAGGATAGTCGCGCGTTTTTTTCTTTTCCGCAAGTGTATAAACATGCCCCACCGCAGGCGCGACCACAATTTTTTTCCCCTCTTTTTCTATCTCGTAGTAAGAAACGCTTCCGTAACTCTTTCTATTTACAACTCCTCCTATGGCCGTTGCTATCTTCTGCGCGACCCTTGGCTTTTCTGCTACTACTAATTCCATTCGTCATCACGTTCCTTTAACTTCTTCGCAAGGTTAAAATTCAAATACTTTTTTTCTTTCCTCATCGTAAATTGCACGCTTCTCTTTTTCGAAAGTATGCTTTACGATTAACTCCCTTCCCTTTCCCATCGGCACGATAAAGAGATGTTCAACACGACCATCTGAATGCCTGAGCAGAATAGAATATTTATCAAGCTTCTTGTCGCTATCAACTTCTCTATAACCGTATATTACAAAATCCTTTCCGCTGCTTATAAGGACGCGCGCTTCCCTTTTTCCCTTCGCACCTGTCGTTATGGTTTCTTCGGGATACATAAAAAAAGTTTCTTTAGAAAAGTTAAAAAGGATATAAGAGAATTAGTGTCATGTGCAACCTATATCTCGAAGGTACCAGAGCAGTTGTGGATTTAGCGAAATGTCCATATGAATTCGCTTCTCCGGAGTTCATCAACTTTCATCTTAAGGATTTGTCAACCACCGAAAAACCTATAAAGACGATAAGGTATGAAGAGGAGATTGTTGTAGAGCTTGACGAGGAGAAGACAGCAATCCTGACGGAATATGCTGCCTTCATAAGACAACTTGAAACAATACTTCTTAGAACAGATATCTATGGGATGGAGGAGGACCCGCAATTCCACAATAGAAGAACCGTCCTAAAGAGATTTTACGAATACGTTTTCCTAAATCCGCTAATAGCAGAAAAAGAACTCTCAAGCTTCGAGGAACCGCTTCCTGAGAGATCCATTTATATGAAAGGCTACGCAACGTTTAAGGGATGGGTAGCAGGAATACTGAAGAGATTTGTTGAAACAAGGCTCTACAAACTTGTGAAGCAGACAGGAGATCTTAGGGCGGCGTTTCTCTCTCTGACTGGCTTGAAAAGCCTTTATTTTGTTCCATCCCTTGTCCTTGGTGTTCCATCAAATGCTGTTCCTCTGAAAGATCCGGATGCGCACTACACCCTTCCATTCGGAATAGAGGTTCAGATCTACGAAGTTCCAGGTGCAGAGGCCTATCTATACGTTCAAAGAAATCCACCGATAGAATCGCTTCCGGAAGAGCTGTCTAAACTTCTCAAGGCAACCATAAACGAGCAGTTCAAGGAATCCTTTGAAGATGTAAAATGGGAGATATTGATGAATCTAAAGACCAGGGAATATAGGCAATATTTCATAGACAGGGCGATGATGGAAGGCATATCCATTACTCCACAACAGGCAATGGCCATGGGAAGGGAATGCGCAGCATGGGTTGTCGGTCTAGGGGCACATATAGAAAATCTCGCGCTCGACAAGGACAATGTAACGGACATCTATATAGACAGCGAAAACTCACCGATTTACATAGAGCATACGAAATTCGGTATCTGCCATACCCTTTTCAGGTACAACCGCGACCTCTTAGAAAGGGCGTTTAAGAATGTTGTAAAAACAGCAGGCGGAATAAGAAAATTCGACGATGCAAACCCAATACTCGATGTCGTACTCAAAAGGCTCAGTATGAGATGCCACCTCCAGAGACCCCCAGCGACATTTAGCGAGCTTATGGGCGCCCTCAGAATAATGAAGGAGGAACCGTTCACCTATTCCCAATATCTTGACTATTACTCAATGAGCCCGTTTTTTGCGGGTTATGACGACGTGCTTGTTTCTCTTGGTTGTAGCGAAGCAGTTCTTGGTCTGAAGGGAGTTGGTAAGACAGCATTTACAGCAGCGAAGGTTGCGGCAATTGGGACAAGGAGAAGGATAATACCAATACAGGACATTGAAGAAATCCCAGTACGCGCATTCAGGAAGAGGGGCTTTCACATAGGCGCTGCTCGTGTTACTGGTGGAGAGATTGAGGAGGGAAGGACAACGGAGCTAGACCTCGTTTCGATGGCGAATGCACTCCTAAGAATGGGGGATGCAGCAATAATAATAAACGAAGTGCGCTCTCGAAGCGCAGTACAGGGAATCATAAATCTTCTTAACACCCAGCCAGGTGTTTTCCTATTATATAACCTCCATGCGGAATCGCTGCGAGACGTTCAGGACAGGCTGGAGCTCGTTTTTGGAATACCTGCCGCGAGCATGTACGCAACAGACAGATACTCCTTCCTAAAAAAGATAAGGTTTGGGAGGAAGGGGAGGATATACCGTGTTCTCGGTTTCGAGTATGAAAGCGACATAGAAGAGAAGAAATTCGTTGAAATTTTCAGATTCAGGAGAGGGCCGACAATTGAGCAATGCAGTTGGGAGTGTAAATTCCTAAGAAATCCTGAAGCAAGCATGTCAAACTTCGATAAGGTGAATATAGAAAACATGGAAAAAGAGCTCGATATAGCGTTTATACCACCTGCTCTTGCAAGGAGGTGTGAGGAGAGCGGAATCTCGCCAGAGCAATATCTCCTTCAGTCTTTCTTCAAAGGAAAGATGTATTATGAGATACAAAAGATGAAGAGACTACTCGGCGATAAGCTGCTTGTGGAACTGGACTTTGTTCTGAAAGTAAATACCGCAGCAAATAAATTGCTTGCATCCATGGAGAAGGAGGAAGGAGAAGTAGATTTTGGCGAGGCATGGAGAAGATGGCAGCCCATCTTCAAAGAAATCCTGAAAGACGAGATAGAAAAGAGAAAGGGGGGTGCTGTCGAGATACCTGCGGAGATAGAATCTCAGAAATCAGAGAGCGAGGAGGAACCAGAAGAGGAAGAAGAGGAGGGCACAGAAAGAGAACTCCCGAAGAAGACAGTAAAGAAAAAGAAAAAGTGAAAGAACTACAAGTGGGACTTATTTATGTTTTTCATATGTGAGTGGAACCCTTTAGCAATTCCTCTATCTTATCGAATGCATGATTGAGTTGCTCAACAGTTGGCAGAAAAACAATTCTAAAGTATATTCCCTGCACTGGCCCAAAAGCAGAGCCCGGAACAACAACGACCCCATTTCTCAGTAATGCACGCACAAATTCCCAATCATTCTTCCATTTGCTGTTTTCGACCTTAATAAATGCGTAGAATGCGCCGCCAGGCTTTACAACATGTAAGCCCTCGATTTCTCCAACGCGTTTCATTAGCACGTCACGCCGCTTCCTGAGCTCGCTGTTGAATTTTTTTACATGCTCCAACCCTCCGCGCAGCGCTGCAATATAACCACGTTGCATCTCCCAATTTACCGAGAGACGCTGATTGCAGAGGCGTTGGATAGAATCCTTTATCTTCTCCCCCCAATTCCCATGGAATGCGATGTAGCCGACACGTGCGCCAGGATAGATAAAATTTTTGGAGAGGGAATTTCCAGATACGAGAGGGACATCCTTATGTATCCTTCTCATGTTTATGTAGTCGCTCTCGTCAAGGATTATGTGTTCATACGCATCGTCCGCTATTATCGGAAGGTTGTATTCCCCTGCAATATCCACTATCCTCTGAAGCGTTTTCTTTGAATATATCTTTCCTGTCGGGTTATTCGGATTTATAACAAGAATGGCGCGCGTATATGGCGAGATCTTTTTTCTTATATCTTCTATCTCCGGTTCATAATTCTCATCGCAGTTATAAAAATCTAGGGGACCATAACTCAGGCGCTGTTTTGTCGAATAGAGCGGATAGGTTGGGAGCGGAAGGAGAATGTTTCTTCCAGGGTCGACAAGCGCTTGGAAAAGAAAATCTATCCCTTCGCTCAAGCCGGCCGTGACAAAAACATCACCCTCGCTTACTCCCTCGTATTTAGCTATCTCTCTTTTTAACTCCGGGTCGCCATCCGAAGGAGCGTATCCCGAGTAGTTCTCCTTTAATGCTTCTTCTACAGCGTCTAGAATGTGCTGCGGTGGTCTGAAACCAAACGGTGCGGGGTCACCAATGTTCAGATAGGTCATCTTTATTCCTTGTTCTCTCTCCAGCCTTCTTGCTTCTACTACTATATCCCTTATCGGATAGGAAACAAGCTCGCTTCTTTTTGATGGTTCTATCATAAAAAGGCACCTTAGAAAGTACGATAAACGAAATTTTTAAAACGCACGGTTAATTTATTTGTGGTTAATAATCACAAACTTTTTAAGAATGTCTGTTGTTAATAAGAACATGATAAGCGTAGAGGATTTAAAACGGATAATAGTCTCTCAGAGAGAAGATATGGCAGAATTGATCAGAAGAGAAAAAATAATACCGAGGAATGTCGACATAAAACGTTTAGAAAGCTATCTTAAGCACCCAATTGTCTTCACTATTTTAGGTATAAGAAGATGTGGTAAGTCCGTTTTTACCTGGCTCCTACTTGCCAATAAAAAATTTGGCTATATAAATTTTTTTGATGAGAGACTTTCTCTACTCAAACAAGATGACTTGGATAAAGTTCTGCAAGCCTTCTATGAACTGTATGGGGATGTAGATTATTTTGTTTTCGATGAAATTCAGAATGTGGAGGGATGGGAAAGATTTGTAAGTAGACTTAGAACATCCAAAAAGGTGATCATTACAGGCAGCAACTCTCAACTCCTTTCCAGTGAGTTGGCAACTCATTTGACCGGGAGGCACATCGATTTTGAGTTGTTTCCATTTAATTTTAACGAATATCTTTTACTTAAAGAAGTAACATTAGGCGTAAATTGGATGTACTCTCCGAAAACAGTCGCAATGGTCAAGAATACACTTAAGGAATTCATCTTTCAAGGTGGCTTTCCTGAAGTTAATAAATTTGGAAAGATATACTTGCAAACAATATACAAAGACATAATAGAAAAGGACGTTTTGGCCAGGTATAATGTTAGGAATGTTTATGCATTGAAAACAATAGCGGCATATCTGATCTCAAACTCTTCAAACGAGTTTACGTTTGCCAAGCTAAAGAACATCGCCAATCTTAAGGACGTCCATACTGTAAGCGATTACGTAACTTATCTTAAAAATTCATATTTGATAATCACGGTAGAACGATTTTCATTCAAATTAAAAGAGCAGTTTATTGCGCCAAAAAAGGTTTATTGTATTGACAATGGTCTTGTAAATACAATAGGTTTCAAATTTTCAGATGATTTCGGTAGGTTGATGGAGAATTTGGTTGCAGTCGAATTATTCAGAAGAAAAAGCTATAACGCCACTGGATGGGAGATCTATTACTGGAAAGACCGCCAACAAAGAGAGGTAGATTTTGTCATAAAAGACGGTAAAAAAGTAAGGCAACTTATTCAGGTTAGTTCTCTTTCCTCTAGAGACGAGATTAAAAAGAATGAAATTGATTCATTGCTAAAGGCCAGTGCAGAACTGAGATGCAGCAATCTCCTTATAATAACTTGGGAATATGAAGACGTAGAAAAGGTTGGGGGCAAAGCGATAAAATATATTCCTTTATGGAAATGGCTTCTCTCCTCTTTTTGAAATGTCAGCCCTTCGAGATGTTTAAAGTAATGTTTAAAAATGTTTCGCTATATATCACTTTAGTACAACTATATAAACAAACATATAAGTTATAAAAAGGTGATTGGAGATGGGTGAGGGGAAAAAGACGGGATATTCAAAAATCGATGAGGGGAAGAAAAATAAAGAAAATGAGAACGTAGGTAAAAATAGCTTTTTGAAGATGCTTTTGGTTAGTGGTGCTCTCGTAGCTTCCTCATTCGCGTTGCCAAAATGTTCAGAAGAAACAAGAACAATAATAAAGGACGGGTCCAGCGACGGAGGGAATATTGAGAAATGCACTTCTGATAAGAAAGCAAGAGCCAATCTCAATGTTGTAAGCGGTTGGGGCTATGATACTGCTGAAGAAGGAAGACGCTGTTCGAATTCTTCAGGTTGCAAGATGGGTATTAATCTCAATGACGAAATAATCGTTTTAGTAGAAGATGGGGAAGAAAAGTGGAAGGTTGCAGAGATTAAAAAAGAGAACGAAGAAGAGGTCGTAATCCTAAAACCAGTAACTGATAAAAGCAAGGGCGAAAGCGAGGACAGCAGAATAATCAATATAAAGAAGGGTGGCGCCCTATACATCGACGGGGAGCGCAACAAATTCATGGAGGTATCACTCCTCGGAATCTGTCTAAACGAGAAAACATGCGAAAACGGAATATCTATGGATGATGAAAACGCTATCGGAAAAGCAGTGCTTGCAATAACTGTTGGCGAGGAGACAAAAAGAGTTTTTCTTAAGGACCTAGAGGGAATAACGCTTTCCATGGGCGGATACACAATTAATCTCGTGCTTGCAAGGGCAACTGAGAGCCAGGCTTATGTTATATACAACATCGTCAGCAACGACATCGCCAATAACAGAAGCGCTGACCTTGGAGAGCCGATTGGAGAGGGCGAGGTTGTTCAACCATTAGAAGACCTTTCGATAAAGAATGAGGTAAGTTCCGATAGCATAACAGCAACATGCGGAAAGATAACTGTGGAACTCGAAATAACAAATACGGCATTGGGCGAGAGCGCTTCTCCATATACGATGGAGTCGAAGGAAGGAGAGACCATTGTAGATACTAATAACAATGAGTATAAGATAGACACCATACTCCCAGAGATAATAAAAAGTGGTGGGGTGGAAAAGGTCCTTGATGAGAAATCAGCCATCGTCATCAAGAGCGAGAGTAACGGCGAAGTTACAGTGCTATATACTGACGAAAGCGTTCAATATGGAGACCTTCTCATAAGAGTGAAGAGGATAAATGTCTATCCTTGATTTTTACTTTATTCCAAGGACTTCCTTGGCTAGTTGGACTTGATTTGCCTCTGGTTTAATTGCAACCTCTGTGAAGTCCTGCTTTCTGCTTACAATGTAAAGGCTTTCTAGGTTTACTCCCTTATTCGCAAGCTTCCTCGTTATCTTCCCAAGCTCTCCTGGTCTGTTGATTAGCTTTACAACAAGAACATCAGCCTCTGAAACCTTCTTAACAGTTGGAACCTTTGAAAGACTTTTGATTGCTGTTGCATAATCATTTGTTATTATCCTAAATACAGCATCGCCATCGCGTCCGTATGCGGAAATGGCCTCAATATTAACACCAACCGCGCCAAGCGCCTCTGCAACTGCTGCAAGAGAACCGACCTCATTGTTCGCTATGACTGTTATTTCTTTCATAATTCCACCTCAAATCCGAATAATTTATTAATGATGTTATCTCAAAATGTTTTTATTTGTTCTTTATGCGTGGTGATCTTACGGTTACAAAAAATGAAGTTATTGAAAAATTAAGCGAGGTAATAGACCCGGAGCTTGGTATAAATATAGTCGACCTCGGTCTTGTTTACAAGGTGGAGTACAAGGGGAAAAAAGACGGAAAGGATCAATTTTACATAGAGATAACTTTCACAACCCCGGCCTGCCCGCTTTTAAATTTCATGCTGGATGATTTGAAGGCAAAGCTCGATGAGCTTAAGAATGCAGATTTCGATGTTCGAGTAGTATTCGAACCGCCGTGGACTCCAGATAGGATTAGTAAGGAAGGAAAAAGAAAATTAGGAATAGAAAAGTGATTTTGTGAGAATTACATTTTATGGAGGAGCAGGAGAGGTTGGAAGAAGCTGCGTCTTGATAGAAGAAGGAAAAAGGAACATAATGCTTGATTGCGGGATAAAGCTCGGGGAGGAGGTGGAGTTTCCTCTTATAGATGACAGCGAGCTAAGAAGAATAGAAAACATAGTTATATCCCACGCACACCTTGACCATAGCGGTTATACCCCTCATGTGTATTCCAAGAACGCAAGACCAAAGATGTTCATGACAAAACCAACCAGGGACCTTATGGGCGTATTACTAGCAGATTATTACCGCATCCAGAGAGGAAAGGGGAAGCGGCTTTTTTCAGAGAAGGATGTAAACTACGTTCTTATGGAAGGGAATCTTATAGAATATGAAAAAAGGACAGACGCTTCCATTCCATTCTCCCTTCACCCAGCAGGCCATATAATGGGAAGCGCGATGACCCTTATCCACGAAAAGGGAGGTATTCTCTATACAGGAGATATATCGATGAGAAAGACAAGGATACTGAATCCATGTGAAAGGGGGCTGAAGGCCGAAACACTTATAATGGAAACGACATACGGTTCAAGGGAAGATATCCTCCCAAGCCTTAAGGAGGCATCCCAGCAGTTGGTTAGAATAATAAATGAAACGCTAGACAACGGAGGACATGTTATAATACCGAGCTTTGCTGTTGGAAGGGCCCAGGAGATATTGCTTACATTAGATGACTACATGCGCTCTGGTGCGGTGCGTCCAGTAAGGATTTATGTAGATGGGATGATAGGAAAGGCGATGAGGATATACAGGCATAACGCAATCTATGCAAATGACGATATAAAAAACAGGATACTGATGAGCGAGGACGACCCATTCAAAAGCCCGAATTTCCATGTTCCACGAACGAAAACAAAAGAGGATGTGTTGAAAGAACCGAGCATTATAGTATCAACCTCCGGAATGCTAATGGGAGGGCCGATAATGTTATATTTAGAAAAACTCGGTCAGGACCCAAAGAATACGCTTATATTTGTTGGATACCAAGCACTCGGGACTACAGGAAGAAAGGTGCTGGACGGAGAAAGGAAGATTAGGATAGGAGAGAAGGAAATAGAACTTAGGCTTAGGATAGAAAGGGTTAAGATATCCGGCCATGCAGACTTCAATGAATTGCAGCAGTTTGCCAAGGAGATAAAAGGACTAAAAAGGATATATCTGATGCATGGTGAAAAGACAGAACTTAAGGATGTTTTTGAAAGAAAATACGAAGTTATAGTACCACGACTTCTCGAGACGTATGGCATTTAAATTAAAGTTAGGAGTAATCCAAACACGTCGACTCTAATATATTTATATCAGCCCAGCATTGACCAAGCGGATTGCCATCCGACCCTACAATAACCGCGGTTATCCCTCCTGTATGCGGTCCGGCTGTTGGCGTTCCTCCCTCGCTGCCTATGGTAAATCTCGCACCGTTTGTTGTTGGGGTAATCACCCTTCCATAAAGGTCAGGAGCTACATTCCAGTTAATAGTAGTGGTGCTTGAGCATGGTCCTTTTTCCTCTCCCTCCCCGCACAGTATTCCCACATACCCAGCGTCGTGCTGGTATTTTTCCATATAACCAGGTATAAGTTCGCACACATCCCCTCTTCTCTCTTCAGTTTCATTTCCTGTCTCATTTCTGCCAGCGCCAACAACAACATGCGCCCAATCTATCGCGCCACGCAGCGTTGGGTCTCCAGGAGCAGTATACCATGCAATAACCTGAACATCTCCGGAACTATTTGTTGTTGCTGTAAACGTTACCCCGGTAATAGAGGCATCGCCTAATGTTCCTTCGAGCCCGTTTACAAGGTCGTATCTGGCATCTGTTGGGCTGACAGGGGTTCCCTCAAGCGAGCAGTTGAGCACAAACCTCTGATTTTCTCCGACACTAAGCTCTGCGCTCTCAGGGGTTAGTTGGCATACGAATGAATACGGGTCGTTTGGGCTTTCAGGTTCATTAGGGTTAATGGACAATTCGGATTCGCATCTTACGCTATCTGTCTGATATACAAGCGTTGGGAATAAACCAGCAACACTTCTTACATATCCCTTTGCCCTCGTGTTCGTTTTCTCAATAAAACCGCCATATGCATCTTCGAAGTACCAATTATCACCTACACATGGAACAACACGGTCAGCAGAATTATAGCAGGTAACAACCCATTCATGAATTTCTGATGGCGTTAGGGAAAGATGCCTTGGAGCAATGGTGCACGAAGTTGGCGTATTATTACCGAGATTTATGTTAACTGTCAGATTAAATTTCGTCGCATCGCTGCATACTGGTTGAAGGGGTTCGTATTCGAGATTAAAAATATTACCGTTCAGCTCTCCAGTATAAATGACATAAACCCTTTGGCGGTCGCCGACATTTATCGTTTTTCCGAATCCATTATCAGAAGGACAGATAGCAGGTGGAAAACCGTATATATTGCAGTAGTATTCGCCCGCAGGTGACACTCGCCCATCCCCAATAGGACGAACAGAAACGATTCTTACAGGCACGCTTCCGTTGTTGTAAGCAGTTATTGAAATTAAATATGTAGATGGCGCGCTTGGCGATTGAGTAACAGTCCTCGGCGGGACGTTACTAAGGGAAGGTTGTCTGTTTTCGACTATTAT
>Ga0078972_1005560_pt1 | contig 31742 bp, 26 predicted proteins | sample YelNatPaOPGAMG01_FD_67568 | JGI IMG/M metagenome (GOLD analysis project Ga0078972, IMG submission 67568) | Hot spring thermophilic microbial communities from Obsidian Pool, Yellowstone National Park, USA - OP-RAMG-01 (SPADES assembly) (version 2) | ecosystem: Environmental > Aquatic > Thermal...
CGCCAGCACCCGCATTCGAATCTCCGAGAGCACGCGTGCCTGCTCCTTGCGGCTCGCGACGCGCACCACGAGCTTGAACTGCGTATGCGTCAGCAGGACGCCGGGATCGCAAAGACAGAGCGGCGGCGGACTGTCGAGCACGCCCTCGACGCGCCGCGCTTCCTCGACCGCGAGAGCGCACACCAGTCCCGGGTCGGCTTCGTGCGCCACGAGCAGCGCCAGTTCCGCGGCGCCCCCCGGATCCGGCACGCTGTAATTCACCAGGATTCCCGAGGTGATCTTCGTGTTCGGCACCACCACCGTGTCGTTGCCGCCGGTGCGCACGCGCGTGGTGCGCCAGCCGATATCGGCCACCACGCCCTCCTGCCCGCCCTCCAGGCGAATCAAATCGCCCACAAAAATCGGGCGCTCCACCAGGATGTGGATCCCGGCGAAGAAATTCGCCAGCGTATCCTGCAGCGCCAGAGCAACGGCCAGGCCGCCGACGCCTAAGGCGGTGAGCCACGGCGTGATGTCCTTGTCGAACACGTTCTTCAGCAGAATCACGCCGCCGGTGGCGTACACGAAGATGCGGATGAGCGTGCGCGAGAGGCCCGCAATCGCCAGCGGCATCTGCTGGCGCTCGCCGTAATCTGTAACGGCGCGGATCAGCACGGATGACGCCACCAGCGTCAGGCTCACAATGACGAACGCCCAGATCCACATCACCGCGTGGTCGGCGGTATTCGGAGGAAGATCGGCGAACCTGACGCGGATGGCGACGGTGGCCGCCAGCGCCCAGAAGAACGACGGAACGCGAATCGTCTGAACGAAAACCGCGGCGAACGATTTCGGATCGCGCCCGCGCCGCTCGATAATCCGCAGCAGCACCCGCCGCGCCAGGAGCGCGCCCGCGAGCGTCAGGACGAACGCCACCAGATGCCACACCAGCGGCGGCATGAGATGGTGAATATCCGTCCAGAACTGCTCGAAATCCATCTCCCGATTATAAGCGGAGCGCCGTGTCAGAATAGAAGCTTGGCGTGGCGCACGCTTCGGCGCGCCGCGCCGGCGCTCATGACGGCGCGGGGGTGTTCGCGCCGCGTAAAAAGGCGCGTGGGCCGCCTGAGAGCTTTATTCGCGCGCTGAATTTTTCGGAAATGATCGAGCTGAGCGGCGTATCGAAGATTTTCAACGGCAAGCGGAAGGTCGCCGCGCTCGAAGGCGTGGACCTGGCGGTAGCGCCGGGCGAGATGCTTTCGATCGTCGGCCCTTCCGGCTCCGGAAAATCCACGCTGCTCAACCTGATCGGCGGGCTGGACCGGCCGACCGTGGGCGAGATTCGCATAGCCGGCCAGGCGCTCGGCGGCTTGCCGGACGACGAGCTGACGCGCGTGCGGCGCGACAAAATCGGATTCATTTTCCAGTTTTTCAACCTGCTGCCCTCGCTCACCTGTCTGGAAAATGTCGCGCTGCCCCTGCATTTGCGCGGCTGGAAACGCAGGAAAGCCGAGGAGCGCGCGCGGGAATTGCTCGCGATGGTGCGCCTCGAAGAGCGGCTCGACCACACGCCCGAGGAACTTTCCGGAGGCGAGCGGCAGCGCGTCGCCATCGCCCGCGCCCTCTCGGTGTACCCTCCGGTGATCCTCGCCGACGAGCCGACCGGCAATCTCGACACGCACACCGGCGCCGAGATCCTCGAGCTGATCCACGACGTGCACGCACGCCTCAACTCCACCGTGCTCATCGTGACTCACGATTTGACCGTGGCCGGAAGCTGCCCCCGCACGGTCGCGCTGCGCGACGGCCGCATCGTCAGGGACGAGCGGCGATGAGGCTCGCGCGGCTTCTCAGTTGGCCTTACCTGCGCAGGCACGTGCTGCGCTGCACGCTCACGGTGGCCGGCATCATGCTCGGCGTCGCCGTATTCGTCGCGATGCACTCGGCCAACCAGACCGTGCTCGCCTCCTTCGATAAAACCGTGGACCGCATCGCCGGCGCCGCGCAGCTACAGGTCTCGGCAGGCGATTTCGGCTTCGACGAAGATGTGCTCGAGCGCGTGCAGGCCCTGCCCGAGGTGGGCGTGGCCGTGCCCGTCGTGCAGGCCGTCGCCGACACCGGGCTCAAGGGACAGGGCAACCTGCTCATCCTCGGCGTCGATATGACCGGCGACCGCAGCCTGCGCGATTACGAACTCGAAGGCGGCGACGACGAGGATTTCATCGACGACCCCCTCGTGTTCCTCGCGCAGCCGGATTCGATCATGGTGACGCGCGAGTTCGCCGCGCGGAACCACCTCGCGATCGACAGCCGCATTCCGCTGCGCACCATGGAAGGCGAGAAGCAGTTCACCGTACGCGGCATCATGAAGCCCGGCGGCATGAGCCAGGCCTTCGGCGGCAACCTCGCGGTGATGGATATCTATGCCGCGGAGAAGGTCTTCGGCCGCGGGCGGAAGTTCGACCGCATCGACGTGCGCGCGAAGGACGGCGTCCCGGTGGAGCGCTGCCGCGCGGCGATCCAGGCGGCGCTCGGGCCGGGCTTCGAAGTGGAGCCGCCCTCGGCGCGCGGCCGGCATTTCCAGGCCATGCTGCGCAGCTACTCGATGACGGTGAACATCTCGAGCATCTTCGCGCTGATCGTGGGCATGTTCATCATCTACAACTCGTTCGCGATCGCGGTGACCGAGCGCCGCTCGGAGATCGGCATTCTGCGCGCGCTCGGCGCGACACGCGCGCAGGTGCGCATGCTGTTCGTGGGCGAAAGCGCGGTGGCCGGGCTCGCCGGCTCCATCGCCGGCGCTGCGCTCGGCGTCCTGATGGCCGAAGCGATCGCGCGCTACATCGGCGGTCTCACGCAATCGGTGTACGGCGTCGCGCAAAGCGTGGACGAGCTTACGATCGAGCCGTGGGTAATGATCGGCGGCATCGCCGTGGGCATTGCGACGAGCATCGTCGCGGCCTGGATCCCGGCGCGCAATGCAGCACGCGTGGATCCCGTGCAGGCGCTGCAGAAGGGACGGTATCAGGTGCTCTCGGCGGGCGAAAACCGGATCCGCAGTTACGCCGCGGCCGCCGCGTCGCTCGTCGCGGCCGCGTGCCTGGCGTTCGGCCGCTCGGGCCTGGTGTTCTATACCGGCTACACGCTGGCGATTCTGGCCGCGCTGCTGCTGACGCCCGCGATGGCGCTGGCGCTCGCGCGCTGGATGCGGCCCCTGCTGCGCCGTCTGCGGCCGGTCGAAGGCGCGCTGGCGGCCGACAGCCTGATCCAGGCGCCGCGCCGCACCTCCGCCACGGTCTCCGCGCTCATGCTCTCGCTCGGCATGGTGATCGGCTTCGGCGGCGTCGCGCGCTCGGTCTACGCCTCGGTGATCGAGTGGCTCGACACCGCGCTGAACCCCGACCTTTACGTCTCCGCCTCGGAAGACCTGTCGGCGAAGAGCTGGAGTTTCCCGGGCACAATCGGCGCCGAGCTCGCGAAAATCGAGGGCGTCGGGCAGACGCAGATGGTGCGCAGCGCGCGGGCGCTCTACCGCGGCGTACCGATCACCGTGGTCGCGGTCGAGGTCTCGAAGCTCGCGCAGAAGGTGCACCGCAAGCCGATCGAGGGCAACATGGACGAGATGTACCGCCTCACCGCCGCGGGGCGCGGCATCCTGATCTCGGACAGCTTCGCCGGATTGCGCGGCGTGAAGTTCGGCGAAACGCTGGAGCTGCCGGCGCCGCGCGGCCTGTTGCGCCTGCCGGTGGTCGGCATCACGCGCGATTACTCGGACCAGCAGGGCAGCGTGCTCATCGACCGCTCCGTGTACCAGCGTTGGTGGAACGACGACCGCGCCAACATCGTCCGCGTGTACCTGAAGCCGGGCGAAACGGTGGACGCCGTGAAACGGCGCATTCTCGAGCGTTATTCCGGCCGCCGCATGTTCGTGCTCTCGAATCGCGAAGTGCGAGACTACATCCTGAAACTCACGGATCAATGGTTCGGGATGACTTACAACCAGATCGGCGTGGCGGTGCTGGTGGCCGTGCTCGGCATCGTCAACACGCTGATCGTTTCGATTACCGATCGCCGCCGCGAGCTTGGCGTGCTGCAGGCCGTCGGCGGCTTGCGGCGGCAGATCCGGCACACGGTGTGGCTCGAAGCCGCCGGCATCGGCATGATCGGGCTGGCGCTCGGCCTCGCGTTCGGCGCGGTCAATCTGTTCTATACGCTCGGAATGACGCGGCGCGATTTCGCCGGCATGCGCCTGGACTACACTTACCCCGCGCCGCTCGCGCTGTCGCTCGTGCCGCTGATTCTGGCGGCCGCGCTGGTCGCGGCGATCGGCCCGGCGGAATCGGCCGTGCGCGGCTCGCTGGTCGAGGCCCTGGAGTATGAATAAATCGCGGAGCATGGCGACTAAGATCGCATTCCTATTACTCGCCGGCGCGACGCTCGCGCAGGCGCAGGACGCTCGCGGCATCGTGGAAGAGGCGCAGCGCCGCTCGCGCACCGGTTCCGAGCGCTACGAGGGCACGCTCGAGGTGGTCAACTCGCGCGGGAAAGTCAGCCGCAAGCAGTGGCGTTACCAGCGCATCGGCTCGCACGGCAACAGCAAGGCCGTGCTGCGCTTCACCGCACCCGCCGAAGTCAAGGGCGTCGCGCTGCTCATCGTCAATCATCCGGACCGCGCCTCCGATCAGTGGATGTGGACGCCCGCCATCGAGCGCGACCGCCGCATCGCGCTCCAGGACCGCGGCCAGCGCTTTTTCGGAACCGATTTCAGCTTCGAGGACCTCGAGGAGCGCGATGTCGACCAGTACGACTACAAGATGCTCGGCGAGGAGACCATCGACGGCGCGCCATGCTGGAAGATCGAGTCGCGGCCGAAGCAGACGAAGAGCTCGCAGTACGACCGCTCGACGCTGTGGATCCGCAAGGACCACTACGTCTTCTGGCGCATTGAGAATTACTCGAAGGATCGCCTCATCCGCCGCGCGGTTTACGGCCGGCTCGAAAACGTGCAGGGCATCTGGACCGCGCGCACCATCGAGATGTCCGACCTGACGCGCAACAGCCGCACGACGCTGGACCTCGAAAAGCTCGAGTACAATGTGCCGGTCAAGGACGATTCGTTCACGCTGCAGGCGCTGCGCCGGGAGTTCTGATGCGGCTCGCGGTTCTTCTTCTGCTGCCTGCGTTGAGCTGCCTGGCGCAGGATTTCTCACAGCGCGGATTTTTCGAGACCTGGTTCATCGGCTATCCGCAGACCGCGCCGTCCGACCGCTCGCACGCTGTGGCCGAGGGCCTGTTCCGTTACGAGGCTTTCTACAGCCCCGATTCGGCGTGGCGCTTTTCGGCCGGCATCGACGCGCGCACGGACACGCACCTGCAGGATGAGCGCTCGTGGGGTCTTTCGTGGTGGGACCGCGAGACGCGCCGCCCGGCGTTCGAGGTGCGCCGGTTGAGCGCGCTCTACAACCACGGGCCGCTCACCATCGAGCTGGGCAAGCAGTTCGTGCGCTGGGGCAAGGCCGATATTCTCAACCCGACCGACCGCTTCGCCCCGCGCGATTTCCTCACCGTGGTGGATTACGATTTCCTGGCCATCACCGCTGCGCGCATCACGTACGAGCGCGGCGGCGACACGCTCGACGCGATCTGGGCGCCACGCTTCACGCCGAGCCGCATCCCGCTGCTCAACCAGCGCTGGGCCGCCGTGCCGGCGGGCGTGCGGATCCTGGACGGGGGCGCGCAGTATCCCGGCGGCTCGCAGGCGGGCCTGCGCTGGAACCACACCGGCGCGGGCTACGAATTCTCGCTGTCGTTTTATAACGGCTTCAACACGCTTCCGGAGTTTCGCAACCAGCTCGTTTCCGGACCCTCGCCGGCCGTGTCCGTCACGCGAATCTATCCGCGCCTGCGCATGTATGGCGGCGACGCCGCGGTGCCGATGCGCGTGTTCACGCTCAAGGGCGAGGCCGCTTATTTCGGCGATTACACGATGTATGTGGTGCAGGCCGAGCGGCCGGTGCGCGAATGGATGTTCGTCGGCGGCTATGCGGGCCAGATCTCGCGCGGCGCCGCAGCCGCGCCGCAGTTCGAGCCCGACCGCGGCCTGACGCGCGCTTTTCTCGGCCGCGCCACTTACACCATCGACACCGGCCGCAGCCTGCTCTTCGAAGCGGCCCTGCGCCGGAACGGCGAAGGCGTGTGGCTGAAATCGGAATACTCGCAGACCTTCGGCCAGCACTGGCGGGCGACGGCCGGCTTCACCCTGATCCGAGGCGCGCGCAACGATTTCCTGGGCCAATACCGGGACAACTCGCACGCCGTGCTGGTGCTGCGATATAGCTTCTGAGGCAAGCTCGGGGCTTCTTCGGGCGAGCGCCTTCGCGGCCCGCCTCTTGCCGGCCGGCATGCCCGCACCCGGCGCAGAACTTTCCCGTGGCACGATTGTTCTATTCGTGCTACGTTGGTAGCGCCATGCACATCCCCGACGGGTTTCTCTCCGGCCCGGTATGGCTCGGGCTCGACGCGCTGAGCGTGCCGGCGGTCGGCTACGTCGCGCGGCTGGCGCAACGCGACTTCGAGGAGAACCACGTGCCGCTGCTCGGCGTAATGGGCGCATTCGTCTTTGCCGCGCAGATGATTAATTTCCCCGTCGGCGCGGGCACAAGCGCGCACCTGGTCGGGGGCGCTCTGCTGGCGGTGCTGCTCGGCCCCGCCGCGGCTTCGGTTGTAATGACGGCCATCCTGGTTATCCAGGCGTTCGTGTTCCAGGACGGCGGCGTGCTCGCGCTGGGGGCGAACGTAGCCAACATGGCGCTTGCGGGCGTGCTCGCGGGATATCTGCCCTACCACTTACTAGGCGGAGGGCGCTTGCGCAAGCCCGCGATCTTTTTAGGCGGCGCGCTTTCCGTACTGGCGAGCGCGGCGCTGGCGCTGGCGGAGTTATCCGCCTCGCGCGTGGCGATCCCGAAGGGAATGCTGGCGCTGTCGGCCGGCCTGTTCGCGATCAATGCGGTGGCGGAAGGCGCGATCACGGTGGCCGTCGTCTCGGGGATCGAAGCGCTCAGCCCCAGGCTGGCGCCGCGGCGCCGGGCGGCGCGCGACTGGGCGCCGGGCATGCTGGCAGCCACGGCAATGCTGCTGGCGACGGTAGGCGCGCTGTTCGCTTCGGCCACTCCGGATGCGATCGAAAATCTGACGCGCCCGGGCGGTTCCGCAGCCGACTGGTTCGAGCGTGCGGCCGGAGTGGTGATCGTATTCGCGGCCTGCGTCCTCATCGCGCGGGCGTTCTCGCGGCGGAGGGCGGCCTGATTGCACCACGTCGTGCTGGAAAGCTGGAGCCGGCAGAACAGCGCGCTGCACGCGCGCGACCCGCGGGTAAAAATCGTGCTGCTCGCCGCTTATCTTGCGGCGCTCGGCACCGCGGCGCGCATGCCGGCGCTTACGACGCTCTGCTACGCTGCGCCGCTCGCGGCGGCGGCAGGGATGGCGCGCCTTCCGGCCCGCGCATTGCTGCTGCGCACCGCCGTGGTGCTGCCGTTTTCGGCCACGTTCGCCGCCTTCAGCATGATGGCCGGCGACGCGGGCCGGGGCGAAGCGCTGCTGGCGAAGAGCTATCTCTCGGCTGCCGCCGTACTGGTGGTCACCGCAACCACGCCGCTGCCGAAGTTGCTGTGGGGCTTTGAGGCGCTCGGCTTTCCCCGCTTCCTGATCCTCGTCGTGCAGTTCCTCTACCGCTATCTGTTTGTCATCTCCGGTCAGGCCCAGCACATGCGGCTTGCGGCGCGGTGCCGGGGTTCGGCCTCGGGGCGGCTCGGCTTCCGGCGCGCGGCAGGCGCGATCGCGGTACTGTTCGCGCGGTCGTACGCCCGCGCCGAGGGAATCCACGACGCAATGTTGGCCCGCGGGGCCGCCGGCCAAATCCGGCTGCTCGCCGGCGCCCGCGCGGGCGGCCGGGATTTCGCGTTTCTCGCTTTCGGAATCGCCGTCATCGCGGCGGTGCGCATATGGAGCCTCTGATCGAAGTTCGCGGGCTGCGATTCCGATACGAGGACGGCACGCCGGCGCTCGAGGGCGTGGATTTCCGGCTGTTGCCGGGCGAGACGGTGGCGCTGCTGGGCGCAAACGGGTCGGGCAAGACCACATTTGTACACCACCTGAACGGTCTGCTTACCGGCGAGGGGTTTCTCTCCGTTTGCGGTTTACAGGTGGAGAAGAAGAACTTACCCGAGATCCGGAGAAAGATCGGGCTGGTGTTCCAGGATTCCGACGAGCAGTTGTTCATGCCGAGCGTGCTTGAAGATGTGGCTTTCGGGCCGCTGAATCTCGGACTTACACCCGAACAGGCGGAAGCGGAGGCAAAAAAGGCGCTGGCCGAGGTAGGGATGGAACACGCGGCGGCGCGCGCCCCCTATCATCTGAGCGCGGGAGAAAAGAAGCGCGTGGCGCTGGCGGGGATCCTGGCCATGCGGCCGGCAATTCTTGTGCTCGACGAGCCTACGACCTTTCTCGATCCGCCGGCGCAGCGGGATCTCGCGAATCTGCTCCGGCGTCTGCCGCAGGCGAAGATCGTCGTAACACACCACATCGGCTTCGCCCGCGCGCTCGCCTCGCGCGCGGTCTTCTTTGAAAAGGGAAGGATTGTACGCGAGGGCGGAGTAGACGAGATAGCTCGAGAGTTCGGCTGGAACCCGGAGTTTAGTCCCCGCGTCCCGGCAGATGGGCGGCGCGAGGACTAAGAGCTTCCTACTCTTTCTCTTTGCCGCCGCCGGTCTTCGCGGTTTTTTTGCGGTACTCCGCCCAACGGCGCTTCTGGGCCGCCGCGATGCGCTTGCGGGCCGCCGGGCTCAGTTGCCGCCGTCCGCCGCCGGCCGCCGCCGCGGGCCGTTCTGCGGCAGGAGCCGCCGCGGCCGCGGCCGGGCGCCTGCCCGGGCCTCGCCGGCCAAGCATCGACCGCACCTGCCTGATCTGTTCCTCGATTCTCGCCTTCTGCGCTTCCAGGCCTTCCAGCGCCGCACTCAATAAACTATCGTTGGATACTGTTCTTACGCCTCTTGGCATCGTTCACCTGATTACAACATACCATAGAAGGCAACTTACTTATTCTAAAATCATCGCGATTCACAGATCACAGTTACGGGACCGTCATTGACCAGGTGGACGGACATGTGCGCCTGAAACACGCCGGTCTGGACGGGAACCTTGCTTCTGCGGCACGCGTCGAGGAAGTACTCATAAAGCGCGCGGGCCTGTTCGGGCGGCGCTGCGAGGTCGAAACTCGGCCGTCTGCCCCTGCGGCAATCGCCGTAAAGGGTAAATTGCGAGATGACCAGCAGGCTCCCGCCCGCCTGAACGACACTGTAATTCATCTTACCCGCCTCATCGCCGAAAATTCGGAGGCCGATCACTTTGTCCGCCAGATACTCCGCATCGGCGGCGGTATCGTCCCGGGCGATCCCCAATAACACCAGCAAGCCCGATCCGATGGCTCCGGCAACCCGGCCCTCCACCTCTACTCGGGCTTCTGTTACTCTTTGTATGACTACGCGCATCGACCTTTCAGGGTAATCCCGCCGCAAGAAATGGTCCAGCGGCGGCCTCCGTCTGCTCCGGCGCGAATCAGATGCGGGGCCCGAGAAATGGTACCAGCCCTATTTTTCTCTGGTACTTTGCTCTTTCTCGGGTATTGCCTGAAGGTCCACCGTCCAGTAATGTAAATGCAAGCAAATTCGTGAATTCGATATTGAGGCAAACGGTCAGGTGAGCTTTCTTCGTTGCAAGCGCAGCCACCAACCTCCCAGCCGGCGCGGCTACATTCTGGTGATGCTCTCGCTCAGCCTTGCCGTGCTGCTCGGTTTCGCCGGCCTCGCCGTCGATGCGGGCCGCCTGTACATAGCCAAGAGCGAGGCGCAATCCTTCGTGGATGCTGCAGCGCTGAATGCGGCCGTGAAACTGGCGCTTAGCCCGGGCGACCTCACCGGCGCCGAAACAGCAGCGGCTCAGACCCCCAAAAAGTGGCAGTTCGGCACGGCGGCTTTCACCGACGTCGTCACGAATTTCGGGACGCACGACAACTGCTGCACAGACAAGGGGAGCGCCCCCGCTAACTCGACATTCGCTCAGGTCACCGCCAGGGCGACTGTGCGGCTGTATTTCCTGCCTGTCCTTGTGCGATCGACGACCGCGACGGTCTCCGCGACGGCCACGGCCGGTCAGGAACAGGTGACGAGTCTTCCCGGAGGCGAGTTCCCGTTCTCGCCGGTCAGCCGCCAGAACAGGCCGGATTGCGCATCAGACCCGTTCGGCTTCTGCCCGGGACAACAATACACGTTACGCTGGCCTCCGCCGGGCAAAGGCAAGGACGGCGTCTGCAGCACGGATCAATGGAGTGATCGAGGCAGTTGGGGCCAGGATTGGCGCGGATATTGCTGTGTTGAAGGCAATGGGGTGCCCGGCATCGAGAGGGCGATCATGCTCGGGCAAGGCACGGTCTCTTTGAGAGCCGGCGACTCGGTTCCAATCGAACCTGGCCAGAAAGAAGCCATCGACATAGATACTTACGTTGGCTACGATTCGGACCGAAGTTCGACGACGTACGCGGATTACCGTGCGAAGGGAACCGGCAACGGCAAGCGGATCGTCGTCGTGCCCGTGAACGATCCCAACACACAGAAGGTAGTTGGTTTCGCTGCGTTCTTTCTGCCGTCGAGTTCCGGAAAATTCGAAGTCTGCGGCGAATACATAGGCTCCTTCACGGAGGGATTGCCGGGGCTTCCTCCTGGGACCGGCTCCGGCGTCTGGCGTTTGAGGCTTTACAAATGATGCTTACGGTTCCTGCCCGCCGCGGCCGGAGTGAACGAGGCAGCGCGCTCGTTGAATTTGCCCTGGCGGCCCCGCTGATGGTCAGCCTGTTTCTGGGCGTCTGGAACTTCGGTTACGCGTTCTATCTGTATAACCAGCTCGAACAGGCCGTGCGGGCCGGCGGCCGCTACGCCTCGCTGGCCGGCTACGATGGCGACAATCCTTCGGCTTACAAGGCCGCGGTGCAGAACATGGTCGTGTACGGGGACCCGGCCGGCGGAACGCAGGCAGCCGTTCCGGGGCTCTCGACCTCGAACGTGAATGTCCAGCTCAATTTCAGCGGCGCATTCCCGACTACGATAGACATTCAAATTCAGAACTACAGATTGCCCGGAATATTCAGCGGCATCACGCTGAACGGCAAACCGAGCGATCGGTTCCCGTATCTGGGCAATTGGGCTCCCGTAGGTTAGGCACGATGAGGGTCTGTGTGAAACAGCCGCAAAAGAATATTCGCGAGAGAGGCGCCGCCATGGTCGAAGCGGCCCTGACGTTGTCGCTCTTTCTCGTCTTGACGCTCTCCCTTTTCGATTTCGGCTTCTCGCTGTTCCTGCATCAGACCTTTGTGCACCAGGCCCGGGCCGGCGCCCGCTACGGGGCCATCTGCCTTTCTGATCCCGCCACTTGCACTACGAACGACATCAGGAACATGGTGGTCTACAACAGCACGACCGGCAGCGGCAACGGCATGATGGGACTTTCGCCCAGCTCGGTTCAAGTGGACCGCAGAGGCGCCCGCGGCGGCCCGGACGATCGTGTCGTCGTTACGATCAGCGGCTACAGCTTCTTTACCCTCACTCCCGGCTGGGCGGGATCGCATGCCGGAAAGCCCATCGTGGTTACAATGCCCGTGGAGCCGGGGAACCCGCCATCCGGGAGCTAATGAGCGCGGTTTCGGGATAACCTTCGGGGGCGATTCAAGAGGCGGGGGAAATTGCCCGGCGGCAGCGTGCCGCCGCCGGGCGTAAGCCTACTACGGACGTTCCATATACTGCTTATACAACCGGGTGTGCTTGGTTTCGAGGCTGGCAGGCTTTCCGTTGATGAACGCCTGCTTGATGTTGGTGCGGGCCTCGAGCGGATCGCCGTCGGTGATGATCAGGTCGGCGATCTTACCCTTCTCGATGGAGCCGAGCTGGTCGCCCACGCCCCAGATCTCGGCGGCATTCAACGTGACCGCCTTCAGCGCTTCCTCGTAGGGAAGGCCGTAGGAGACGGCGTTGGCCGCCTGGAACGGCAGGTTGCGCTCGAACTGGTTGCCGAAGGTGCCGAAGGCGATCTTCACGCCCGCCTTCACCAGTTCTCCGGGAATGGTGTTCTGCTGGTCGTACGGATCGTCCTCTTCCTCGGGAAGAGCGAGCGTGGGCCCGCAGATGACGGGTATGTTCTTCGCCTTCAGGTCGGCGGCCACCTTGTATGCTTCGCCCGTGCCGATCAGGATCATCTTCACCTTCTCCTGATCGCAGAACGCGATGGCATCTTTGATCGAGCGCGCATCGCTGGCGCGAACGGCCAGCGGCAGCTTTCCGGCAAGGACCGGCAGCATCGCTTCGTACTGCGGATCCACCTGGAACGCCGGCCCGCCGAGCGCCTTCGCCTTCTCATAGCGGCGCGCCGCGTCGAAGTAATCGTGGATCGCCTTGATGCGCTGCTCGTACTGCCGGCGCTGCTCGGCGAACGGCGTCCGCTGCGCTCCGGGGAACATCCCGCCGCCGAAGCCGCCGCGGCCGCGCCCGCCGCCGATCGACGGGAACTGCAGCATCATCGCGGCGGACTGCCGGATGGCCATCTCTTCCCACGTCCAGCCGTCCAGGTGCATGAGCGCGGCCTGGCCGGAAACCACCCCGCCCTGCGGCGCCGTGATTACGGCCGTGATACCGGCCGCGCGGCCCACCGGGATGTACTCGCTGGCCGGGTTCACCGCCGCGATCGCGCGCACTTCCGGCACGTAGTCGCGGTTCTCCGACGAATCGTTACTCTCGCGGATCGAGCCCGTTTCGATCAGCCCGATCTGGGTAGCCGAATCGATCATGCCGGGGTAAACGTGCAGGCCCTTGAGCTCTACGATCTTGGCGCCCTTCGGGATCGCGGCCTTCGCTCCGACGTCGGCGATCTTGCCGTCGGAGATGACCACCACGCCGTTCGCAATGTCGGGACCGGAAACCGGATGCACCGTGGCCCCGCGCAGCACGTACGTGTCGGCGGCCATCGCCGCCGCCGGGCACAGGCAGAAGAGGAACGTAATCGCGGTTGTCTTCAGGTTTTTCATGCCGGCCTCCTTGTCGGCGGAGCGGCTCTCCGCATCATTTCCTGCTCCTTCTGGATCAGGGCCTTCTTCCTGGCCTCCTTCGCCGCGCGCCCGCTGATGTCCGTGTCGCGGTCGAAGTACTTGATGCCGTCGATGAAGACCTTCTGTACCTTCGCGTAGTTCGAGAGAGGATGCTTGTCATAGATGACGACGTCGGCGTCCTTTCCGACCTCGAGGGAGCCGATGCGCTTATCGAGGCCGATCTGGCGCGCCGGAGCGATCGTGATCAGCGACAGCGCCTCGTTCTCGCTGATGCCGCCGTAGCGGATAATCTTGGCCGCTTCCTGATTCAGGTGGCGCATCAACTGCGCGTCATCGGAGTGCAGCGACACATCCACGCCCTTCTTCAGCATGATGGCCGCGTTATACGGGATGGCGTCGCGCGCTTCGATCTTGTAATCCCACCAGTCGCTGAACGTCGTCACGCCCGCTTTGTGCGCGGCGATTTCCTTGGCGACCTTGTAGCCTTCCAGGCAGTGGATGAGGCAGGCCGTGCGGAAACCGAACTCGTCGCCGACCTTCAGGAACATGAGGATCTCGTCCTGGCGATAAGCGTGCGTGTGGACGAGCATGCGCCCTTCGAGCACGGCCACCAGCGGCTCGAGCTGGAGGTCCCTGCGCGGCGGAATCGGATGCTGGCCGGCCTTCACCTGGTCGTTGTACTCCTTCCACTCGGCCTGGTACGCTTTGGCTTTGAGGAAGGATTGGCGCAGCACGTCCTCGACGCCCATGCGGGTGCCGGGGTAGCGCAGCGGAGCCTGCGGCATGCTGAGCCCGGGGATGTTGATGCGCTGCTGCGACGAGCCGGCGCGCTTCACGTTTTCGCCGAGCGCGAACTTCAAAATCGGCGGCGCGCCCTGGACTTTCAGGCCTTCCGCGTCCTTGCCCCAGCGCATCTTAATCGTGGCGCACTGGCCGCCGATGGTGTCGGCGCTGCCATGCAGCGTCACGATCGTCGTCACGCCTCCGGCCAGCGCGCGGTAGATCGCGATGTCCTCGGGGTTGATCACGTCGTTGATATCGACCATCGAAGCCACCGAGATGCTGCCCTCGTTGGTCGCTTCCGCGGCGATGTGCGAGTGCGGGTCGATGATGCCGGGCATTACGTACATGCCCGTCGCGTCAACCTTCTCGGCGCCCGCCGGAATCGAGACGTTTTCGCCGATTTCGGCGATTTTGCCGTCTTTCAGGATCACCGTGCCTTTGAACGTGCCCTTGGTGATGGTGATCACCGTGCCGCCCACGATAGCCGTCACCGGCGGAGCCGCCAGCGCGGGCAGCGCCGCTGCGAGCAATGCGATTGCGATGGATCTCATTGGGCCACCTCCCCACGCGCGGGCTGCGCAGGTTCCGGCGCCGGTTCAAACCTCACGCCGTCCACAAAAATGTACTTGACCTTTGTCTTTTCGTTGAACAGATCGCCGTCGGTAACGACCAGATTGGCGATCTTGCCCTTGTCCACGCTGCCAAGGCGGTCGGAAACTCCGAAAATCTCGGCCGCCGAAAGAGTGAAAGCGCGCACCAGATCGTTCTGGGAAAGCCCGGAATCGAGGGCGCGCCTGGCGAAGCGGTTGAGGTCGCGCGCCGTGTAGGTATTGTCGGTGTAGAACGCGAACGGCACGCCGGCTTTCACGAGCACGGCGGGCGAGGAGGGCGCCTTGTCGCGCATCTCGAGGATGCGCAGGCTGTCCGGGCGGTCCGGGTCGGCGTTGCGATCCGGCTCCGGCCACTTGAAGTTGATCAGCACGGGCGTGCCGGCCTGCTTCAGGGCTGCCGCCATCTCGTAGGCCTGCTCGCCGCCGTACAGAACGGTCTTCTGCTTGAGCTCGGCCGAGAGGCGCAGCATGCGGTCGATCTCGACGGCGCGGTTGGCCGGCAGCAGAATGCGCGGGGCCTGGATGACGCCCTCGAGCGCGCGGTCGTACTCCGGCCGCTTCATGCCCTGCGGGTGCTGCTGGTAGGCCGCCTTCACCAGCTTGTAATGATCCACGTCGAGATAGACCTGCTTCACGTACGCGATCACGCCGAACAGCGAGCTGGGAAAACCGCCGCCCATCCCGCCGCCGCGGCCGCCGCTGCCCATGGTCATGTACATGCCCACGGGTTCGGCAACCACCATGTCGCCGGCCTTTTCGCCCGCAAGGTCGATCACCGCGCCTTGTCCCGCGATGATGCCGCGGTTCGGGAACGAAACCGCGGTGGTGAAGCCCACGTTGCGCGCCGTTTCGATGCGCCGGTCGGCCGGATTCACGATGTCGGCGGCATTCAGCCAGCTCGTCGTCTGGGGCCGGTCTTCAGGACCCTGCGCAGGCCGGGTCTGCGCGGCCTGTTGTTGTTGTTGAGCGGGAGCTCCTGGTGTGGTTCGAACAGCGCCGCCGGGCGCGCCGTTGGCCGCCGGCGCCGCCGGAGCGAACTCCGGAAGACCAAGCGTGCTCAGCGCATCGATGAGGCCGGGGTATACTGTGAGTCCCTGTCCTTCGATAATTGCAGCGTCGGCCGGGATGTTCACGTTCGTCCCGACCTCCTGGATCAAACCGTCGCGGATCAACACGGTGCCTCGCTCGATCACCGCTCCGCTCACCGTTACCACTCGCGCGTTGCGAATGGCATAGATTGAGGGCGCCTCCGCCAACATCGCGGCTGCGCCCGCTATGAACAGCAGCAATAGCGTCAGCGTTATTTTCTTCATAGCAGTCGGTATACTGAAGGTCTAGTAATGATAATCCGAAAACCCGTCCGGTACAAGGATGCCGGAGTGAACATCGACGAGGCCGACAAAGCCGTATCGCACATCAGGAAACTTGCGCGAAAGACCTTCACGCGCGGCGTTCTGACCGATATCGGCTCCTTCGGCGCCGGCTACCAGCTCTCGGGCTGGAAGAAGCCCGTGCTGATCAGCTCGGCCGACGGCGTCGGCACGAAACTCAAGGTGGCGTTCCTGGCCGGGCGGCACGACACGGTGGGCCAGGACCTGGTGAACCACTGCGTCAACGACATCGCCGTGCAGGGCGCCTCGCCGCTGTTCTTTCTGGACTATTACGCCACCGGCAAGCTGGATGCCGAAACGGCGCGGCAGGTGGTCTCGGGGCTCTCGCGCGCGTGCCAGGAGAACGGCTGCGCGCTCATCGGCGGCGAGACCGCGGAGATGCCCGGGCTCTATGCGGACGGCGAGTACGACCTGGCGGGCTTCATCGTCGGCGCCGTCGAGCGCAACCGGCTGTTGAACGGCAAGGCCATCCGCGCGGGCGACGTCCTGCTCGGCCTTCCTTCCACCGGCCTCCACACGAACGGTTACTCGCTGGCGCGCAAGCTGCTGCTCGACGGCGCCGGCTACAGCGTGAACACGTTCCTGCCCGAGCTGAACTCCACCGTCGGAGACGAGTTACTCAAGGTGCACCGCAGTTACCTGAAGCCGATTCAGGCGCTGCTCGAAGAAGGCGTGCTGAAAGGCGCGGCCCACATCACCGGCGGCGGCATGACCGATAACGTCCCGCGCGTGCTGCCCGAAGGCCTCGGCGCTGAGATTCAGACGGGCGCCTGGCCGGTCCCGCCGGTCTTCGAGCTGCTGCGCCGTCTCGGCAACATGCCCGAGGACGATTACCGCCGCACGCTGAACACCGGCATCGGCATGGTCCTGATCACCGGTCCGCGAAACCTCGCGCGGGCCGAGCGCGTGCTCGCCGGCCTGCGCGAAACCTCCTACGTCATCGGCCGCGTGGCCGCGCTCAAGCGCGGCGCAACGTCGCGGGTCTCCTACTTATGAAAAAGTTGGGAATTCTGCTTTCCGGGCGCGGCTCGAATTTCGAAGCCATCGCCGATAATGTGGCCGCCGGGCGCATCCCGGCCTCGATCGCGGTGGTGATCTCGAACCGGCCCGAAGCGCGCGGGCTCGCGGTGGCGCGCGAGCGCGGCCTGAACGCGGTGTCGATCCCGTCGAAGGGCCTGGACCGCGAGGTTTACGACCGCATGGTGGCCGCGGAGCTCAAGAAAAACGAGGTGGATCTGGTGTGCCTCGCGGGTTATATGCGCCTGCTCAGCGCGAATTTCGTCCGCGAGTTTCCGCAGCGCATCCTGAACATCCACCCGTCGCTGCTGCCCTCGTTCCCGGGACTCGACGCGCAGCACCAGGCGCTCGAGCACGGCGTGAAGATCAGCGGCTGTACGGTTCACTTCGTAGACGAGTTCCTCGACGCGGGCCCGATCATCATTCAGACCGCCGTCCCTGTGCTCGACAGCGACACGGTCGAGTCGCTCTCCGCGCGCATCCTCGAACAGGAGCACCGCATCTACACCGAGGCGATCAACATCGTGCTCTCGGGCAAGTTCCGCATCGAAGGCCGGCGCGTGATTCTGAGCTAGCGGTTTGCGCGCGGATCGACGCGCCTCTCACCTTCTTCGAGAACGGTGGCGCTCGCCCCCCCGAACAGCCTCGCGCATCATCGGTCAAAGCGGCGCTCGCCCCCCCGAACAGCCTCGCGCATCATCGGTCAAAGCGCCGGGCAAAATATCTGTCTTGTTATATACTGTTCCGACGGAGGAATCGCTTTGGAGCACGTAGGGCAACACCTGATCTATCTCGACAACGCCGCCACCGCCTGGCCCAAGCCGGCGAGCGTCTACCAGTTCATGATCGACTCCTACCGGAAGATGGGAGTGAATCCCGGACGCAGCGGGTTCGACCTCGCGCTCGAGGCCGGCGCTCTGCTCGACAACACGCGCAAGCGGCTGACGAAATTCTTCGGCGGCGACGAGGACGCTCCCGAGCGGCTCTGCTTCGGCTACAACGCCACCGACGCGCTCAACCTCGTCATCCCCGGCCTGCTCTCGGCCGGCGATCACGTCATCACCACGAACCTCGAGCACAACTCGGTGATCCGGCCGGTCAACCACCTCGTGCGCGACGGCGGCGTCGAGGCCACGTTCCTGCCGTTCGACGGCGCGGGCTTCATCAGCCCGGACGATGTCCGCCGCGCCATCCGGCCGAACACGAAACTCGTGATCGTGAACCACGGCTCGAACGTCATCGGCACCATCCAGCCGCTCAAGGAGATCGGCGCGGTCTGCCGCGAACACGGCGTGCTGTTCGCCATCGACACGGCGCAGACCGCCGGCGCGGTGCCCATCAACATGAAGGAGATGAACATCGACGTGCTGACCTTCACGGGCCACAAGGCGTTGATGGGCTCGATGGGCATCGGCGGCGTGTGCGTGCGCAAGCACGTCGAGATCCGGCAGCACCGCAGCGGCGGGACGGGCGTGCGCTCGGCATATCCGTACCATTTGCCGGAATACCCCTGGCGCCTGGAATACGGCACGCCGAACATGCTGGGCGTGGCGGCGCTGTGGGCCGGCCAGGAATGGATCGACGCGAACGGGCCGGTGGAGAAGATCCACGAGCGGGAGATGAAACTCGCGACGCGGCTCGTCGAGGGCCTCCGCGAAATCGAGGGCGTGCGCCTGTATTGCTGCGACAGCCTTGTGAATCACCTGCCGACCATCTCCATGAACGTCGAAGGTATCGAGGCTGGCGAGGTGGGCACGATGCTCGACGTGGACCACAACATCGCGACGCGCACGGGCCTGCACTGCGCGCCGCTGGTGCACACGCAGCTCGGCACGCTTGAAATTCACGGCTCCGTGCGCTTCTCGATCGGCGCGTTCAACACCGAGGAGCACATCGACGCCGCCATCCGCGGCGTGGCTGCGATCGCGGAGCGGAAACCGGCGCACGCGCGCTAGCGCCGGATCGAAACGGTATTCTTATACGGGATAGAGTATGTGGCCGGTTCTGAAGGGAGGTCGAAGATGAGATCCGTTTTCTTAACCTTGTTGGTCCTGACAGTCGCCGGGCTGCACGCCGCGGCCGGCGACCTCACGTTCGAAGGGACATGGAAGCTCAATCCCCAAAGGTCGCACTTCTCTCACGGGGAATTGCCGAAGAGCCTGATTATCACCATCGGGGCGTGGAATTCCAACGGCATCCGCTATGAATCGAAGAACCTGGTCGGCGACAAGACCGGCGGGATTACCTTCACGGCGAAGCTGGACGGCGCCGACGCGCCTGTCGTCGGAACGACTTCCTATGACACCGTATCGGTGAAGCGGGTCGATGCTCGTACGCTCCACATGGAGATGAAGAAGTCCGGCAAAGTCGTGGTGGATACGACGTACCGGCTTGCTGAAGATGGCAAGTCGCTGACTCGGGAAGGGATTGCCCGGAAGGGTCCGGGGGAGCCCAACAACTTCCGGGAGTGGTTCGACAGGCAGTGAGGACTTGAGGAGGAACGAAGATATGAAATATCGGCCTATGCTGCGCATCGCGCTCGTGCTCGCAGCCGCCCTTCCCGCCTGGGCCGCACAGCCTGTGCACGCCCGGCACGGCATGGTGGTCACGGTCGAGCCTCATGCGACCGATGTGGGCTTGAAGGTGCTCGAATCCGGCGGGAACGCCGTCGACGCCGCCGTCGCCGTGGGTTTCGCCCTGGCCGTGACGCATCCTTCCGCCGGCAACCTGGGCGGCGGCGGATTCATGCTGGTTCGCATGGCCGATGGCACGACAACCTTTCTCGATTTCCGCGAGCGCGCTCCGGGCGCGGCCTCCCGCAACATGTACATCGGTCCGGACGGCCGCCCCACCCGCGACAGCATCGAAGGGTATCGGGCCTCCGGCGTGCCCGGCACCGTGCGCGGTCTGGAGCAGGCCTGGCGCCAATTCGGCACGAAGAAGTGGGCCGACCTGGTTCAGCCCGCTCAGGAGTTGGCCGCCAAGGGCTACGCGCTGAGCTATACCGAGGCGACCTCCATGCGCAATGCGGCGCGCGGGCGGAACGGGGCCAAAGGACTGAGCGACTTTCCCGCATCGAACCGCATCTTTCTTCGCGACGGGAAGTATTACGAGCCCGGCGACACCTTCGTCCAGGCCGACCTGGGCCGCACGCTGGGGCGCATCGCCCGCCTCGGCGCCAAAGACTTTTACGAAGGCGAGACTGCCGCGCTGCTCGCCAAGGACATGAAGGAAAACGGCGGCCTGATCACGCTGGAAGATCTGAAGAGCTACCGGGTGATCGAGCGGAAGCCGCTCACGGGCAAGTATCGCGGTTACGACCTGATCACCGCTCCCCCACCCAGTTCCGGCGGTGTCGGAATTCTCCAGATGCTGGCCGTGCTCGAGGGAACCGGCTTCGAAAAGGCAGGCGCGGGCTCGGCCGCTGCCGTCCACTATATTGCAGAGGCCATGCGGCACTTTTTCGCCGACCGGTCGCAGGATCTCGGCGACCCCGATTTCGTCAAAGTGCCGATGGCCGGCCTGCTGAGCCCGGAACATATCCTGCAGATCCGCGCTTCGATCGATCCCGAGCGGGCCACGCCCAGCAGCCAGGTGAAGCCCGCCGTCTTCGTGGCGCATGAGTCCGAGGAGACCACGCACTACAGCATCGCCGACGAGAAGGGGAATCTGGTGTCGGTGACGTACACCCTCAACGGCGGATACGGCAGCAAGGTGACCGCCGAGGGCCTCGGTTTCCTGCTGAATAACGAGATGGACGATTTTGCTCCCAAACCCGGCGATGCCAATATGTACGGCCTCGTGCAGGGCGAGATGAACGCCATCCAGCCCGGAAAGACGCCGCTCTCCTCGATGACGCCGACGATCGTGCTGCGCGATGGCAAACCGTATCTGGTGCTGGGTTCCCCGGGCGGCCCGACCATCGTCAACACCGTGCTCGAGGTCCTGCTGAACGTGCTCGATTGGAAGATGAATGTGCAGGATGCGGTCAACTGGCCGCGATTCCACATGCAGTGGCTGCCGGACGAGTTGCGGATGGAACCGGGGTACTCGCCGGACACCATCGCGCTGCTCGAAAAGCGCGGTTATACTGTGAAGCCCGAGGCAGCGCAGGGCCAGTGCGCCGCCATCCAGATCAGCAATGGCTGGCTCGAAGGCGCCGCCGATCCGCGCAGCGGCGGCAAAGCCGCGGGATATTGAACGTCCCAGCGTAAGAGCGCATAAGCCGGACCGCAGCCCGACTGGCCGCGGCGATGTAGCCGGCCGGTAACGGCGCCCGGCAAAAGCCCCAGCCGGGCGCCGCTTGCCGCAAGGGGATCGGAAAGGGTGTTCGCCACATAGTAACCCCGGTGCGCATCCCGGCTTAGTTCGTAACTCCATTCTGGCGCGAGCCGCACAAGCTGCGGATATCAGGACTATAATCGGGGAAGGTCAACTGCAGAGGGGCGATGCACTCGCTGGGGAAGAGATTTCCGGCGGCAGTGCGCGCGGCCGCGGTTTCGAGGGGCGACCATGCCGGAATTTCTCCGCCAGCTATTCAGCAACGACTACATGCCTCATGGGCACTGCTATTTCTGGCAACCCGGCGTATTGTGGCTCAATGCGATCTCCGACCTGGTGATCGGCCTCGCATATTATTCGATTCCGCTCATTCTGTTCTCGTTTGCCAGAAAACGAAGGGATCTTAGTTTCAATTGGATCTTTCTCGCGTTCGGGATATTCATCCTGGCTTGCGGGACAACTCATCTGTTCGCGGTTGTGGACGTCTGGGATCCCTACTACATGCTCGATGGGGCGGTGAAAGCGGTCACCGCGATCGCATCGGTCGCGACGGCCGTCGCTCTAGCCTATCTGACCCCCGCGCTGATCGCTCTGCCGAGTCCGGCGCAGTTGCAGAGCATCAACGAGAGCCTGGCAAATGAGATCGAGGAACGGAAGGCGGCAGAGGAAAAGGTAAGGACCGCTAACGCGGAACTCGAGCGGCGGGTAGCGCTCCGGACCGAGGAACTGAGCGACGCGAACCGGCGGCTGAGCGACGCCAACCGCGAGTTGTTGGAGGAAATCGCCGAAAGGAAGTCTCTTCAGGAGCAGTTGGTTCAGTCGCAGAAGATGGAAGCGATCGGGCGGCTGGCGGGCGGCGTGGCGCACGATTTCAACAACCTGCTCACGGTCATTCTGGGATTCTCCGACCTGATCCTGGCGGATGCCGCCGAAGCTCCCGCCCACGCTCCGGTGGAGCAGATCAAGGCTGCGGCCGAGCGGGCCGCGGCGCTCACTCACCAACTGCTGGCCTTCAGCCGCAAGCAGGTCCTTCAGCCGAGAGTGCTGAACCTGAACACGGTGGTTACCGACATGGAGAAGATGCTCAGGCGTCTGCTCGGCGAGGACATCGAACTTACTACCGTATTGAGCCGGGATCTGGCGCCGATTATGGCCGATGCCACGCAGGTGGAGCAGGTCATCATGAACCTTGCGGTAAATGCCCGAGACGCAATGCCGGAAGGCGGCAGGCTTACCATCGAGACGGCGAATGTCACGCTGGGCGAGGAGTATTGCCGCGAACATGTCGAGGTACAGCCGGGCAGGTACGCGATGCTGGCGATGACGGACACCGGCCACGGCATGGATGCGGAGACAAGGGAGAGGATCTTCGAGCCGTTTTTCACGACCAAGGAGAGCGGCAAGGGAACGGGGCTGGGGCTCTCAACCGTCTTCGGCATCGTAAAGCAGAGCGGCGGGAGTATTTGGGTCTACAGCGAGCCGGGGCGTGGCACGACATTCAAGGTCTTCCTGCCGCGTGTCGATGAAGTCGCGGCCGAGCCGCCCGAAATCCGCGGCATCGAAGAGCGCGGCACCGAAACCATCCTGGTGGTGGAGGACGACGAGAAAGTGCGCGCCTTGGTTCGCACCGTGCTCTCAGCCCTCGGCTACACCGTCTTCGAAGCGGGCGACGCGAGCGAAGCGATCATGTTTCGAACCCGGTACACTGGCCCGGTGCATCTGCTGCTGACCGACATGGTATTGCCGCAGGTGAGCGGGCGCGAGCTTTCCGAAAAGCTGACGTCGCTCGATCCCGGATTGAAGGTGCTGTTCATGTCCGGGTACACCGAAACCGGGGCCGAGATGCTGGGGCCGAATACCGCGTTCATTCAAAAGCCGTTCACACCTCAGGCGCTCGGCAGGAAGGTTAGAGATGTGCTGGACAAGCCGCCCGGAGCGGCTTAGGCGGCGGTCACTCCCGCCGCACCTGCGGCACGGAGGCCGCCGGCGGCCGGCGCGTGGCGCAGAACCCGCCTCACGCCATTTCGGTCGCGCGCCAGTTTCCCGCAGCGGCGCGGCGCCAGTGATCCTCGAACAAACCCTTCATCGCTTCGGCCAGGCCGGCATGATCGAAGACGACCGACGTCCAGGTCGGACGCGTAATGACCGGATCGAGGAGCGCGATCAGGCCCTGCCGGCAGTCGAACAGGGCGAGCTTGAGCGGAACGGACTCGGCCACGCGGATTTCCACCCCGGCCGCCTCGTATTCCTCGAGGCGCTGGCGATGCTCGGCGTCCAACCCGGCGGCCTGCAGCAGCAGACGGCAGCGGACATCGCGCCCGCGGGCTTCCTTCACCAGTTGTTCGTCGAGCGGATCGACCGCGTACGGCGGGCGCGAGAATTCCAGGTATTCGGAAGAGGCTTCGCCCAGCATTCGCCGGAAATGGGCGCCGGTCTGGGCGGGATCGCTGACGATGCGCAAAAAATCCAGCGTTCCCCGTTCGCCCTGCCCCTCCGAATACGCCGCGCTTAAGTCCTCGATGAGCGCCGTGGCCGTGCGGGATTCCTCCATCAGCTCCTGCTCGAGGACCTTCTGTTTCCGTGCCAGGTAGGAGGGTATCGCCAGGCTGGGCTCGACGGCGGAGAACAGCTTGGTTTTTTCCTGAATGACGTGCGCGAAGCCCTTTTCCACCAGGCTGTCGAGCACCTCGTAGATCTTCTGCCGGGGAACGTGAGCGCGGGCCGCGAGTTCGAGCGCCTTGAACCGGGGATGGCCCACCAGCACCAGGTAGGATCTGGCCTCATAGGCGTTCAATCCGATCTGTTGCAGACGGCGCCAAAAGAGTTGAAACGCGGTATCGGGCATTTCGTGTCTCCCTAACCCACTGAGTTAATAACGATAGCAAACTGGCGGGCCGATCGTCGATGCCCCGCCGGAGCCGCCCAATTTCTTTGTACAGGAAGCAGTTCCGGACTCTCCCAGGGCTGCTTTTGTGAATCCCGGGGCATCCGCGAAACGTCTGCTAGAATGCGAGTAGTATTGCGGGGATGCTAAGGCATGGGAAAATTCAGTGGGGCAGTGCCGGCGACCTTGGGGGAACTGCGGTCGAGCAACGCTTTCTCCGAGGAACAAATCGGTTCGCGCAGCGTCCGTGACGAGCTTCGCTCGAACCTCATCTGCAAACTTCAAAAAGGGCAGGATCTCTTTCCCGGTATCATCGGCTTCGACGAAACCGTGATTCCGCAGATCGTAAATGCGGTCCTTGCACGCCATAATTTTATCCTGTTGGGACTTCGCGGCCAGGCCAAGACGCGCCTGATCCGGATGCTGACCGAATTGTTGGACGACCGCCTCCCCTACGTCGCAGGCTGCGAAATCCACGACAACCCCTACCGCCCGATCTGCCGGCAGTGCCGGGACACGATCGAGGAAATGGGCGATGCGACGCCGATCGCGTGGCTGGGACGGCAGGAGCGGTACGTAGAGAAACTGGCGACGCCGGACGTGACCATTGCGGACATGATCGGCGACATCGATCCGATCAAGGCGGCGCGGCGGGGGCAGAATATTTCCGACGAGCTGACCGTCCACTACGGGCTGCTGCCGCGCGCCAACCGCGGAATCTTCGCGGTGAACGAGCTGCCGGACCTGGCGGGAAAAATCCAGGTCGGGCTGTTCAACATCATGCAAGAAGGCGACGTGCAGATTAAAGGCTATCCGGTCCGCCTGCCCCTCGACCTGCTGATGGTCTTCACGGCGAACCCGGAGGACTACACGGCGCGCGGCAAGATCATTACGCCGCTGAAGGATCGCATCGGGAGCGAGATTCGCACGCACTACCCGGCGACGCCGGAGCACGGCATGGCGATCACGAGGCAGGAAGCCTGGACCGACCGGAAATCCGCGGTGCGCGTGGAAGTTCCGGAGTACATGCGCGAGGTGGTGGAGCAGCTCGCGTTCCTGGCGCGCGACGACAAGCGGATCGACAAGCGGTCCGGCGTTTCGCAGCGGCTGCCGATTTCCGTGATGGAGAACATCGTCTCGAACGCGGAGCGCCGGGCGTTCCGCGCGAAGGAGCAGGTGGCGGTTCCGCGAATCCTGGATTTGTACGCGGCCCTTCCCTCCATCACGGGAAAGCTCGAGCTGGAGTACGAAGGCGAGCTGAAGGGCGGCGACGCGGTGGCCCGGGAGCTGATCCGCAGCGCGGTCGGCAAGGTCTACAGCCGGTATTTCGACGGCGAGAACGTATCGCAGATCGTGCAGTGGTTCGACCTGGGCGGCACGCTGAAGCTCGATGAGTTCGCGGATGCGCAATCGATGATCACCCAGCTTTCCGCGATCCAGGGCCTGATGGAGAAGCTGTCCGTGATGCAGGTGACCGCGAAGGCCCCGGCGGCGCTGCGCGCCTCGGTGGCCGAGTTCATCCTGGAGGGCCTCTACTCGCACCGGCGGATCAGCCGGACCGAGGAGCGGGGGTTCACCGCCGAGGAACGCAAGCGCGAGCCGCACGTCGAGGAAACCCGGCGCCCCAACATACGCAAGCAGTTCAACTAGGGAGGCTGCCGTGAGTTGGATCAAGTATTCGCGCTACACGGGCGAGGACTTCGGCATCAGCGCCGAAGACCTGCTCCGGGCGCTTTCCGATTTTTTCCTCGAGAGCGGTTTCCAGAACCGCATGCAGTTCAGCGAGCTGAACCAGCACACGTTGGAGGAGCTGAAGCAGGCCATCCAGCGCGCCCTGGAAAGCGGCGAGCTGTTCAATAACGACCAGATGGAGCAGATGATGGAGCAGCTCGGGCAGATGTCGCCGGAGCAGCTCGACGAGATGCTGGAGCGGCTGGCGCAGAAGCTGGTGGACGAGGGTTACCTGACGAGCGACGAGCAGGAGCAGTCGAACGAGGCGCAGCAGGGCGGGATCGGCTCGGCGGAGCGCAACCTGAAGGTTGAGATCACGGACAAGTCGCTCGACTTTCTGGGCTTCAAGACGCTCAAGGACCTGCTGGCCTCGCTCGGGAAATCCAGCTTCGGCGCGCACGACACGCGCGACCTGGCGACGGGCGTCGAGACCAGCGGCGCGTCCAAGCTCTACGAGTTCGGCGACACGATGAACCTGGACGTGAGCGAGACGCTGTTCTCGGCGGTGCGGCGCAACGGCCCGCGCGTTCCGGTGGAGCTCGAGTATGAGGACCTGCACGTGCACCAGTCCGAATACCAGAGCTCGTGCGCGACGGTGCTGATGCTCGATTGCAGCCACAGCATGATTCTGTACGGCGAGGACCGGTTCACGCCGGCGAAGAAGGTGGCGCTCGCGCTGGCGCACCTGATCCGCACGCAGTACCCGGGCGACAGCCTGAAGTGCGTGCTGTTCCACGATTCGGCCGAGGAACTGCGGCTGTCGGAGCTGGCGCGGGTGCAGGTGGGGCCGTATTACACGAACACGCGGGACGGGCTTCTGCTCGCGCAGCGCCTGCTGGCGCGCGAGAAGAAGGACATGAAGCAGATCATCATGATCACCGACGGCAAGCCCTCGGCGCTGACGCTCGAGGACGGGCGGATGTACCGCAACGCCTTCGGCCTGGATCCGCTGGTGATCAGCCGCACGCTCGAAGAAGTGAGCCGCTGCCGCCGGCAGGGCATTCTCATCAACACGTTCATGCTGGCGAGCGATTACGGGCTGGTGAACTTCGTCCAGAAGGTGACGGAGTTGTGCCGCGGCAAGGCATATTTCACCACGCCGTATACGCTCGGCCAGTATTTGTTGATGGATTACATGAACCGCAAGACGCGCACGATTCACTAAGACTCAGGGCACGTTTGTGCGCGGCGCCGGCGATAATGGGTGTGTGCGAAAGCAGGTTCTCATCCGGCTCGGGAACTGGGACGGGCCCATCCCTGAGCCGAAAGGACGGCTGTTATTCGCTTGAAGTTACGCCAGAACTTCGGGCTTTGAGTTCGTGGCAACCCCGTATCATTCCCGATCACCTTTCCAACACACAAACCGTTGGATCGTCAAGCACGAAGGCGTTTCCCGGCAGAGCACGTCGCTCAATGTTCACCACTGCCGATATGGAACCTCGGAGACTGTGACCGTCACGCCTTTCAAGCCATGGCTTATAAAAAGAGTCTGAACTGCAGCCGCGGAGCGCTCAGGGTCAATCGTGGGGCCAATTACCACCTCCACGAGTGGAAAACGACCCTTGTGCCATAGAGGCACCTTGCAGTACGGCACGATTGACGACTGCCCCTCACGAAACCCGAAGTCCGAAGAACCCGAGCGCATGGGTCGGGTTATAAGCCGCCATTCCGCCTCCGACGAGAACGACTCATGTTTAAACATCGGAGCGATCTTGTTGAGATAGGCCGCAAGATTGCCGCAGGGCGGTCCATTCACTTCGGAGTCGCCCACGCGAGCCAGGTTCTCCTCAAGGAGCTCTTTAATTAGGTCGCGTGCGATAGCGCGCTGGAGAGCCGCTTCATAGACGCAGCGAACCAGCACGTGCCGTTCCGGTGCGATCGCGGCCCGAATATCTTTGCCGGAGAAGCCGAGAGCAAACCCACAAGATCCGCCGTACGCGCGCCACTGGGATAGTGAGTCTCGAACCGCTGAGAACGAACACACACACACATTTACCCGTTCAAGTCCGTCGGTGCTCAGGTATTCCTTCATCTCGCGAAGGCAGGAAACCTGCTGATCGGTTGGCCGATCGCCTGAAATCGCGTCCAGCATGGCTTTGAATCCATTATCGCCACCCTCGCGTAGCCTCTGATCAACTTCAGCGCGCAACGTGCCGATTGCAAGGGCGAACTCGCGGCGATCGTTGAGGTATTGCGTGTGCGTGGCCCAGATACGTTGCTCTTGGATAATCCCAAGGAGCCCGCGTTGATTCGTGTAGTGGTACAAGGTTGCTGGAACGTCAACAGACTGAGCGTCCTTGATGACGCGCGGAGACGAACTCATTTTTCACCTTTGGCATTGATAAAGTGCCAACGTCGAGTATATCGATTCCAACGTGGCGGCCGGTTCGAGAGTGCGCACACGCAAAGCATCGTGAATCCGGGCCTGTGTCCCTCCTAACGGATCATCCCGATAGCCAGGGATCCGGCTGGGCGGACGGACATCGAAATTGAACGTGGTGCGCCGAAAAGTCGGCCAGCTCACGCAGAAGGGCCTGCCACTTGGCCGGAAACCCCGACGCTGAAATTTGGCTTTGCCCCCGATCTCGTATCACCGGCACCCCGCGTAGACAGGCATGTCGGGCTACTTCCTCGTAGCGTTTCATGACATTGGGGCTCAAAGGCGGCACGGGCGCCCTGCACAGCATCATTCGGCAATCGGGAACACCACGGGGCGCGTTCGAATCCGCTGACTGACCCGCGTCGGTGGTCCCGATCGCCGCTCCGGGCGGCAGGGCGCCGCCATCCTCTACTTCCGCAAAGCGCTTATAATCCCGCGCCCGAAGGCCTGCCCCGGCGTTTATACTGGTGCGGTATCAGGCAGTGCGCACGCGAACGGCTGCGTGCGGCTTGTCTCGAGGCATTTGCGATGCGAAGACTGAACGCAACACTAGGGGTTTCCTGCCTGGCGGCGCTTCTGGCCGGGGGCGCTGCCGCGCAGGACCGGATCACTCTCCAGCCGCCCACCGGCGCGCTGGGCTTCATCACCAGGCCTTATCGAGCGGCGGGCGTTCCCCCCATCCGCCTCACGAACTCGCCGCGCCTCGATGCGCTGATCCGGGGCGGCAACCTGTACCTCACCGCCCAGGACGCGGTCGCGCTCGCGATCGAAAACAACATCGATGTGGAAGTGCAGCGCTACGGACCGCTGCTGGCGCGGCAAGTGCTCAAGCGCGCCCAGGCCGGCGGCGCGCTGCGCAGCGTCGGAGCGCCGGTCGCGGCAGGGCCGCAAAGCGTCAGCCTGCAAGGCGTCAGCGCGAACACCACCGGCATGGCCTTCACCAGCGGCGCCGGCGTCAGTTCCGGCGGCGGCATCGTGACGCAATTGGGCCCGATGATCCCTTCCTTCGATCCGTCCTTCTTCACGTTCATGAATTTTCAGCACGGCACCATTCCGCAGAGCAACACCGTGCTGACCGGGACCACCGCCCTGATCCAGAACACGCGCGTTTTCCAGGCGCAGTATTCGCAGAACTGGCAGTCCGGCACGAGCGCGACGCTGACCTACTCGAACCAATACGTCTCCCTCAACAGCCAGTTCTTCAGCCTGAATCCGTACACGACCGGCGCGCTCGACCTGCAGATCACGCAGAATCTGTTGCAGGGATTCGGGCCCGCGGTAACCACCCGCAACATCCGCGTGCAGCGGAACAACGTCAAAGTCAGCGAGCTTCAGTTCAAGCAGCAGGTCATCACAACCGTGGCCTCCGTGCTCAACCTCTACTGGGACCTGGTGGCCTTCGATGAGGATGTGCGCGCGCGCCGGGAAGCCCTCGCCACGGCGCAGCAGAATTTCGAGGACAGCAAGAAGAAAGTCGCCGACGGCGAACTGGCGGAAATCGAGATCACCCGCGCCGAGGCGCAGCTCTACGCCAGCCAGCAGGACCTGGTGATCGCCCAGACGAATTTGCTGCAACAGGAAACCGTGCTCAAGAACGCCCTCACGCGAAACGGCATTCGCGCCGCCGGCATCGCCGATGCGCACGTCATTCCGCTGGATCGCATCAGCATCCCCGCCCAGGACGAAAGCCGGCCGCTCGAGGATCTGATCGATGAGGCGCTCAAGAATCGTCCGGAAATCCAGCAGGGCCGCCTGAACCTCGATAGCAATCGGATGAACCTGGTCGGCATCAAGAACTCGCTGAAGCCGAGCTTGCAGGCGTTCGCCGAACTGACCAACAACGGGCTCACCGGAACGCTGTCTCCCATGGGCGCCCTCGATCCGGGCGCCGCCTACCTTGCGGGCGGCTATGGAAACCTGCTGGCCCAGATCTTCCGGCGCAACTATCCGAATTACTCGGCCGGATTCTCGCTCAATATCCCTCTGCGCAACCGCGCCGCGCAGGCCGACTATGCCACCAGCCTGCTGGAGTTGCGGCAAAACGAGCTGAACCTGCAGAAGAATGTCAATCAGATTCGCGTGGATGTGCAAAACGCGTTGATCGGGCTCCGGCAGGCGCGCGCCCGCTACGAGGCAGCCGTCAAAACCCGCATACTCCAACAGCAGACTCTGGACGCCGACCAGAAGAGGTACCGCTACGGGAGCGCGACGCCGTTCCAGGTGGTACAGAGCGAGCGCGACCTGGCCAACGCGCAGAGCGCGGAGGTGCAGGCCATGGCCAATTACACGCACGCCCGCATTGCGATGGAGCAGGCGCTCGGCATCACCCTGGAGGCGCACCACGTCTCGCTCGATGAAGCCCAGAGCGGGCAGATATCGCAGCCTTCCGTGCTGCCCGCCGTGCTGCCGCAAGGAGTCGTGCAATGAGCCGCCGGATGCGATGGACCTGTAAAAAAATCCGGGGACACTCCGGGCAAGCTCGGTCAATTCCCGCAAACTCGGCGTCACGCAGGCGTGTCCCCAGGATTTTTTCACGGCTTCGATGGACCGCGGCGCTGTGCGCAAGCGCCCTGGCGTGCGCGCAGCAGCCGCCGATCGGAACCCAGCCGAAGACCTCGCCGGTTTTCCTGCGCCCCTTCGAGGCGGCCGAAGTTCCGCCCATTCGCCTGAGCAATTCGCCCCGGCTCCAAAGCCTGATGCGCGCCGGCGTGCTCTATCTCACCGCCCGGGACGCTATCGCCCTGGCGCTCGAGAACAACATCGATATCGAGATCGCGCGCTACAACCCGGAGATCGCCTCCTGGAACGTCGTGCGCGCGGAGGCCGGCGGAGCGCTGCCCGGCGTGCCGAGCAACGCCTCGCAGGCCGGCGCCGTCGCCGCCGGACAAGGCGTGACCGGCAGCCAGGCCGCCGCGGGAGTGCGCATCACCGGCGTCGGCGCCAATGCCGGCCAGACCGCCAACGCAACCATCACGCAAATCGGCCCCGTCACCCAAACGCTCGATCCCATCCTGCAGGAAGCCAGCACCTTCAGCCACACCTCCGTGCCGCAGCCCAACGTTGTCCAGAGCGCCGCACCGGTGCTGATCACGGACACCCGCGCCTACAACGGCAACTTCCAGCAGGGCCTGTTGAGCGGCGGCAGCATCACCTCCAGCTTCACGAACAACTTCCTGAAGGAGAATTCGCCCAGCGACCTGCTGAACCCGTCCTCGGCGCCGAATCTCTCCCTCGCCGTACAGCACAACCTGCTGCGCGGCTTCGGAAACGCCGTCAACGGCCGCACCATCCGGATCTCGAAGATCAACGCGCGAACCTCGGACGTGAACTTCAAGACCCAAGTGGTTGGGGTCGTAACGCGCGTGTTGAACCTGTACTACGGCCTGGTGGCCGCCGGCAGCGACCTCAAGGCTAAGAGAAACGCCGTCGATGTGGCGCAGACGTTCCTTAACAACCTGAAGCAGGAGGTCGCGATCGGCTCCGCGGCCGAGATCGACCTCGTGCCCGCCCAGACCCAGTTGGCCTCGAGCCAGCAGGCGCT
>Ga0078972_1005561_pt1 | contig 31741 bp, 32 predicted proteins | sample YelNatPaOPGAMG01_FD_67568 | JGI IMG/M metagenome (GOLD analysis project Ga0078972, IMG submission 67568) | Hot spring thermophilic microbial communities from Obsidian Pool, Yellowstone National Park, USA - OP-RAMG-01 (SPADES assembly) (version 2) | ecosystem: Environmental > Aquatic > Thermal...
TTTGTTTTTATATTTTCATCATTACTTTTTTCAATTTTCATATATCCATCTGTCGCACATCCTGTAATATTAAACATAAAAATTATTATTAAAAAAACACTTATTATTTTTTTGCCTGTTTCTTTCCTCATCTCACCTCAAACTCCTTTTCTTTTATCTTTATTTTGCGAGAACCAGCCCCTGCCCACATCTCCTACCCGCTGATAATCAAAAATACCACCGTATATTGTCTTATATTCATTTTTGAACTGATTAAGATACAAGCCCATTTCATTTCCCCAATTGAATATACTTCCATATCCATTTCCGCTATAAATACCAAAATAAGTAAATATCTGATAGTTATCTTTAAAATATTGCGAAATTGCAGTATTGCTATCTGTATTTCTCATTATAAAATCATATTCATTAAAAACAGTATATAAGGTATCCCATTATCTCCAGCTTCCATCCCTCTTCCATGAGATAAATATAATGGGTCCGGAATGTATTTAGCGTATATTATTTCAAATAAAATCATTAAACAAATTTCTAAGCTTAATAATTTAATTTGTCTCTTCATTTTTATCTTTTAATAAAAATAAAATCCAAGAGTAAACATCCATATTTTATCATTTTCAACAATTTTAATGTCTTCTAAAAACCATTTATAATCAAAACTAAAATAAAAAGAAGTACTTAATTCTTTTTTGTCAAGCCCAAGCATACTTAAATCTCTTTTTCCAATTATTAAATAATCAAAAGATATAGATATTAACACATAATTACAACTTATAAATTGATTATCATAGTCAAACCAATTCCAAAAACCCATCGAATTACCTAAACCAGATATTAAATTTAGATCATGATTTAAAATATTAAGTGTTAATATTGACCTTATTTCATTAGTTAAATTTATTGGATGCCACCCTATAAAATAATCAACCGAAAATAATAAAAAATCAAAATTAATAAGCAATCGTTTTAAATCTAAACCTAAACCTAATGCAAAAGGGGATATTTGAAAGGAATATTGCCAAAAATCATCTATCTTTTTTGATTCAATAATTGAAAAACCATAAAAAAACCCATCAATATATTGGTTTTTTGAATAGTCAAATGTTTTGGGATTTTCCACATGTACACAAATCTGCTTTGAATCTATTATTCTTGCATTATGAACTAACGAAGTCGTCAAACACCCAGGAAAAAGAATAAAAGAAAAAACAAGAATAGCCAAACAATTTTTTTTCTTATAATAATTTTTATTCATTTTGTTTTACCTTTGAATCCTTTTTTGCTTCTATTTCAATAATATATTTTAAATAAAATATTCCTTCAGCAAAAATAAAACCTGCCATAAATCCTCCCATCATATAAGATGCTCTTGCAAAACGGTGATAAAAATCGTTACCTTTGGCAGGACAAATAATAAATGCAACTATTGTGCCTGTTATTGCTAATCCTAAAACTATAATACTTTCTGTGTTATCATGTTTTTTTTGTTTTACATATTCAAAAAAATTCATAGAATTTTCTTCAGTTTTTATTGGTTGATTAATTTTAAAATCATCTTTTTCTAAGTTTGATTGACTATCATTTATTTGTATTGAACTACATCCCAAAATATTAAAAATAAAAATTCCTAAAACAAAAAAAGTTATAGTTTTTCTTTTTCTCCTCATCTCACCTCAAACTCCTTTTCTTTTATTGTTAAATAATTTCGCCAAAAAGGTTTTGTATTTTGCCCGCTATGCATATCTTCCCAGTCGCTTCCTTTCGCCCCCCCCCGACTATGCAATAATAATATTGGATCCAGAATATATTCCCCTTTTAATATAAAAATAAAATTCAAAATAAAAAAAATAATAATTAAATATTTTTTAATCCTCATTTATCTTTTTCCTTATCATTAAACCATTTTTGCGATATTTTAGTATCTAAAATAACCGTGTTTTCCATAATTGTAATACTTAATATAAATATTCCCAAAGAAGTTCCAAGCCCTATCATAGATCCAAAAAAAGCTCCTGGTATTTTTATTATTTCGCTTCCTGATTCATTTCCAGGATAAAAATTATATCCAATATATCCTCCTAATATTAAGGCGCCAATTCCAAACAATCCTCCTATTGATGTTATAAGTTCTTCTTTTTCATTATATTTTTGTTTTTCTGTTAATTGATGCTCATCTTTGATTTTAATAGTACTACAACCTAAAATATTAAATAATAATATTGTTATAATCACTATTGTTATTATCTGTTTCATCTCACTTCAAACTCCTTTTGTTTAAATATTATTAAACTTTGTTCTATATCACTTTCATGCGAACAACGAACATGAACTAATAAAAATTGTATCTGGAATATATTCAACTTTTATATTTTGAAAAATAATTAATCCTATAAATAAAACAAATTTTAATGATATATTCCTACTTTTTTTCATACTTTTATCCTTTTTTATTTTGTGTAGATTTTGGATATGGTTCACAAGTAAAATTAAAAAGATAACTTAAAAACCAACCACTATAAAAACCAACATCTATTCCTGCGAGTGTCGTTATAATCATTATAATATCTTCATGAGGCCAAATGCGATACCCAATCATTCCACCTACAATGGCTAAACCAAACGTTAACGTCGCAAATCCCAATTTATTCTCACAATCTTTATTTTGTTTTTGTTCAACATTACTTATTTCGTTTTTTGCTGTATTGTTTTCATTTATTGCAACACTACTGCAAGCGGCAAGGTTAAAAATAATGCACATCAATAAAAAAAATGATATAATTTTTCTCCTCATCTCACCTCAAACTCCTTTTCTTTTATCTTTTCATTCACCTTCACATTCTCATACCTCATCCTCGTTGTCATTTTTATTTCCTTTTCCCCTATCTTTGCCTTACTTACACTTCTTATCTCAACTGGTATGAAAACTTCTGCAATCTTTTCTATCTTCTCATTTTCCCTTTCCATTATCACATTCCCCTTTTCATCTAAAAATTTACTTCCTTTGCTGTCTGGGATTTTATAAAGAAATGGAAAAAAGAAAATTACTAAAATTATTATTTTTTTACTACTATCCCAATTTCCCATCTGTCCTCCATATTTTATTTATATTTTAAGTATAACCATTAATTTATACACTGTCAAATAATTTTTTAAACTGGGGGAAATGCTTCAGTTATGGGAGGTAATAATAAAAATTGAAAATCCCTCTTAATCTCTTTTTAGAAAAGGGAGAAATAAAAATGAAAAATTTTTTAATACCCCTCTTTTTAAAAGATGTGCGAGGGGAGATTTTATTAATGCAGGAAAGGTAACACAAAAAATTTTCTTTATATTTTATAAAACCTACTGTGACTTAAGCGTTACTAAATTTGACTTTTTACCATTTTGCGGTTATAATTATATATAGAAAAATAAAAGATGGTGATAATTATGAAAAAAAGAGATATCTATAAAATCGTCGGGGAAAATATTTCATTATTTAGAAAAAAACAGGGTTATAGTTTGCAACAAATTGCTAAAAAAGCCAAAATAAGTTTTTCATTTTTAGGAAATATTGAAAAAGGAACAAGGAAACCAACACTTTATACAATAGAAAAAATTGCAAAAGCTTTAAACTGCAGTTTATTAACACTTTTAAGCCATAAATCAAATATAAAATCCCTACCCAAAGATAGCCATACAACCCTTGAAATAATTAAAATTATTAATAAAAAAACGCCAAAAGAAAAGGAAAGGATATTAAAAATTATTAAACTACTTTAAAAAATTTTTCCCCCTACCATTTATAAATAAATTCATATTACCTTATTCCAAATTTTGTCAATATCTACTACCATCCAATTTCCTGCTTTTGAATTTTCTTATAGTCCTCTACTATTTTATCAATATATTCTTTTGCTTCTTTATTTTCCGGGTCTATTTTAAGTAATTCATGCCATAAATTCAATGACTCATTAAAATTCCCCTTTGTGTATTCTAAAACAGCTTTATTGTATAAATCCTTTATCCTATCTCTTTTTAAAATCTCTGCTGTCTTTTTTTGTTCTTCTTTTTTCTGAATTTTTTCCTGTGCTGATTTTATATAATTATAAACCTGCCTTTGCAAAGGTGATGATTTTATCACTTTATCCCATTCCTCTATTGCCTTTTGATATTGCTGTGCAGAATAGTATTTAAGCCCTTTTTCAAAACTTTCTTTTATCATTTGTTTGTTTTTCTCCTCAACCATAAAATTCTTTTCTCCAAGTGCCTTAACATATTCCTCTGCTTTATTAAATTTATTTAATGCAATTTTATTTTCAGGGTCTATTTCAAGAACTGCTTTTAATTTTACCATTGCATCAATATATAAATCCTGCTTTAATAATTCATCTGCCTCATCAAGTAAATCCTTTATTTTCTTTTCGTTTAATAAAAAATTTACCTTTTTTTCTTTTTCTATTATTTCGGAATCCTCTGGTGCCCATACAAGCGCCTTTTCAACAGTGATTTTTGCATTTTCAAGGTCACCTTTATTCAAATACATATCAATATCTGCCTTAAATTTTGCAATTGTTTCTACTTTTATTTTATTAATAAATTCCTGCTTTATTTTTGCTTCTTTTGTTTTTGTTTTTTCTTCCAGTTCTCTTATGTCCTCGCCATAACTTATATTTAAACCAAATCTGTGATTATAATCAAAAGGCAATTTTATAAAAGCATAATCAACACTCATATCATATAATTTAACTGATGCGCCAAAAGAATAATCATCCTTATTCATCCCGCATCTTACTGCAAATGTATCAAATACAGAATACTCTAAACCGGCAATTATATTTAATTGATTTTTAAATTCTTCCAAAACAAATCCTGATGATATTTTTAAATTATCCTTTATTTCATTGAAAATTTTAAATGATATGCCTGCTACCAGATTAAATTCAAGTGGTAGAATATCCTTGTTTAATGATTGATATTCAAAAACCGGTTTTACAAAATTATTTAAAGTTGTTGAAATTTTTATATTATATGGTAAATCAAAAATTAAACCAGCATCCATACCAAAAGCGGATAAATTAAAATTATAAAAATTATGGTTTAAATAACTAAAATTTATCCCCGTATTTAAAAATTGAAATAATTTAATTCCATAAGAAAGATTTAAAATTTTATAAGTGTCTGTAAAATTTCCGGTAAGTTCATTTAATTCATTTCTTTCTTCAATGTCCCCTGTGCTGAAAATTGCACCAGAAATTGCAAAGGAACCAAATTCATATATGGGATACGCAAAAGAACCCGCACTTAAAGAAGAAAAACCAAAAAAGTTATTATAGGTAAAGCCCAGTTCCTGTTTTTTTAAAGAAGCAAGCCCTGCTGGATTAGTAAAAGGAGTAAAAGCATCATTTAAAAATGGAATAAGGCAATATCCTGCCCCTGAATTTTTCACATTTATGTCTTTTAAAAAATATAAACTGTTTGAATATAAGTTTGTAAAAAATAATACAAATGCTATTATAAAAATTTTTGTAAAAATTCCTTTTTTCATTTATGCCTCTTTATTTAATAAATGCAATTTTTCTTGTGTATGATTTTCCGCAGTAATCTATTTTTACTAAATAAGTCCCTGCCATCAAATATCTGCCATCTTGGTCTGTCCCATCCCATACGTCTTCATTATGCGGTCCTTTTAATTTATTTTCATTATCTAAAATAACTTTTAAAAGCCGTCCTGTTAAATCATACACTTTTATACTTACCTTACAATCATTTTCAAGATAATATGAAAGAGTTGTTTTTATGCCAATTTTAAATGGATTCGGGTAATTTGTAAATGATACAGAACCTGTGCTCCCGGCAATTATACCTGTGCCTGATGACATTGGGAAGGAATCCCCTTCCTGTGGCATTATATAAACCTTTTGAGAAGGATTATAATTTACATAAGCATAAACATTGGTGGTGTTTGTTAACATTACCTGTATTGAACCTTTTAATATGCCATCTTTTACATCCATAAAAATAGAAAATTTTTCTCCAGAACTCGTTATAGTTATTTCCTTTGGAAATTCAAAATATGCAAAAGGCGATGCAGGTGCCTGAATCTGTAATGTCCCAAAATTTTGATTTTTTATATATAAATTTGATGCTATATCGGAAAAATTTATTAAATTGTTTTCTTTATCAAAAGCAGTTACAGTTATTGCCTTTGCGGTTATTGTATTGCTTCCGCTTGCCAGAACCGGTGACATAAAATTCAAATCCATTAAATAAACATCCTTTTGTCCTGCAAAAATATTTGATGGCATTAATGGGGTATGTGAAATTTTAAATGAACTGATAAGCACTGCAATCGATGATTCAAATGGCAAAGGAACGAGTGAATTTATTGTTACTGTTTTTGTGGTTCCGGCAACGTATGCTTTTATATCATCTGGAAAATTCATAGTTGAAATAAAAAATGAGTCAACACTGGCATTATTAAGTATATCTGCTTTTACAGTTAAAGTTATCTTTCCACCACCTGTAATTTCTATGCCCTGTGGAATTGAAAATGTGACAATATTTTCCAGAGCACTTAACTGCGCCGATACTTTTGAATCAAATACTATTGTCCCGGTTTCATCTGTTAATGAAACTTTTGAAAATACTAATTTTGGCATAACCGCGTTACGTGCAGCATTTAAAAATCTAACATTCATACTTTTTATGGAAACAGATGCGCTTGTTGTATCACCCGGATTTTCAAATGCAACCTGTATCAAAGGCACATTTACCATACCTTTATATATATTTGCTGGCATAACATCGTTATCCCAGGAATTTAAGTGGTCTGGTTCTTTTATTATTGTCAAAGTATTATGAGTCATTGGGAAATTATCAAACGAAGAACTGGAAACCGTTGCTTTTTTATATGTATATGAATCATAGGCGCTTAAATTATTTGCATTATCAAAAGATAAGGAAAATGTTTTGCCAACGGCAGACGCTGAATTTGTTAAATTTATTTTTACTCTAACTGTGGCTGTTGTATTGAATGGCACAGAAATTTCAAAATTGCTAAATGGTATGAAAACAGGCACAATCCCAGATGGTATTTGAGATGGTAGCAGCTCCCCATAAATATCGTTATAATACTTATCCTGAATTGCAATGTAATTAATGATAGAAGCAGGTGATATTGTATTCCCTGTTGCCGAGTCCTTTACTGTTATTGTTATTGCATTTATATAAATATCTGCTGAATTTGGTCCTGATGCATTGAAAAAACTTATTTCCATTGGTATAAAATTCTGTTCCCCAAGTGGAACAGTGGAAGAACTCGTTTTATCCGTATGAAAAACATCAAGTTTATTACCTGGCGTGATATCTGTTGTCATAAGAAAAGGCGGTGGCATTGGTTCATCATAAGAATTAACTGTTGATGCGGTAAAGGTTAAGCCATCACTTTGAAATTCCAGTGTTTTATTAATTGCCGGGGTTGGTTGTATATCAACAGTTACCCATAAATCATAATTATTACCTACAACCAAATTAAAATTATTTGACCAGTGATCTCCGCCAGAAACTGCAAGAAATGTGACATAATTTGCACTCACTTCATCAAATTCATCCGTATTATGTGTGTAATACCAGAGTTTAACACTGCCAGAGACAATATCATCTGGCTCTTTTACAGGTGTAAGATTGTATGGATTATTCATTAAATTTTTTACTGCAATATGGGTTAAAGTATCTCCAGAACTATCTGCATAAATACGTAAATGAAATACGGGATTATTTTGTGAATTGGCTTCCACGGGTTGGCCATCATAACCAACCGGAATAACTTCAATGGAAGTTACAGATGAAAACAAACTAAAAGGAATAACTAATAAAAAAATTAATAAAACTATCCAGTTTTTCATTTTTCACCTTTAATTAATTTTTCATATAAATTATACATTATATTATGCTTAAAGTCAAATTTTTTTATGCTTTAAATTGTATCATCAGAAGTACTTATAGCTTCTATATTAAAATTCAAGCGTGTAATTCAAGTACATTTTCCCTCTCACTTTGATGGGATAGGGTGAAGGAATTTGAAAGGTGACTTGAATGCAACCGTTCCCTCTTTTTAACTCTCTCACACAAATTGGAGCTTTCCATTACCCACATCTTTAATTTTAGCCCGTGGCTGGCAGCCAGGCAATTTTTTGAATAAAATCAGGTCGTTTAGGGAATATATTATTTAAACCTGTTATTAAAGTTCAAGCGGGGATTTCAAGTGCTTTTCCCCTCGCCCTTTGATGGGAGAGGGATAAGGGAGAGGGTGAATAAATCAAGAGGCGACCTTGATAGCAACCGCCCCCTCTCTCCTTCCATTTCTCCTTCCCTCTCTCCTTCCCTCTCTCCCACAAATTGGGGAGAGTGGAAAAACAAATTTCTCTGTGTCTCCTTTTAGAAAAGGGAAAAATTAAAAAATGAAAAAATTGCTCTGCTGCCATGTTTTTATCCCGCTTACTCGCAATGTTACATCTCAAAAAACATGGCTGGTGCCAGACAATTTTTGAATAAAATCAGGTCGTTTTGGGACTATATTCTTGAACCCTGTTATTAAAGTTCAAGCGGGGATTTCAAGTGCGCCGGCTTTCCCGCGTCAGCCGAGTTCCCCACTTTATTTTTGTGCCACCAAAATTCCAACCCATGTTAAATTACAAGTTACAGCATTTTCTGATTTTAATGAAAAAATTGCTCTGGCACCAGCCATGTTTTTATACCCGGTTGCTTATTAGTACATAGAAATCAAAAAAAAATTGAATGTGCTGCATAACACGGGCTAACTTGTGGGTATGGTTAGAAATTGGGGAGAGAGGAAAAAATAAATCCCTCTGTGTCTCCCTTTAGAAAATGGAGAAATTAAAAAATGAAAAAATTGAATATATTTCATAACACGGGCAAACTTGTTGCAAATGGTTAATTTTAGAAAAATAGGGGCGTTAAAAAATTATTTTTTTAAGTATTATTTCTTTCAGGTAGTATAAAATAAAATGCATTCCCTTTTTTACCATCTTTTCTTTTATCAACCCATATTCTTCCATTATGCTCTTCAATGATTTTTTTACATAAAAAAAGTCCGATGCCTAAACCATTATTCCCTTTATTATGCATTTTATGAAAAATTTTAAATATCTTTTCTCTATCTTCTTCTTTTATTTCATCTGTATTATTTAAAATAGCAAATTCATAATAACCATTTGTCTTATTGACTTTAATTTCAATTTCTGGCTGCTCATCACAAAATTTAATTGAATTGTCAATTATATTTTGAAAAACCCTTATAATTTGAACCTCATCCGCATTTAATTTAGGTAAATCTGAAGCAATTTTTATTATTGCATTTTTTTCCTTAATTTTTGTATCCAGTAATGCCACAACATCATAAACAATTTTTTTAAAGTCAACTAATTTAAAATTCAAATTGGAAACAGACCTTGCATATTCGTATAAACCATTTATTAAATTATTTAATTTAAGTGCATTTTCCTTTATAAATTTAATACACTGCTCTGAGTCATCATCAATTTTATTTGTATATTTACCTGTAAAATATTCCACATAAGTTGATATAGTCCTCACCGGCTCTTTTAAATCATGAGCTGCAATATCAGCAAATCTTTTTAATTCCTGATTTGCTTCAGTTAATTTTTTAACTGTTTGCTCTAATTCTATCTGTGCAATTTTTAAATCAGTTATATCTTTAAAAATAATTAAATACCCCATTTCCTCATTACTTATTATAATTGGAAATACGGATAATAATAAAATTTTATTTTCTTTGTTGATATTAATTGATATTTCTTTATTTTCTACTTTTTCTGCCCGAGTAATATCAATAAATACCTCGCGTAATTCATATTTTATCAATGAATTTTTAAAAATATTTTTTGCTGTTTCATTTATTTCAAGGATGTTGTGATTTGCATCAATTAAAATTATTCCATCATTCATTGTTTCTATAATTTTTTCAAATATATTTTTTGTTGATACAGTCAAAAATTCATATTTCAGCATAGAATAAAGAATACCACCCGCAAATATGAGTAAAAAATTATTTGCTTCTACCGGAATGTAATTTTTCGTTTCTTTTAAAATAACACTTGATATTGTTCCAACTAAAAAACAAAATACCATCGTTATTAATAAAATTAAAGAACTGTTTTTTTTATTTCTGCTTTTTTCCTTAAATATGTATTTAATCAAAAGAATAGTTCCTGTAATAAAAAATGAAATGTAATAAATATAATATAATCTAACCCATATATTTTTTTCCCATATACCTGTATAACCAAAAAATGTTTTATCACAGCATAAAATCATTTTTTTATTTAATGCAAGGATGAGAAAAACACACGGAATTAAAATTAAAATGGATAAAACAAAGCGGTTATTTAATACTTTTTTATTTCCTGTTAATTCAAAAATAAATAACATATAGATTGAACTGAAAAATATCCAGCCGGGCGCTGCTATTTTTAACATAATTTCAGAACTTTCTAATGTTGAAAATTCATTAAACATCATAAAATTCCCAAAACTCCAAAGAGCAAAACATAAGAGTAAAAGTGCAGTGATTATATTGATAAATGCTTTTATATTTCTACCCAAAACATATGAAGCAAGAATGACATATATTAAAAAAGAAACGAAATGAAGCCAGGTATAAAAAGTCATTTTTTTATTTGTTTTTTCCTTTTATCTGTTTTCTAATTTCTAATTTTTTTTCAGGTGGTGAACTTTTATATTTTTTATGAATTTCTTTTATTTTCTTTTTATCTTCCTCTTTTAATTTTTTCCACTTTTCATAATTTTCCTTTATTTTTTTTCTCATTTGCGGTGATAACTTTTCCCATTCTTTATATGCCTTAATTAATTTTTCTTTTTCTTCTTTTGTCATATTTTTAAATTTTTTATGATTTTCTATTATTTTTTCTTTTTCTTCACCTGACATATTTTCCCAGTTAGGAAATAATTCTTTTATTTTTTCCTTGTCTTCAAAAGAAAGTAATAAACTTTCCGATGAACTAACCTCACTGGTATTTTTTTCGGCAAATAAAAAATTTATGAATAAAACAAAAATAATTAAAATAAAAATTTTAATTTTCACAGGTCAACATTCCCCTCGCTTAATTTTTCATAAAAATCCAGATGTTCAAGTATACTTATGTTTTCCAGTATTTCCATATTTTCTATTATTTTTTTACTACTTTCCTTTTCATTTTTTATCTTAAAAATTTGTATACCACTAACGAGTAAAAAAATCAAGGCAAAAGCAATTATTATTTTTCTTACTGAAAAAATCTGCTTAAATATATTTTCAAAAAAATTGGTTTTTTTATTTAATTTTTCCTTTACTTCTTTTGTATAAATTTCCCAGACATAAGGGGGAAAATCAACAACAATATCCTGCATTTTTTCTTTTATTTTTAAATAAGAATTTATTTTATTGCGGCATTCGGCACAGGATTTTATATGCATTTTTATTTCGTTTAATAAATTTTCATCTTTTATTTCATCATATACAATCTCTATTATATTTTCACTGATAAATTTACAATTAACAGTCATAGTTTTACTCCAAGTATTTCTTTTAATTTTTCCATCGCACGATTAAGATGCGATTTTACAGTGCCTTCAGAAATCTGAAGTATTTCAGATATCTCCTTTATTTTTAAGCCCTGAGTATTTTTTAAAATAAAAACCTGTTTTTGCATATCAGTCAGTTCCTTTAAAGCCAGTTTAATACTTTCTTTTAATTCTTTTTTTTCAAAGTCCTCCTGAATATCAACAAGGTCTTTTATCTGATAAGTTCTTTTTGTTTCCTCATCTTCCATATCTGTAATATTTAATTCTTTACTTCTGACTTTCATTTTCCTGTAATAATCATAATAGGCATTCATTGATATTCTGTATAGATAAGTCCAGAAAGAACTTTCCTGCCTGAATTTTTTCACATTTTTAATAACTTTTATAAAAACATCCTGCGATACATCCCATGCAGTATCATAATTCAAACACAATCCATAAATTAGATTATAAACTCTTTTCTGATATTTTTTAATTAGTTCTTCTATTGCCTCTATTTTGTTATCATTTATATCCTTTAAAATTTCTTTATCTTCTCTTTCCATTTTTTTCCTTATCAATTAAATTTTGACGTATGAAAAAATAAAAAGTTTACAAAAAACTTTCATTTTTTAAAATCTTTTCCACATCAATAAGGCATCCTCTGAATTCTCGTAATACTTTTCTCTTTTACCTTGAATTATAAATCCAAACTTTTTATATAAATTTATTGCATTTTCATTACTCGCTCTTACTTCCAGAGTCATTGCATTCAAGCCATTTTTTATGCATTCTTTTTCAAATGCATTTAAAAGAGCAAAACCAATGCCTTCTTTTCTATGATTTTTTTCTACAGTGATATTTAATATATTTGCAAAGTCAACAATTTTATCACCAATAATATAGCCAATAACTTTTTCTGTTTCTTTTAAAACTGCAACAAGGAATATATTTCTGCTTTCGTAATTTTTTGACAGTTCGCATAAAAAAGCATTCTTATTCCAGGGCGTTTTAAACGATTCCTTTTCTATTAAAAAAATGTCATCAATATCACTTTTTTTTACACTTCTTATATAAAACACCATTTTTCAGGCAATATTATATGTTTTGCCTTCCTGCGTTAGAAAAATTTTGTATCCCTTTATTTTTCTTAATTGCTTTTTTATTTGAATTAGATATTCCGGTTTCATATGAACTATAAAAATATTTGGTTTTAAATTTCCAAATTTTTTTAATTCTTCTTTTAATGTTTCCGGCACTAAATGAGCACTATTTTCCGCAAGCGTCCTTAACTCATCAGGAAAAGCAACCTCAACGATAACTGATTTTAATTTTTTCCCGAGTTTTTTTGCCTCATACCATATTTCATCTGTTTGCTTTGTATCCGCCGTATATAAAAAATATTTATCATTCTTTCCAATTATGTAACCATTTGTTGGTATAGTATGATTAACCTTTTTTGCCATTAACTTATAACCATCAATGTTATACCATTTATCTATTTCAATCCTTACATACTCAAAAATATTATTACCTGCGGCATTTTTGATTTTTGAAAAATCAGGCCAGATAGAACCATTCATCAAATTTTTTTGAATCGTTGATATTGTATAATCGGTCCCAACAATTTTTACTGATTTTGCTTTATTACTGACAATGTTAACACCGTAAAACGGTATTGCTCCAATATGGTCAAGATGTGGATGGGAAACAAAAATTCTTTTTATTTTTCTCTGGGTTGCTATATCAATTTTTGACGCTATTGTTCCTGCATCTATTAATGTATCGCCATCAAGTAAAAAACCGCTCACATTATAGTGTGGAAGTTGTCCCCCGTAACATCCCAGAACTTTTATCTTCATTTTTTTCCTCCGATTTTAACGTTCGCCTGCCACATTAAAAACTGTAATACCGGCATTTGAACTAATTTTTTGAAATTTAATTAAATTGATATATTTTTGAATATCCTCATTTGAAATTAAAATATATTTTTTCTTTTCCAGCATTTCACATATTAATTTGAATTTTAAATTTTTATCTATCAAATTAATTTCTCCTCTGTATTCCATCAAATAAATTTCACTGTTATTAATTATCATATTAAAATTAAAATCCAGATTTTCTCTAATTTTAAATAACAATTCCAATTTTAATTTTAAATCAATTTCATCAAGAAAAACAATGCAAAACTCATTAAACCTATTTATTTTAATAAAGCAGTTATATTTATTATTATAAATCATTTGTTTTAATTTTTCAAAAGAATTTTTTACATTTTCAGCAAGGGACATCTCATTTTCATCAAATACTACATAAATAACCTCTGTTTTAAGCCAGTAATTCATAATTTTTATATCTTTATTTTTTCTTATAAATTCATCTATTTTTGCTGAAATAATGTATTTTTGTATTAATTCTTTTCTTCTGTTAAATGAATATACATAATTAAAACCCTTATAAACATAAATTAAAATAAACATTCCTGAATTTATTATAAAAAATAAAAAGTAATTATAATAGATATCAATTTTTATTAAAGCAATGGCTGTTATTGCTTCTAAAACAAAAACAAAAATAAATAATATAAATCCCCATATAAATTTTAAGTCCTTAAATAAAAATAATAGAAACACACATAAAATAAAAGCCGCAATATAATTATAAATGGCATCATATTTTATAAAGTCCTTTTCCATTATGCTTTCTACTAATGCCCCTAAACTTAACATAGTATGAATTGTATTATTATTACTTTTTATAATTATAATTTTATCATCAAGCAGTTTTTTTTCTGCTGAAAGTATTTCATTTATTGAAAAAATTTTTGGTTTGTTTTTTACCGGCTTTGCAATTATTTTCCCATTATCTATCAATGAAAAGTTAATTATGTTTCCAATAATGATATTATTATTTTCTAATTTTATCTGGCTTTTCGGTAATTTGTAATATTTTTTTATTGCTTCAAGTGCAGCATTTATAAGTAAACCATCATTATAATTATAAATTACAGGGACAAAAAAAGGATAACTCTCATATTCAGTATAAAATGCCACATCATTTACTATCTGCCATAATTTTTTACTGACTATTTTTACGTAATTAAATTTTTCAAAACTTTTATTTTTATTGTTAAAGTAATAAAATTTTGTTAAATCAAATGGTTGTTTAATATCTTTTTCATTATAAACAAAAACAACTGGCAACAAATTTGGCATTTCTGCAATTTTAAAAACAAAATTATTATAATCATCCTTTAAATTTTTTATTTCGTCCGGATTTATACTTTCCAGATAATCCCCAATTTTCATATTAAAAATTTGTGGTAAAAGTAAAATTACTGAATTTTCTGCTGTTTTAAGTTTATCAAAAAGGGCATTAAATGATTTTATTTCAAATTCCCCATCAATAAATAATAATTTATCACTTTTAAAATCAGAAGGAGATATTTCTTTTAATTTAGAAAAAACCAATGCGTTGAATTTATCAGAAAATTTTATGAAAAGAAAAACAAAAAATATAAATAAAATAATATAAAAAAAATAAAAGGTTTTTTTCACTTTTAATTATATTTCGCCAAATTCTTTTTTCATTTCTAAATATTGTTTATATTTACCGATATTTTCAGAACTGCTGACTATTATGGTATCCCCTGATATTGTAATTACACGCGCTTTTTGCATTGCATTTAAAATTTCATTAAATTTTGCTTTATTTTCTTCCATCCCAGTTTGCTGCATTAAATCAGAAATAGAAAGAGAAGAATTATCTCCAAATTTATTTACATGCATTAATAGTGAATTCACAACTCGCATATTATAATCCTTTGTTGTTAGCATCTGAAGTTGTTCATTTGTTGCACGTAATCTCGCACTCATATTTTTTAAAATTTTTTTAACAATTTTTGCATTTCTCTGCATCTGCTGTTCAAAAAGTTCTTCATTTAAAACAATACAAATTGTTTCTTCTTCTGCAATTGCAGATGCAGAACGCGGTCCTTTATCAATAACTGCCATTTCACCAAAAAAATCTCCTTCTGATAATATGGCAAGGGTTTTTTCCCCTTCATCTGTTTTTTTAGTTATTCTAACTTTACCTTTATTAATAATAAACATCTCTTCCCCATGTTCACCTTCTTTAAAAATATATTCACCAGGGGAATATTTTTTACCGTATCGCTGGATTATTTCATCTTCAGTTACCATAAAAAATCCTCCTTTTTAGTTAATTTCATAATTAAAATATACAACAATTAAATAATTATGTCAATTGACAAAAATCCCCTGAAAATCGCGATAGCGATTTTCAGGGGAAAAACAAAATATAATAATATATTTAAAAACAAATAAAAATTATAAAAATTTTTTAATTATTCACTTACTATTAGGTGATTTAAAAATTAAATTTTTCCTTTTATTTTATTATATTTTTAACCCCAAAATCGCCTCTATCGCGATTTTGGGGAATCTCCTGAAGCAATGTCCCAGTTATGGGAGGTGATAATAAAAATTGAAAATCCCTCTATGTCCTATTTTTAATTCCCCTTTTTTTTAAAGCTAACCATTACCCACAAGTTAGCCCGTGGCAGGCAGCACATTCAATTTTTTTATGAAAAATCAGAAAATGCCTGAATTTGCTAATAACAAGGGGTTGAATTTTTAGTGGCGCAAAAACAAAGCGGAGCATTCGGCTGACGCGGAAACCTATGCACTTGAAATCCCAGCTTAAACTTTATTAACAGGATTCAAGAATATAGCCCCTAAACGTCCTAATTTTACTCAAAAAATTGCCTGGCTGACAGCCACGGGCTAAAATTAAAAATGTGGGTAATGAACAGTTTTTAAAGACAGGTGTGGGGAGATTTTATGCAGGTAAAAAAAGTAGCACGAAAAAATTTTTTATATTTTATAAAAATCTACCGTGCTTGAGGTGTCCCCTCCTGAAAATCGCTTTTCTATCGTGATTTTACGATTTTATACAAATCATTCCCATAGCAATCATTTATTACTATTACAGGAAAATCCTGAACCCATAATTCATATATTGCTTCTGGTCCTAAATCCTCATACGCAACTACTTTTGATTTTACTATTTTTTTAGAAAGCAATGCTCCGGCTCCGCCTGTTGCCCCAAAATAAACCGCCTTGTATTTTTTAATTGCTTCTAAAACTTCATCTGATCTTACGCCCTTGCCTATCATTCCCTTTAAACCATTTGCTATTAAAAGCGGGGTATAAATATCCATTCTACTGCTTGTCGTGGGTCCAGCTGAACCAATTATTTCTCCTGGCTTTGCAGGTGTGGGTCCGACGTAATAAATTATCTGCCCTTTTAAACCCACTGGCAATTCCTTATTATTCGTTAAAAGTTCATATAATCTTTTATGAGCAGCATCCCTTGCTGTTAGTATTTTCCCGGTTATTAAAACTCTATCACCTGAATGTAATTGCGATATTAATTCATCATTAAGTGGTGTTGTTATTTTAATTACAGTCATATATTTTATCCTTAAATTTATAAAATAATTTTTTTATGTCTCGCTACATGACAGTTTATATTAACAGCAACAGGTAAACTTGCAATGTGACAGGAATAAACTTCAATATTTACCTGAATTGCAGTTATTCGTCCACCATAACCCTGAGGTCCTATGCCTGTTGAATTTACAACTTTTAATAATTCATCCTCTAATTTTGCTATATTTGAGTCAGGATTGTGTTCGCCTATATCTCTTAAAAGTGCTTTTTTGGCAAGTAATGCAACCTTTTCAAAATTTCCACCTATACCAACTCCAATTATTATAGGTGGACACGGATTTGGTCCTGCAATTTCAACTGTTTCTTTGACAAACTTTTTTATTCCTTCCCATCCCTCTGATGGCTTTAACATTTTTAATGCACTCATATTTTCACTACCAGCACCTTTTGGAGCAACCGTTATTTTTAGTTTATCCCCTGGAACAATTTCATAGTGAATAATTGCTGGCGTGTTATCGCCTGTATTTTTTCTTGTTAGTGGATTATCAACTACCGACTTTCTTAAATAACCTTCCTTATATCCCTTTTTCACACCTTCATTTATTGCATCTGTAATGCTGCCATCAATAATATGAACTTCCTGACCAATCTCCACAAAAACAACTGCAATTCCGGTATCCTGACATATTGGTTTTTTATCCTTTTTTGCAATTTCAGCATTTTCAATAATTTCAGAGAAAACAATTTTACCGTTTTCTGATTCTTCTATTTCTTTAAATTTATTAAATGCTTGCAAAAGTTTTTCATCAATAAAAATATTTGATTCAACACATAATTTTGCTACTTCTTCTGTTATTTTTTTTGTTGAAATCTCTTTCATAAATTTTCCTTTTTTATATCTGTAAACTTTTTATACCTTCCTTAACTGTTGCTATTGATTTATCAAGTGCTGCTTTTTCTTCTGGTAAAAGTTTAACTTCTATGATTTTTTCAACACCATTTTTACCGAGTATTACAGGCACCCCACAATAAACATCCTTTGCCCCATATTCTCCATTTAGATAAGCTGAAGCGGTTATCAATCTCTTTTTATCTTTTACAATTGCGTCAACCATTAAGGCAACCGAGGCAGCAGGAGCATAATACGCACTTCCTGTTTTTAACAGATTAACTATTTCAGCACCGCCTTTTCTTGTTCTATCAATTAATTCATTAATTTTTTCATCAGGCAACAATTCTGTAAGCGGTATTCCAGAAACAGAAGCAAATCTTTTTACAGGAACCATATCGTCTCCGTGTCCACCAAGAACAAGAGCGCTAACATCTTCCAGTGAACAATTGAGTTCATTTGAAATAAATGTTCTAAAACGTGTTGAATCAAGAACCCCTGCCATCCCGATGACTTTTTTATAATTGAAACCTGTTGCTTTATACATAACATAGGTCATAACATCCAATGGATTTGTTACAACAATGACAATTGAGTCGGAAGCATATTTCTTTATGTTTTCAGCTGCCTGCATAACAACTTCTTTGTTTTTTAAAAGTAAATCCATTCTATCCATTCCTGGTTTTCTCGGAAAGCCCGCTGCCAAAATAACAATGTTTGAATCTGCTACGTCTTTAAAATTATTGCTTCCTTTTAAAACAGTGCTAAAATTCTCAACCGGTCCTGCCTGCATAATATCAAGAGTTTTTCCCTGGGGAATCCCTTCAACAATATCAACTACAACGATTTCTTTTGCTAAATCTTTTTTAGCAAGATAAAGTGCTGCTGTGGAACCAACATTGCCTGCTCCAATTATACTTATTTTCAATTTAAACCTCCTTTAAATTTTATTATAATTTTCTATATTTTTATCACGTTTTAAAATTAAAGTAAATTATTATTTATAGCCCTAAGCAACCCTTAATAACGAATGACTTTTATAAAATCAAAAAAACCCTAATTTTTATCTCCATTTTTTAAAGGTGGAGATTAAAAGAATTAAAATTTTCCCCCTCTTTCTTTTGATAAGAAAGAGATAAATGAAGAGAGTGAAGGAATGCAAGAGGTGACTTGAATGCAACCGCCCCCTCTCTCTAACTCTCTACCGCAAACTTGGGAGAGAAGAAAAAATAAAAACAAATCCCTCTGTTTCCTGTTTTTTTAATCCTCCTATTTTTAAAAGAGATGTGTGTGGAGATTTTATGCAAAAAAGAAATGCAAGGAGATAAATCCTCTTGTTTCCCCATTCAGAAAAGGGAAAAATGAAAAAAAGAAAAAATTTTATTTTAGTTTAGTTTTTGATATAATAGCAAACTTTCCTGTATGAAAATTTCCTTTTTTATCACTAATTGCAAAAATATAAATTCCGGATGTCAATAATTTTTTTCTCCTTTGATTTTTAATATCAAAAAAATATTTTCCGTTTTTTGTCTCTCCTTCCACATAAAAAACCTGTTCCCCGTTTAAATTATAAATACTTATGCTGAATTTTTCTGTTAAATTTAAAAAATAAATCCCCTCAGTTTTTTCTGTATCAATAATAGATGGAAAAATATAAGTCATTTTTATATTTTCATTTAATTTCCCTGTTGTTTGCGAATCAGTATTTGTTGGAACAGGTATTACACCGGTGCTCGTCATAGTTGGCGTATTTGTTGAAATAATTATACTTGTATTTGTCATAGTTGGTGTATTTGTTGGAGTGTTGCGATAAAAATAAATTTCATCAACCCATAAATCAACATCCTTATTATATCCCTCTATTTGCCACTGCAATTCTTTTGCATTTGCAAGAACATCATTTAATGAAGCAGACGTGCCCCAACCCGCTTGTGTAAATGATGAAAATGGCAATGTAAGTTGTGTCCACTGTGACGCTGTAGAAAAAGAGTATTTATAATCATCATAGCCGGTCAAATTATTTCCAGAATTATCAAGATAAGGTATTTTAATATGGTATGTCTCCCCATTGCCTTTTATCCATAATTTTATCCCATCGTAAACTCGTAAATCAGTTATCTGGTAATTTGGTGGTCCTGAATTTTGATTAAGTCCTGTTCCAAGCCCAACATAAGGATATACATTTGGTGATGGTTGTGCCGAAACATGCCCTGATATTCTTACCGCATAAGAAGAACTATTTGCTCCACCTGATGCCATAATAAAACTTCCCTGCGGTGATGGTAAAACCCAGCTATTTGAATCACAGTAAGTATACCAATAACCACCAAAATTATTCTGATTATTTGCATCCTCACAATTATCAAGTAGTGTTTGTGAAACAAATGGGGTAAAAGTTGGTGTAATTGTAGGCGTAAAGGTCGGTCCACCTGGCGTAATTGTAAAAGTTGCAGTTGGTGTAAATGTATCAGTTGGCGGTGGCGTGGAATAGATTGCAATTTCATACCATAATGTCTGATATGTATCAGAAATTGCAAACTTTGCATTGCCTGATTGATTCTGCACAGGTATTGAAGTAACCCGGTTGCCTTTATTATCAAGTGAATAAACTTTTACTAAATTATATGCATAAGGTATTACAAATTCTGCTGATATTCCTTCTGCAATTGTTGGTGCATTTCCCCAGTTTGCCAGGTTCGTATCAACATCAGGTGTTGGTGGGAAACCGAGAGGCGTATTTTCAGGATATTTTCTGAAATCCATACCTGTATTTGCAGAAAGCCCGTGTGCCGTCAGTAAAATATTTTCTGCCCCTGTTTCAAGTGCAGTCCCTTGCATAAGTGTTAAAACTATTGATGCCCAGTTTTGCATAGCACTCAAAGGCCTGATTATAAAATTATTTAAATTATACTCATTTCCAATCACATAACCAAGAACACCTTTTATTTTGGAAGCATTTATTTTTAAAACCCCATTTACGGTATCCCAGTTTAATTCTCCGGTGCTTGAAGTAAAATTTTTATTAGAAGGTATTGTAATATCCTGTGGTGATAAACCACCAGGGTCAGGAACACCATCGGGTATTATTGCACATTTATAAAGTAAAGGTGCTTCATATTGCATCCCTTTATTTTCTGCATCAATTAACCGCCATGCATAAGCACCGGGTAATAAATTTTTTTCATCCTGAACTGTCATTGTAACCCTTAACAGTTGACTGCCATTTGCAATATCACCTCGCCTGAACATACATGCCGCTGGAATAAAACTCATAATTTTATTAGGGTCCCTGGAAATATCAAACCAGCTGTTCTGTTTATTTACTGCCCAGGTTCTTGTTCCATCGTCATAAGTGTATCCATAAATTGCATCCCAGTCCTGAAATGCAGCATAGGCAGAAAGAAAAATATAGGTCTCAGCATCAAAAGTATTTGGTGCAGGATGATTGTATTCTGTTACAGAAAATGGTTTCCCGTAAACTCTTTTTAACCCAAGCCCTGCAATTGTTGCGCCATTTTGCTGTTTTACAAGGGATGAATTTCTTATCCACCACGGACCAACCCAAGGAACAACAAAAGACGGATGTTGCCAGTAAGCATGCGAATCAATAACATCAAACTGATTCATTATATTTGGGGTTGAATTTCCAACAACAGTGCCAATAGTTAAAAAATGATTGCTTATTGATTTTATGTGATTATTCATTTCATTCCAGTAATCATATTCTTTTTGCCATAAAAAATCCACCCAGTCCTTTTTTGCTGCATCTGTTCTATCTGTTCTGTCGTCATTCATAAATATATTTATTGAATTAAAATCGGTCTCCCCGGATTTTAAACCAGTTATTGTTCCGCCCTGTCTGAATGAAAAATCAGCAAATGAATAGGTCAATGCTTCATCTGCCATTTTTGCAAAATTTAAACGTGCATTTGGCTGGTCTTCCTGCACTGTAAATACGAACTCAAATCTTTGCCAGTTAGTTGTAAGGTTAATATCGCGTGAAAAATAGGTTGTCCAGTCGCCGTTAACTTCCTGAATAATAACCTGTATTGTTGTATTTGCACTTGCCTTTGCAGAAAATGATAGTGTATAGGGATGTCCTGCGAGTATGGATGTTGCCTGATTTAATTGAACATGCCACTCAGTCGGGCTCGTATTTGTAACTGTGATATCCAGGGAATTAATCCCAGGTGCATAACCGTTTGGAATAACAGCGTATGTTCGTATTGCCGGCGAATGTTCTTCAACCACCCATGGCGAAACGCCTGATGAAAAATCACGATTTATTAATTTTTCTGAACCAAGTGGCTCTGATATGCCCCAGGCATTTTGTAAATTTGAAAAGTTTGTGTATTTATTCTGCAAATAACTGTCCCACATATTTTTTAATTCATCCTTAAATTCCTGTGGCAAAACATCCATCTGCGCATTATGCCAGGCATGTATTAAACCGTGTTCATTGCATACTTCAACAAAAACAACAGCAGGGTCATTTGCATAACTTAAACCGGTATAAGGATTGATATGGGTTAATAGGGCTGTTGCAAACTCTTTTTGTAAATTAATCATTGTTGCATCAAACATTGCCGGGGTTTGTTTATCTTTCCAGTTCATTGAATCAATGGAAGATGGCAAACCATCGCCTGATAAAAAATCTCTGCCGGCAAGCATATTTATATTTGCATAAATGCCGTTATCTTTTAATGCCTTAAAAAAATAATCAAATTTTGAAAGTGTTGCCGGATTTAATGACCTGCTATTCCCTGCTGAATAATTTATTATTGACTCTCCCCAGGACGCATCCATTAAATGAAACCGCACTAAATTTACTCCAAATTTTGCAAGCCGTTTTGCAATTTTATCAGCATCACTGTTGCTCGGGAAGCAGGATGCAGAAGTAAAATTAACACCTAAAAATTTTATTCGCTGTGCACCAGAATTAACATATAAATGCCCATCACTGCCGGTTGTTACAAAACCAAGTGAGCCAGCTGGCTTATGATTTAAATAACTTAAATCAGTTATGTTATTTGCATCATCATCCCAAGGCAAATAAAAATCGAAAGTCCCTGCATATAAAAAAACTGGTAAAACGAATAAATAAAAATATAATAATTTTTTCATTTTAAATAACCTCTATTATTTTATTAAAACCCTTCCTTGCCCTTTTTCTATCTCTCCTATTATATAAACCTTTTCTTTTTTTGACAGCAAAAACTTTTCTATTTTATTTACTGAATTTTTATCAACAATTAAAACAAGCCCTATACCCATATTAAATACCTTATGCATTTCTTCATCAGAGACATTTCCTTTTTCCTGCAAAAATTTAAAAACAGGCAAAATCTGCCAGCTTCCCTTTTTTATAACACAATTTACATTATCAGGAATAACCCGCGCAATGTTATCAAAAAATCCACCACCTGTTATATGTGCAATTGAATGAATTTCATTAAAATATCTTTGTATTGCTGGATAAACAGAACTAAAATAGGACTTATGCGGTTTTAACAATATCTCACCAGCAATACCTTTTAACTCATTTATATAATTCTTATAATCAATTTTATTTTCTTCAAAAATTTTTCTCGCAAGCGTATAACCATTTGTATGAAGCCCAGAAGAAGCAAGCCCCAAGACAATATCGCCTTCTTTTACCTTTTCCCCTGTGATTATTCGTTTATTTTCTATTTCCCCGATTATTGTTCCAACAAGTTCATATTCTTCGTTTTTATAAACATCTGGCATTTCTGCTGTCTCGCCTGCTATTAAAACACAATTGCTCTTTTTACAGGCAAAAGATAATCCTTTTATTATATCGCATATAATTTTTTCATTAACTTTTCCAATACCAATGTAATCAAGAAAAAAAAGTGGTTTTGCTCCCATTACAAGTATGTCATTGACACAATGATTTACTATGTCAATACCAACAGTATTATGCTTATTCATTTTTTGTGCAATTTTTAATTTTGTTCCAACGCCATCCACACTTGAAACAAGCCATTTATTTTCAGTTATTTTATAAACGCCGCCAAAAGTTCCAAAATCAGTTTTCACATTTTTATTGTATGTTGTCTTTATAAATGCTTTTGCCTTTTTTAAAATATTTGCTTTTGCATCTATGTCAACACCTGCTTTTTTATATAAGCCCTCCATTTTGTCTCCTTTCTAAAATTTTGGATAAGAACCGAGTATTTTTACCGAGCCACAGTATTTTTCAACTTCTTTTAATGCATTTTTTACATTTTTATCCTGAATGTGGCCAACAAAATCAACAAAAAAGTAATAATCCCATGCTTTTTTCTTTGAAGGCCTTGATTCTATATTTGTAAGATTTACTTTATATTTTGCAAATGGTTTTAATAAACTATAAAGCGCCCCAACTTTGTCTTTTATTGACACCATTATAGATGTTTTATCATTACCTGTTTTATTGCTTATTTTATTACTTATAATAAAAAACCGTGTAATATTATCAGTTATGTCTTCTATGGAACTTGCAACTATGTTTAACCCATAGTATTCTGCTGCTAAATTGCTTGCAATTGCTGCTGAATATTTTGAATGGCTTGCAATCTCAGCGCCTTTTGAATTGCTTGAAACTTCTTTTAATGTGGCGCGTGGCAAATTGGTTTCAAGCCATCCTCTGCATTGAGCAAATGATTGTGGATGAGCATAAATGAATTTAATGTTTTTTAAATTATTCTCTTTTGACAATAGATTATGCTTTATTTCCAAAAATATCTCGGAATAAATTTTCAAATCAAAATCAACAAACATATCATAGGTATAATTCACTGAACCTTCGGTTGAATTTTCTATGGGGACGCAACCGTATTCTGCATTTCCCTTTTCAACTTCTAAAAAAACATCTTTTATTGCATTTACTGGAACATAATCAATGCTTTTCCCAAATCTCTTTATGGCAGCAAGATGGGTATATGAGGCAATTGGTCCAAGATAAACAACCTTTTCTTTTTTTTGAAGAGCACGACTCACAGAAAATATCTCATTATAAATTGTTTCAATATCTTTTTCAGAAAGAACGCCTTTTTTGTATGATTTTAATTTTTTTAAAATCATATATTCCCTTGCCGGATCATAAATTCCGCTATCTTTATCTTTTAATTCTGCAATTTTTAATACGGTTTCTGCCCTTTTATTCAATAATTTTATTATCTGCCCATCTATGCTGTCTATTATTTTTCTATAATTATCTATTTTTTCTTTCATAATATTCCTCCTGGTTTATATTTTATTAAAAAAGTCAATTTCCTTTTGCGTTAAATAGCGCCACATCCCATATTCAAGTCCTTTTATATTAACAGGTCCAACACTCTGTCTTTTAAGCCATAAAAGGGTTAAACCAATCGCCTGAAGCATTTTTTTTATCTGATGATTTTTACCCTGTGTTATTGTTATTGAAATAACATCGTTTTTTTCTTTTCTCAATAGTATTTTTGCATCTTTTGCTTTTACAAAACCATCCTCTATTTTTGTTCCTTTTTTTAATTTATCAATGAACGTATTTGAAACCCTGCCTTTTATTTTTGCAATATAGACCTTTTCAACTTCATAACGCGGATGTATGATTTTGTTTGCCCATTCACCATCATTTGTTAAAATCAGGCATCCGGTGGTATTGTAATCTAACCTACCCACAGGATAAATATGTTCTTTAATTTTGTTTTTAAAAATATCAATGACAGTTCTCCTGCCTTTTTCATCTGAAACAGAACTTATAAAGCCCTTTGGTTTATTAAGAACAATGTAAATTTTCTTTTCTGGTTTTATTAATTTATTATTATATTTTACAAAGTCCTTTTCTGGCTCAACATTAAAAGCACAATCGGTTATAATCTTTCCATTTACAGTAACTTTTCCTTCTTTTATTAAATCTTCTGCTTTACGTCTCGATGCTATTCCGCAATGAGCAAGAAATTGCTGTAATCGCATTATTTTTCCTTTGTTCCTGACATATCATCATCCTCTTCCGCCTCGTCATCTTCCTCATCCTCATCTTCCTCGTCTTCTTCCCACTCGTCCTCATCATCTTCCTCTTCCTCGTCTTCTTCGTCTTCTTCGTCTTCCTCGTCTTCCTCCTCTTCTGTCTCTTCTTCCTCGTCTTCTTCTTCTTCCTCGTCCTCGTCTTCAAACCACTCTTCTTCCTCATCTTTTTCATCTTCGTTTTCATCTTCATCCTCGTATTCTTCTTTGTCTTCTTCCTCATCTTCTTTTTCTAAATCATCCTCATTATTTTTTCCCTCTGCTTCATTATATTTTTCGGTTTCCATATTATTTTTGCCTGCATCATCATTTTTTTGCTGTTCATTTTCTACTTGAATTGGTCTGCCTTCCTCATCAAATAATGAAATTTGTTGTTTTTTGGCTTCATCAATTCTTTCCTGCCAATTTACAGCATTTTCTTCTTTTTCTAAAATTGCTTTTACTTCTTCAATTTTTGGCAAATCATCAAGAGAATTTATACCTAAATACTGTAAAAACTCTTTTGTTGTACCATAAAGCAATGGTCTGCCAGGCGCATCTTTTCTTCCAACAATTTTTATTAATTTTCGTTCAAGTAAAGTATGATAAACCCCATCTGAATTTATTCCTCTTATTGCTTCCACTTCCTGCTTTGTTATCGGTTGCTTGTATGCAATTACAGCAAGGACCTCCATTGCTGGCTTTGATAATCTTGTCAACAATTTATTTTTATACAACTTTTTTATATAAGGGGCGTATTCAGGATAAGTAACGAGTTGATAACCGCCTGCTATTTGCATCAATTTTACAGATGAATTGCTTTCTTTTAATTTTATATCAAGTTCACCCATCGCCTCCTGAATTTTTTCCACAGGTAATTCAACAACTTCTGCTATAACATTTGCAGGCAATGGTTTATCTGTCGAAAAAAGTAATGCCTCTATTACATTTAAAAGTTTTTTGTTGTCCATTTTATTCGTTATCCATTTTTAAATTGAAATATCATTTAATAAATTTCGATCAAAATCCTTATTTACAAGAAAAATTTTTATATCATCAAAAATTTTATCCTGTTTCACACTTATTATTCTTAATTTTAAAAGTTCAAGAATCGCAAGAAAAAGAGCAATTATATATATTTTATCATAATTTTCCTTGCATAACTCAAAAAAACTTATATATTCAACATTTTGTAGCTTATTAACAAGTTCATTTATTCTATCCTTTACTTTTATTGATTCACTCGCAATTACATATAATTTTCTCTCTTTTACCCTTGCAATAACAGAATCCATTGCTTTAATTAAAGCGTAAACATCAAGTGCGAGTTCTTTATCTTCTTTACTTATGTTTATTGGATAAAGGCGCTCAAAAATTTCTCTTTTCCTTGCCTCATAAATTTTCATTCTTTCAGAAATCTCTTTATATGTGCTGTATTCAAGCAAATGTTTTACAAGGTCTGTGCGCGGGTCTTCTTCCTGGGCTTCTACTATATCATCTTTTGGTAAAAGCATTTTTGCTTTAATATACATAAGTGTCACAGCAATAACAATAAATTCACTGGCAACATCCAAATTTAAATTTTGCATCATTTCAATATAATTCAGATATTCTTCTGTTATCTGGGCAATCGGTATATCATAAATGTCAATCTGATTTTTTTTAATAAGGTAAAGCAAAAGGTCAAAAGGACCTTCAAAAACAGCTAATTTTAACTGATAATTTTCTCCATTCATTTATTTAAAAACTCCAGATTTAATCTCATTTTTTCTCTAACTTTTGCCATTACTTCTTTTGCAGTTTTTTCCGCCCTTTTATTTCCATCTCTGATAATATCCTTTATATTATCCATATTTTTTTCAATTAAGTTTCTTTTTTCTCTTATTGGATTTAAAATCTCATTTAATTTTGTTGCCAGTTGATTTTTACAATCAACACATCCCCTTGCGCCCTTTCTGCATTCTGCAATTATGTTATCAGCAATTTCACTGTTATATACCTTATGAAATGCACATACAACACAATTATCCGGATGCCCTAAATCATCTTTTTTGATTTTTAAAGGGTCTGTAAACATCATTTTTACTTTTTTGCCAACCTCTTTTTCATTATCTGATAAAAAAATTGCGTTGTTATAACTTTTACTCATTTTTCTGCCATCAATTCCAGGCAATTTTGGAACAGGGGTTAAAATTTCCTGCGGTTCATTAAAAAATTGACCATATAAAAAATTAAATCTTCTTGCAATTTCTCTTGTTAATTCAAGATGCGGCCTTTGGTCTTCACCTATAGGAACCTTATGGGCGTTATAAACTAAAATATCTGCTGCCTGCAAAACCGGATACCCCAGAAATCCATAAGTGGATAAATCCTTTTCTTTTATTTCCTTTTTCTGTTCTTTATATGTCGGGTTTCTTTCCAACCACGGCACAGGGGTTAACAAGCCCAGAAGTAAATAAAGCTCCGCATGCTCTTTTATTTCTGATTGAATAAACATTGTCGCTTTTTTCGGATCAATACCTACACTTAACCAATCAATATACATTTCAAGTGTATTTGAAGCAACATCAAATGGCTTTTCATAATCCGTGGTTAATGCATGCCAGTCAGCAACCATATAATATGTTTCGTATTCTTCCTGCATTTTCACATAACTTTTTAAAACGCCTTCTAAATGTCCTAAATGCAACTTTCCTGTAGGTCGCATTCCACTTAATACACGCTCCATATTTTTCTCCTCCATTGATTTTTCTACATAATAAGTCGTATTAATTTTTCCAAAATTATAAACATAGGCATTAAAAATATCTGCAAAATTCCAAGCCCCATTAAAATTAAAATTATAAAAATACCGTATGGTTCCAGTTTTGAGTAATTGTAAGCTGCCTCATCAGGCAAAAAGCCCATTAAAATTTTTGAACCATCAAGCGGCGGTATTGGTATTAAATTAAAAGCAGCAAGAACCACATTTATAATTATAGTATATTGTAAAAGCAATAATAATCCCGGCGTTTTTAAAAAATCAAACATTGCAGCAATTTTTAAAAGTAAAATACCAATAATTGCAAGTAATATATTTGAAAAAGGACCAGCAGCAGAAACAAGCATTACATCCCTTTTATGATTTGTAAAATAATTCGGATTAATTGGTACTGGCTTTGCACCACCTATTATAAAAGGCATTCCTGTTGCAATCATAAAACCAGGCAATAAAATTGACATAAAAGGGTCAATATGCGCCAAAGGATTTAAAGTTAATCTGCCAGAATATTTTGCAGTCGGGTCACCAAGTTTATAAGCAACATAACCATGTGATACTTCGTGAATAATAACAGCAAAAACCAGAACTGCAATTTGAATTAACAAAGCCATTAAGTTTTCCATTTATTCTCCTTATAAAAAACTTTCTTATTATAGCATAATAAAACATTATTTAATAATAATTTATTTTTATGTAAAAGACAAAATATAAAAATATATTAATTATTCACCTCAGTGGCGAATTAATAATCTAATCTCCCCGCGGGATATTATAAAAATTAAATTACTTTTCTTTAAATAACCTGTAAAAACAATATACATTTAAAAAAATTATTATACCCCATGCAAGAATTAGCATTATCCAGCCAGCAACTGTCATTTTACTTCTCCTTTCCCTTGTACTTTTTCCATGCAATTTTAACCATAATTATAAGTATTAATAACAAAACAAGCAAACCAATTCTTGTGCCTATTATATAGGGCTTATTTGCTGCCTCTACTCCTTTCATCATTATAAAAGGAATCCCCTGCTGCACAAACCAGCCAATTAAAATAAAAATTAAAAAAAGTGGCGTTATGTATTTAATAATAAATTTATAAAAGTTAGGAACTATCATCTGTGCACCTTTATGAACCTCATCCCATGCCTTTTCAATGCCAAAAACCCAGGCAAACATTATTACCTCAAATAAAGCAAAAAGAACCAGAGCAAATGTGCCCCCCCAGAAATCAAGTTCATCAACAACTCCTTTTCCTAAAAAGAATATGGCTGGTTGCATTAAAATAAAAGTAGCAATCCCAATTATCCATACTGCTTTTTTCCTTTCTGTGTTAAATTCATCTTCAAAAAAGGCAATTGCTGGTTGCAGCATTGAAATTGATGAAGTAATTCCAGCAAGAAATAAAAGTAAAAACCAGAAAAATGTAAAAATTAAAGAAAGTGGTATTTTTTCAAGAATCATTGGCATCGTTATAAATCCAAGCGAAAATGCTCCACCTTTTGCAATTTCAACCATTTTTTCAGGACCAAAAAATGCAAAAGCAGCAGGTATTACTATGCTTCCGCCTATTACTACTTCAACAAGTTCATTTGTTGATGCAGATGTGAGCCCTGATAATACCACGTCATCTTCTTCTTTTAAATAACTCGCATAAGTTATTATTACCCCCATTCCAACACTCAATGTGAAAAAAACCTGTCCTGCTGCTGCAAGCCACACTTTCATATTTTTTAATGAATTAAAATCCGGGTTCCATAAAAACCCAAGTCCATCCATAACCCTGAACTGTGTCTGTGTATCAGGGGTTATACCAAGGGTTAATACACGCAACATTATTAAAATGCCGAGTACGAACAAAACAGGCATTGCAATTGTTGAGACCTTTTCAATGCCACCCCTTATGCCAAAATAAAGGATTATAAAATTTAAAGTAAAAGTTATTAAAAAGAATATATAGGCAGGCGAAAAAATTGATTTTACATTTATGTAATTACTAAAAAATTCTCCTATCTTACCATTTTTTAAAAATTGCCAGTAATTTGGGGTGAAAGAATAAAAAATGTAACCAAGGAGCCATGACTCTATATAGCAATAATACAAAAAAATTGCAATTGGTCCAAACATACCAATAACGCCAAAATATTTTATAAACCTGTTTTTTTGATGCATTGAATGAAAAATACCAGGGGCTGTGCCATGACCAAAACCGCCACCGTATCTTCCTATTGTCCACTCAATCCACATAAGTGGAATCCCTACCAGCAATAATGCAACAAAATACGGTATCATAAAAGCACCGCCACCATTTTGTGCTGCCTGAACAGGAAATCTTAAAAAATTCCCAAGCCCAACAGCAGAACCGGCAACCGCAAGTATTACACCCAATTTTGAACTCCATGTCTGTCTTTGTTTATTTTTATGTTCTTTCATATATCCTCCTTAAATTTTTAATTTGTTTAATTTTAAATAAAATTATTTTTAAAGTAAATAAGAATTTTTATGCTACAGGTATCCCCTCAGTGATATCAGATTTTTATAAAATATAAAGTAAATTTTTCTACCTTACTTTTTTTACCTGCATAGAATTTCCCCTCTTTCCTTTTAAAAAAGCTGACCATAACCCACATCTTTAATTTTAGCCCGTGGCTGGTGAATGCAATTTTTAAATAAAATTATAACAATTTGTGGCTATGTTCTTGCAACCTGTTATTAAATTTCAAACGATTTCAAGAGATAAATTTATTTCCCCTACCTTATCACTGCCATCTTGCTCCATGCTTTTGCTCTATCTCCTCCTGACCTCGCTTCTATGCTATACAAATATATTCCACTCGCAACCCTCCGACCATACTTATTTTTTCCGTCCCATTCTATCTCGTTTTCCCCTGCCTTCCCTTCTCCTCTTATCTCCCTCACCCTCTCTCCGCTTATTGTCCATATCCTTACCTCTATCTCACTCCACCTGCTCACCTCATATACTATCCTCGTCCATTCTTCAAATGGATTTGGATAATTTGTCTTTATCCTTATACTCAACCCCGGCG
>Ga0078972_1005563_pt1 | contig 31738 bp, 32 predicted proteins | sample YelNatPaOPGAMG01_FD_67568 | JGI IMG/M metagenome (GOLD analysis project Ga0078972, IMG submission 67568) | Hot spring thermophilic microbial communities from Obsidian Pool, Yellowstone National Park, USA - OP-RAMG-01 (SPADES assembly) (version 2) | ecosystem: Environmental > Aquatic > Thermal...
CTGACATTCATTGCCCAGAACAACTGGGTTACAAGTTACGGAGCCTCAAAGCTACGAAGTAAGGTCATTTCTGATACGAGGATAGTTGCACTTTTAGACTTCGGTGATTACAAGATTTTTGAGACCTCGGGAATTCAGACTATGGTTATGATTTTTCGGAAAGATAGAGAAACCGATAACTATGAATTTGATTACCGAAGAATTGTTAGCGATACAATAAGTTCAGAGGATGTATTCGATTTGCTGAACCGCAGGCTAAATCCTAAAATCGAATATCTTAAGCCAAGAATTAATCGGGGAGAATTATTGAATTCAACTTTAACCTTTGGCACCTCAAAGATAAACCGAATTATCAGTAAGGTTGAGAATATAGCAAATTTTTCCCTAGATGCAGAAACTGAAGTTGCACAGGGAATCGTCTATCCTCAAGACAAACTGAATGCAAAAAATAAGAGCATTCTTGGAGGTCACTTTGAAGTTGGAGACGGAATTTTCGTCTTAAGCGACCGAGAGAAGAGAAGCATACCCTTCCTAAAAAACGAGCTGGACTTGATAAAACCGTCTTACACCACCGGGGAACTCCACAAGTGGTACGGAAATCCCAAGAACAGGGAGTGGGTAATTTACACAGATTCGTCTTTTAAGCATCCAAGCAGCATCAAGCCTTATCCCAATATTAAAGCACACCTCGATAAATTCAGGAAGGTAATTACTTCGGATAACTGGCCTTATGGTTTACATCGTGCCAGAGAAGAGCGTTTCTTCAAGGGTGAAAAAATAATTGCCGTAAGAAAATGTGCTGAACCAGCATTTACATATACTGATTTCGATTGTTATGTGTCTGCAACTTTTTACGTTATTAAAACCGAGCGAGTTAACTTGAAGTATCTAACGGCCGTCTTGAATTCAAAATTGGTCGCATTCTGGCTAAAGAACAAGGGCAAGATGCAGGGGAACAACTATCAAATCGATAAAGAGCCTCTCCTTGCCATTCCGATATACAAGCCGTCAATCCAAGAGCAAAAATCTATCATCACTTTGGTTGACCGGATTCTATCTAATGCAAGAAACAGCAACTATCCTGACAATCCTGCTGACCTACATGAGATAAGGGAACTGGAGCGCCAAATAGACCGGATGGTATATGAGCTTTACGGGCTGACGGAGGAGGAGATTGGGGTGGTGGAGGGAACGTTTAAGAAGTAGAAGGGGAAAATGCGTAAGCTTCCGGTAGTCGCCATTGCGTATGATTTCGATGGGACATTGTCCCCGGGGAATATGCAGGAGCACAGCTTCATTCCCAATATCGGGATGAAGCCGCGTGACTTCTGGAAATTAGCAGAGAAGTTATCAAAAGAGCATGAGGCAGACAGCGTCCTGACATATATGAACCTGATGCTGGAAAAGGCGGATGAGGCAAAGGTGCCCGTGCGGCGGCAAGACTTCAAAAACCACGGTAAATCCATCAGGCTTTATAAGGGAGTTGATACCTGGTTTAACCAAATTAATAGCTATGGTAGAAAACTCGGTCTCAAAATTGAACATTACATCATTTCGTCCGGTCTTCGCGAGATGATTGAAGGAACCGTCATCGCCGGGAAGTTCAAAAGGATTTACGCTTCGTCCTTCAAGTACGACCAGAATGAGGTTGCCGAATGGCCGGCGCTGGCCATCAACTTTACCACCAAGACCCAGTATCTGTTTCGCATTAATAAAGGCGCCCTCGATATCTTCGATGAGAAGAGAATCAATGAATTCGTGAGGATGGAAGACCGCCCTGTTCCGTTTAAACGGATGATATTTATCGGCGACGGCAACACTGACATCCCCTGCTTCAGTCTGGTCAAGAGCCTCGGGGGACATTCAATTGCCGTCTATAAACCGAAAACCAAAGGGGCAAAAGAAAAGGCGGCTAAGCTGGTGGAAGACGGGAGGGTAAACTTTATCGTTCAGGCAGATTATTCCAGAGACAGCCGGCTTATGAAGGTCACTAAAACGATATTGGACAAGATAGCGAGAGACTGTGAACTTGAGTATCTTGGAATTCAAGATTAAAGGAGCCGAGCGTAGGCTCAATTAGGCTATAAATACCGAATTGAAAATAAATCCGAAAATTCTCAAATGGGCACGAGAAGAATGCGGCTATTCTCCGGCTGAAATAGATGATTCCAAGACTTCCTTCTGCAATTACACGGTGCCGATTATTATCGAGACAGGTATTCATGGATTGCCAGGTTCAAAGAGTCCTTCGCCGGCAAACTGGATTCAAATCATCTTTTATCCCTAGTTTTTCTTATAAATAATTGGAAAACCCTATAACTTACCAGAGAGTATACTACAACATGATCCACAGATCAATGTAAATGCTAACCGTCAGAAATTGTCAGTTTTAAATATTTACACCGGAATCCTGAGCAATCGGATGGCATTTTCTACCAGAATCTTCTGCTTTTCTTCTGGGGTTATCTCCATCGCTTCTATCGCACCTATGGTTTGACGGTAGCTTCTCATGCCGAAATAATGATCACCCAGCGGCATATCAGCTCCAAAGACGATGTGATCAGCTCCCCAGAAGTGATATGCCACCATGAGGGCAGGGGTGTTCCCATGGATGGCAGTATCCGCATAAAATTTCCGGTAGTAATCGAGCGGAGCCATTTTGAGCGACCGTATAAAAGGCGCCCTGCCGGTCTTTTCTCCCTGACCATAATGCTGGTAAATGCGCTGAGCGTAATAAGGAATCATGCCGCCGCAGTGATGCGTGATGACCTTGAGATCCGGATACTTTTCCAGAATACCGCTGAAGACCAGACGGGTCATTGCCACGGTTGTCTCATAAGGCCAGCCGAAAATGCTGGCGATCATGTATTTGGATGAGCTTTCTACCGGATAATCGGCAAAGTTATCACCCCGCCAGGGATGGATGTAAATGGGGAGGTTGTACTGCGCCATTTTTTCCCAGAGCGGCAGAAATTCAGGCGAATCCAGGGGCTTTCCGTTAATATTGCTGTGGACATAAATACCCTTGAATCCCAGATCTTTGATTGCCCGGTCGGCTTCCTTTATTGCCGCCTCAATGTTGTTCATGGGCAGGAGGGCAATCGCCGCCACAAACCTGTCGCGGTGCTTGAAAACCAGCTCCGCCATTTCATCGTTAGCCATCTTCGCCAGCTCTACCGCATTCTCCGGATCGGCAAAAGATTCCAGCGGCGGTACGGGACCAACAGTTAAAACCTGAACCAGTCCGGGATACATATCCATGATCCTGAACCGATGATCCATGTCAAAAAGCGGCGGAGCACCGCCCAGTATGGCATTGTAGAAAGAGGGATATTTTTCACGAAGCACCGCCGTATACCGCGGGGGCGAGATGTGGGCATAGGCATCAATGATCCGGGCAAACCTGACTTCCATGTTCATTCCTCCTCTCAGCTTTTATTCTTTTTCAGCAATTGTAGCACAATAGGCGATTCAAAAAAACCGCTTTAAAGCCACACACTGATCCGGGGTCAGGTTATAGTTGATTCAGCCAGAGATATAGTATATAATATATACTGTTTAAAATTTAAACTATATAATTAATATACCAATTTGAAAGAGGAACCGGAAAATGAAAGAGGATCTGCAGAAAAAAATAGCCCTTGATCTGCTTTCACTGCCGCCTCTGATCTTCCGTTTGATCCGTCGTAAGATGGTCATCACAGCGGGTGAAGATACGCCCGTTGATCTGAAGATGCCCCACTTTGAAATTATGCGGCTTTTAAAAGAAGAAGGTACGCTTCAGCCTGCCAAAATCGGAGAAAAACTGATCATTGCCAAAGCCCAGATGACCTATTTAATTGACAGGCTGGTAGAATTGGACCTGGTAAAGAGGGAACCGGGTTCTGAAGATCGGCGTACATTTAATCTGACTCTGACTAAGAAAGGTGCCAAACTGCTGGATGAGCAGGATAATCTGGTGATACATGCACTACTGGAGAATATTTCCGCCCTTTCGGACGAAGAGCTGGAGACCCTTTCAAGCTCCCTCCGTAAGTTGAGAGATATCCTCTTTAAACTGCAGTGACCGGTAACAGATCTCAATGAATCCGGATTATTCAATCGAAAAAGGTGAGAAACGTGGCTAAATTTGAATACAGACAAAATATCCTTGATAGCGACCGCATAGGCTGGCTGCTGGTTAAGCTGGCAACGCCGGCATTTTTCGGCATGTTCGTTCAAACGATTTATAACGTCATTAATACCATTTTCATCGGACATTTTGTGGGGACGATGGCGATTGCCGGGCTTTCCATTGTATTTCCCCTCCAGATGCTGGCAATGGGAATGAGCATGATGGTCGGTATGGGCGGCGCTTCTCTGATTTCAAGATGCCTGGGCGTGCGGCGGATTGACGATGCCGAACGCACCGTCGGCAATGGAATCAGCCTTGCAGTGATTGTATCCCTGGGTGTAACAATTATTGTTCTGCCATTCACCGACTTCTGGTTGAGATTAATCGGTGCTTCAGATGCGGTTCTGCCTTATGCCAGTATCTACCTGAAAATTATCATGGGAGCAACCCTGATCAACGTCCTCGCCATGACGCTGCTCAATTTCAGCCGCGCAGAAGGCAACTCGCGGGTTGGCATGATCGCCATGATAATGGGTGCGGTACTCAGCATAATCCTGGACGCCATCTTTATCATACCTTTAAAAATGGGAGTGACAGGTGCAGCATTAGCTACAGTTATTTCACAATTTGCCTCGTTCTTGTACCTGCTGAGCTATTATTTCTTTGGCAAATCCTATCTTAAAATAAAGCTCCAGAACCTGCGGCTAGATATTTCGATCTTAAAACAGATGCTGGCTATAGGCATCAGTTCCTTCGTCCAGACGGTAGCGAGCAGTATTTCAGCAATGCTGCTCCTTAACCTGGTAGTCAGCTACGGAGGAGACATCGCACTCGGAGCCTTTGGTATCATCCAGCGAGTGATGATGTTCATGACCATGCCTGCTATGGTTTTCGGCGGTCAGGGTTTACAGCCGGTACTGGGATTTAATTATGGAGCCAGACGTTATAAGCTCGCCCTCAAGGCAATCCGGATCTCCGCCACGGTCTCTTCCATACTCAGCCTGACTGCCTTCATGATCGTATATTTTGTCCCCGGTCCGATTATCAGAATCTTCACCAGCGATCCGGAGCTGATCAGTATGGGAATCTACGCTTCCAGGCTTGTATTTATTTCCCTGCCCTTCATGGGACTTGTGATGATCGGTCAGACCATTTTCATGGCAATTGGTAAGGCTCTGCAGGCTTTTATCCTCTCGATTGTCAGACCGGTTTTATTCCTGATTCCCGCAGTAATCCTTTTATCCCGCTACTTCCAGCTTTCGGGTGTTTTCCTGGCATTCCCGGTCTCCGATATTCTCACGCTGATGCTGGTAGCTGCCCTGGCTTCACAGGTGATCCGCCAGTTAAGTTCCGCAGGAGAAAAGTTGGCAGCCGAACCGGTTTTGTCCGGACAGATGGCAAAATTGGAGGATGATCACAGATAATATTCGCCCGACTGCCCAGGATCGCGCATATTACGATGAAAATTATATAATGAAAATACAAAGTATTTTTACGGATAAAGGAGATGAGCAATGGCGGAGAAAGAAATCCCTCCAGAATATGAAGAGATATATCGTCATGGTGAAGTAGTCCTGAAAAAGGGCGATAAATATTACTGCCCCGAATGCCATTCCGAATTGCCCATCAAACAGGCATGCCATGTTTGCGGCAAAGAAATAGACTGGGATCGAATCTTGATAGAGCAAAGGAAGTAGAGAAAACCCAGCTCCGCATTACGGTTGATTGCAATTAACAAGGGGGATTTTCCAAATCCCCCTTTTCCTGTTAATAAACAGCCATCTTTTGATCTTTCAGAATCTTAAAGCCGCCTTTCAGAGACATTATTAGCCTGTCTTTCAGGTAAAAGAAAGCTTAAAAAATCTGCGGAAAATCAGTTCGACTATCTGTTCAGGCATCATAAAGCATCCAGAAGGGTGAATCATGTGAACCGGCGCAGGATCAATTGAGGCTTATGCTTTTAAGCATTTCTGGTAAGGAAAAGACAGGTAAATGTCGTAAAAATAATTAAGTGAAATCAAGGATGAAAGCTGCGTATTCTGAGGGATGTACAGAGGAAATAAAAGCACTATCTTATTTAATATAAATCAATTCGGGAAAACCGATCTTAACCTTTGTCCCGAATCCTCTGAATTGACCGGTTGAAGTCAGACCTGAATTCAGAACTCCTTAAAAATGAAACGATTAAACATCGGAGGGATAAATTAGCAATCAATGCAGCAAAGGTAGTCACCAGCTACAGAAGCCGGAAGACCTGCTTGACAGCCAGAAATTACGAGGTGGAGGAAGTGCAAATGAGTGGATATAGAGTAGATATTGACGGACAGGAAGCAATGCTGATTGACTGGGTTTTGACCATGCACAGCTATAGTCAGGAATATCTGGATTACCTGATGAGACCAGACGTCCAGCAGATACGCTATCAGGCAGGACAGATTATCGTTAACGGAAAAGGGCAACTGGAACTACTGGAAGAAGAAATGAAATGGTTGCTCGCGATTCTACCGATTACATTCCGGTTTGGCAAGGAAGATGTTGGTTATTCACTGAAGAAAAAGCTATATTTCGCCTTCCTGAGCAAACAGGGAGAATACACAGAGGAGGTAAGACATGCCAGTCACAGTTAAACCAGATGTAAAGCCAACAACAAGACCGGCGCCGAGGGTTGCGCCAGAACCCCGAGTTTCTCCATTCCCTCCAGAAAAATTATGTCCAGAGCAGACCAGGAGAATCACACAATGAACCACATTGAAACCAGGGTTTATTCTGAACAGCAGTACAACGAAATTGGAGCACTTGAAGCCTGGAATATTCTTCTGGATATCCACAATGCCATCTTATACGGGTTCGTGCAGTACAGGCTACCGGAGCCGGGAAGAGCCATTGATACCGCCAGAGCAGATGCCCATGTCCAGAATATCGAAAGGGAGTGGCTCTCAGAGAAACTGAAGAGGGATTTTTCCAACGAATGGTCGGGAGCACCGCCGCTTTCCGAGATGCCTCCGAACGCCAGGTACTACCTTCATTCAGTTTTAACCGATGCCTGGAAAAGTGTCCGTGAAAGTCCGGGATCCAGGAGAACATTCATCCCCTTTCTATGAAGCCAGGCCAGTGCCCGGTTGGTTCGAACGCGCTGGGAGAAAACTTAAGGGCATTGTGTCTGGCTTCAGAAGCTGGCTTCCCCGTCTCTGGACGCACGGAGCAAAAAGGCAAAATACCGGTTAAATGGCTTCCGGTATTGTACTGAATCCCGGTAATCCATCTCCAGCTTCAGTACTTCGCGGGGCAGCTTAACAGCCAATTTTTCCGGAAAAACCCAGCCTTTCTCCGGAAAATAGGAGCAGTGTATTATTAATTTCATTTTTGATATTTTTCATATGCTATTTCCTTCAAAATATTCCCCATTGCCTTATCACTCACATATAAATCCAACTTGCTCTTCTTAACTCCAGCACTGCTATTCCAGCGGTTGATTTCATTTACCTGAAGCTTTTCTGCAACCTGTGCTTGATTTTCTGATGATTCCATGCCAACATTAAAGCAGTAAATTATACTGATCAGTATTATTTTTAAACTGGAGGAGCCAGGTTAATATGCCCATGTCATCATCTTTTCAGGAGCGCTTGTTTCCCCGCCTGCCGGATATCATTAAATTCTTCGGCACACCTTTTCATATTTTTGACGAGAAGGGGATCCTGGAGAGCGGAAATTTATTAAAAAAATGTTTTCAGGATGTCAGGGGCTTTCAGCAATTCTTTGCTGTCAAAGCACTGCCAACTCCCGCAATTTTGAAACTTATGCAGAAACTTGGATTTGGACTTGATTGCAGTTCCGCTTCAGAACTCATACTTGGCAGACACCTTGGTTTCCAGGGCGAAGATATTATGTTTTCTTCAAACAATACATCCGATGAGCTGTTCAAACTGGCGCTGGCGGATGGGGGATGCATTCTTAATATTGATGACATCTCAATGATTGACCGGGTTTCACCGTTTCCTGAATTAATTTGCTTCAGGTATAATCCCGGGGAAAGGCGCACCGGAGGTAACCAGATTATCGGGAAGCCGGTTGAAGCCAAGTATGGTCTCAGGTATGACCAGGTTGTTCCGGCTTACCGGAAAGCCAGGCAAAAAGGAGCAAAAAGATTCGGCATCCATACAATGATTATCTCCAACGAAAGAGATTACCGCTACATGGTGGAAACTGTTCGCATGCTGCTGGAAATCATGGAAATGGTGAACAGCGAACTCGGGATCCGGTTTGAATTTTTAAATATCAGCGGAGGGGCGGGTATTCCCTACCGTTCAGAAGATCAGCCGTTTGATATGAAGTCGCTGGCGAAAGAAGCAGGTGCGCTGCTGCAGGATTTTGCCCGGCGGCAGGGCTACTATCCCCGTCTTTTTACTGAACTGGGACGCTGGATGACCGGTCCGCATGGAGTACTGGTTGCCAGGGTGATCAACCGGATGAGCAAATATCGCGAATATATTGGAGTAGATGCAACCACAATGTCCGCCAATCCCAGACCAGCGATATATGGGGCTTATCATCACATTACCATCCTGGATCCGCAGGGAAAACCCAGAACGGGAAACGAGAAACTGGTGGATGTCGTCGGACCGCTCTGCGAAAACAACGATAAATTTGCCATTCAGAGGCTCTTGCCAGAAACAGAGATCGGGGATATCATGGTTCAACATGATACCGGCGCCCATGCCCCGGCAATGACCGGCAATTACAACGGCTGGCTCAGACCTCAGGAACTGCTCTTGAGAGTGGATGGGAGCGTCGAGTTGATCAAAAGAGCGGAGACGCTGGATGACCTTTTTGCCCGTTTCAAATTTGAGCCGAAGGTCCTCAGGTCAGGCAATCATCAATAACGAGCTTTGACTTTTCCGTGAGAAAAGACCTATAATCGGTGCGGCATTTCGTTTGAAATTCTTTTTAGCGGAGGCATCTTTGGCTAATTCCAGGGTTTTAAACGGAGACATTAAGATCATCTGCGGTAACGCTCACCGGGCACTTGGACAGGAAATTGCCAGCATTCTTGGAATAACATTATGTGAAGTGCATACCAGCCGTTTTGCCGATACCGAAACCCATGTTCAGGTTGAGGAAAGCGTCAGAGGCAAGGATATTTTCATCATTCAGCCCACCTGCCCACCGGTAAATGAGAATCTCATGGAACTGCTGATCACGATAGATGCCTGCCGGAGGGCATCGGCACGCCAGATCACAGCCCTGATCCCATATTATGGGTATGCCAGGCAGGACCACAAATCAACCGGACGCGAACCGATCAGCGCCAAGCTGGTTGCCGATTTGATCTCGGTTGCCGGAGCCGACCGGGTGGTTTCTGTTGATCTACATGCCTCCCCTATTCAGGGATTTTTCAATATCCCCATGGATCACCTGACCGCTGTTCCCATTTTAGCCAGATATTTCCGTAAAAAGGAATTTAAGGATGCAGTAATAGTAGCTCCAGACGCGGGCAGAACCAAGCTGGCGGAAAAATATACCGATATTCTGCAACTGCCCATGGCTATCATCACCAAGCGCCGGCGCGGCATAGGCGGCAATGATGTTGACTTCTATAATGTGATTGGAGACGTTAAAGGAAAAACCGCCATCATCATTGATGATGTCATTGCCAGCGGCAGCATTACAAAAGAAGCTGAAATGCTCAGCAAAGCAGGAGCTAAAGAGGTTTATCTTTCCATCACACATCCGATTCTGGTTGGCCCAGCCATGGAACGTTTACAATCACCGGCAGTTAAAGAACTGGTCGTTACCAACACAGTTCCCGTATCTGAAGAGAAGCTGGCTTCAGGGAAAATAAAGGTACTTTCAATCGCTCCGCTATTTGCCAAAGTGATCCGCTATATTTATCAGAATAAATCAATCAGTAACCTGTTCCTAAAAGAAAAAATTGTTTTTCCGGTTTAACCTGCCAGTTTGAAGTATCTTTAAAAGAGGTTAACCACAGGGGACTATACCGGATCAAACCCGGCTATCATCCTGCTATTAAGCGGAGTAAAATAATATATAAAGCAGGGTGCTGCAATGGCGGGACTGGCAGCAATCGGACTGATTGCCTTAATGGCGATTTATGCAGGTGTTTCAGGGGTGGTAGCCAGCAGGGGCATCCGGATTCCCAGAAACCCTTTAAAGGTATCTACTGCTCAGGCATTCCCCGATTTCACCTGCCGGGAAGTCACATTTCTTTCACGCGATGGAATCAAACTCTGCGGATGGTACGTGCCCGGCGGTAAATTCTGCGCAATTATCCTCATGGTTGGTGGCTACGAAAACCGACTGGATGAACATATCAACACTCCAGCACTCGCCCGGGATCTGGCACTTAAAGGTTATGATATACTCCTTTTCGACCAGAGAGGCCGGGGAGAATCCGCCGGTGAAGGCATGATACTCACTGGAGTTGAAGAAGATATCGGCGGCGCGGTAGATTTCCTGCAGAAGCAGGGTTTCCCTACGGAAAGGATCTGCATACTCGGATTCAGTCTGGGAGCCGTATGCGCCTGCATTTATGCCTGGCATAATCAGGTAAAGGCTTTAATACTGGACGGCTGCCTGGCTGACCTGCGGCAGACTTTCAGGCGAGGAGCTAGGTTGCTGAAAATCCCGACCTGGCTGGCAGCGGGCTTTCTGCCGGGTATCTTCACGATGTCCAGAATGATTTACAAATTCAATCCCATCAATCCGCTGGATATCATTTCTGAAATCAAACCGCCGATTCTGTTCATCCATGAAGAACTGGATGAGATCATCGGTTGGGAAGAAGTCCAGAACCTTTACAGGAAATCCCGTAACCCAGCCAACAAGATCTGGCAGGTTAAGGGTGCCGGACACAGCCAATCTTACAGGATAAATCCTGCCGAATACGTCGAGCGGCTGGATAAATTCCTTTCCTCTTTGAAGTAATAAGTCCGGGCTCTCCTTCATTTATCTTATTTGACAATTCAGGGCAAATTATGAAATAGTAAAGCTCAAAAGGCAGGGTGTATTTTTATATTTAACGTGAAAAAGGAGGAACTTATGGATAGAGTCAAAGGCAAAGTAGCAGTCGTGACAGGCGCGGCTTCAGGTATCGGTGAAGCTTCTGCCAGACTGCTGGCAAAAGAAGGAGCCAGTGTTGCCGTAACCGATATAGATGACAGAAACGGAAAAAGGGTTGCCGAGGAGATCAATAAAGCCGGTGGAGTAGCTGAATTCTGGCACATGGATGTCACCAGAGAACAGGAAGTGGAGCAAACGTTTGCGGATGTATTCAAGAAATTTGGCAAGCTGCACATCCTGGTTAATTCCGCCGGTATACCGGGATATCCCAAGCCCACCCATGAAACGACTTCTGCCGAATGGGACCGGGTTATCAATATCAACCTGAAAGGAACCTTCCTGTGCGTTAAATATGCCGTACCGTATATCCTCAAAACTAAAGAGGGCGGAAGCGTAGTAAATATATCTTCCATGCTAGGATTGATCGGCGGTGAAGACCCGGTATATCACGCCTCAAAAGGTGGTGTGCGCCTGATGACCAAGTCTGATGCTACCATTTATGCCAGGGATAACATCCGCTTCAACTCCGTTCATCCGGGTTATATTCTGACCCCGCTCTTCCGCGGATTTTCAACCAGGCATCCAGGTGGTCCTGAGGCATTCTTCAAAGAATTTGAAGAAAAAATTCCAATGGGACGGCTAGGAACCGCCGAAGATGTAGCGAACGGAGTGCTTTTCCTTGCTTCAGATGAATCGAGCTATATCACCGGATCTGAACTGGTAATAGATGGAGCTATGTCCATCATTTAAAGCGATCAATCAATATAAAACCGGGAAGCGGATAGCTTCTCGAGGACGGGAGGAAATAATGGCAGGAATTCTGGAAGGAATTAAAGTACTTGATTTCACACAGGTTTACTCTGGACCCTTTTGCACCCTTCTACTAAAAGATCTGGGCGCCGAGATAATCAAAGTTGAACGTCCGGGTTCAGGAGATCTAACGCGGAATGACATTCCCCATACGCAGGCAATGGAGGGCGGGGCTTTCATAATTTTAAACAGAGGGAAGAAAAGCATTACGATAGATTTGAAAACAGACAGGGGTCGCCAGATCTGTCGCGAGCTGGCTGGAAAGGTGGATGTACTGGTAGAAAACTTCAGCCCGGGAACCATGGATAAACTGGGACTGGGTCCAAAGGAAATCTGCGGTTTGTATCCTGGTTTGATCTATGCTTCGATTTCAGCTTACGGTCAGACCGGTCCGCGCCGCGATTACCCGGGTTTCGATCCGGTGGCACAGGCAATGGGTGGCATGACTACCGTGACAGGATTTCCGGATAATCCCGTCCGCTGCGGCGTCTCCATCGCCGATTTCTCCTCAGGGCTATTTACCGCTCTGGCGATAGTTTCTGCCCTGTTCCACCGGTTAAAGACCGGAGAAGGGCAACACATTGATATATCCATGCAGGATTGCATCTGGCAGTTAACCTCGATTGAATTCTCCCCGTATTATTTTCTGAATGGCGAGGTGCCAAAGCGGCTGGGTAACGGACATGCAGCCATGATTCCCAGCAATCTGTACCCAACCAAGGATGGACGGGTTTTCATTTCGGCGGGCGTATTGGCTCAGGTCCACCGGCTTTATACCGCCATGGGGAGAGCAGACCTGATCAACACTCCGCTGGGATCCAACCAGAATGAAAGGTTTAAACACCGGAATGAAATTGACGCTATAATCAGCGAATGGACCAAAACCAAAACAACCGATGAAATTTTAACCCTCCTGAAAAGCGTGGATGTCCCCTGCAACAGGCTACCGACATTTGATGAAGTTTGCAACGATCCCCAATTGCTCAGCCGCAACATGATAATTGAAGTCGAACAGGCCATGTCCGGGAAGGTCAAGGTCCCCGGTTCACTATTCAAATTTTCCAAGACACCCGGTAACGTCAATTACCCAGCCCCTCTACTGGGAGAACACAACCAGGAGATCCTTTCGGGGATGCTGGGTTATACCGAAGATGAAATCGCAAATCTTTCCAGCGCAGGAGTAATCTAAATCCTGATTGATAGAAACAGCCTCAAAAGGCAGGGTTACAGCTACGAAAATTCAAAACCATATAAAAATAAATAACAATTAAGGAGTACAAGCATGGCTAACGGCTATATGGGCAAGATCCTCTGGGTAGATTTAAACTCAGGGAAAATCAATGAAGAAGCCCTTGATGAGGGTATTTGTCGCAAATACATCGGCGGCTATGGGCTGGGTGCCAAGATAATCTTCGACCGGCAGAAGCCCGGCATTAACCCTCTGGGTCCGGAAGCGATTTTTGGATTTGTGACCGGTCCTTACAGCGGAACACCTGCTCTGGGTAGCTCAAGGTACGTGGTGGTGGGGAAATCACCGCTCACGGGTACCTGGGGTGATGCCAACTCCGGTGGCAATGTGGGACCCTATCTTAAATTTGCTGGCTATGATGCGGTTTTCTTCACCGGGGTCTCAGCCAAACCGGTATATCTGCTGGTAGAGAACGGCAAAGCACAGTTGAGGGATGCTGCGAAAATCTGGGGGAAGGACACTTTTGAGACCGAAGATATCCTCAAAGCCGAACACGGGAAGGATGCTGAAATAGCCTGCATCGGGCCATCCGGCGAAAAGCTCTCTTTAATTGCCGCGGTTATGAATAACAAGGGACGTGCCGCAGGACGTTCCGGGCTCGGTGCGGTTATGGGCTCCAAAAAACTCAAGGCACTGGTGGTAAAGGGCAATCTGAAAGTGCCCATGTTCGATGAAGCAAAAGCCACCGATTTAAGAAAAAAATATACCGGTGAACTGACCGGCCCGATTGGTTTGTTCCGGAATTTTGGTACTTCAGGCATCGCCGCGATGTCCATAAAGAGCGGAGATGCGCCGGTCAAAAACTGGGCTGGCATCGGCATCCGCGATTTCCCTAACCCTGAGAAAATCAGCGGGAACTCGGTGATTGATCAGCAAACCAGAAAATACGCCTGTTACCGGTGTGTGGTAGGCTGCGGCGGACATATGAAGGCCGGTACAGGAGAATATCAATATGAGGAAGGAGCTCACAAGCCAGAATATGAGACACTGGCGATGTTCGGCTCGAACTGCCTCAATGATAACCTGGAATCCATTATCAAGGTCAATGATATCTGCAACCGCTACGGGCTGGATACCATTTCCGCCGGTGCTACGATCGCCTTTACCATCGAATGTTATGAAAACGGTATCATTACCAGCAAGGATACTGGTGGAATCAAAATGACCTGGGGCAACCACCGATCCATCGTCGCCATGCTGGAAAAGCTGGCAAAAAGAGAGGGTTTTGGTGATATCCTCGCTGATGGTGTAAAAGTAGCCGCGAGCAAAATTGGCAGGGGTGCCGATCAATATGCCATGCACCTGCAGGGACAGGAATACCCCGCCCATGACCCCAAATTGGGATATTCCTTTGCTGTAGCCTACCGCATGGATGCCACCCCCGCAAGGCACACCCGAGGCGGTGGGATGAATCCCCCCGGATTGCCAATGCCGAATTTTGACCCCAAATCCTGGACGGGCAGAGGAGAAGCGCAGAAAATCGGCATGAATTTCAATCATGTGGTGGACTGCGTGGGCTGCTGTTCATTCGTTTTTGGCACCTACCCCAACGCCGGAGTACTGATCGAATTCCTGAATGCAATTACCGGATGGAATCTGACCATGGAAGAGACACTGAAAGCCGGAGAACGGATTGCCAACATCAGGCATGCCTTCAACCTGCGTGAAGGATTGAACCCGCTGACCTATAAATCACCCGACAGGATTATCGGCAAACCGCCGATGAAAGAGGGGCCGCTGGCAGGAATTACAGTTCCCGAAGATATTATCGCCCGCGAATACTGCGAAGCAATGGACTGGGATCCGCAAACAACCAAACCCAGCAAGAAGAGATTACTTGAGCTTGGCATGGAGGATGTAGCCAGAGTGCTTTATCCCTAGCTGGCTCTGGAACTGGCGGATTAAAGCCGGGTGCGCTGCAGAAGTCGCCCGGCTTTATTATTTAATAAACAGGCTGCTAACTCCGCGTGATATTTAGCGTTATATATATAGCTGAACACGAAAAATCAGGCAAAAAATAAAGGGGGATAACCCGATGAAAAAGTTGATCTTAATCATAATCAGCAGTTTGCTGATCCTGGCACTGGTAGCCTGCACCCGGACTGTGGCTGCCGGTGAGCTAAAATCCAGTCTGCAAAGGGAGATACCTGCAGTCGCATCCCAGGATCTGCAAAAGCTGGTCGAAGGCAACTCCACCTTCGCCCTGAAGATGTACCAAATGCTCAGCCAGAAGGATGGCAATTTCTTTTATTCACCTTACAGCATTTCAGAAGTACTGGCAATGACCTACGGCGGAGCGAGGAGAACTACGGAAGAGCAAATGGCAAAAGCGCTGGTTTTCCTGCTGGCTCAGGAAAAGCTGCATCCGGCTTTCAACGCCCTCGATCAGGAACTGGCTAAAAGGGGAGAGGGAGCCAAAGGCAAGGATGGTAAAGGATTTCGCCTGAACGTGGTCAATGCCATCTGGGGACAGAAAGATTTCCCCTTCCTGTCTTCGTATCTTGATCTTCTGGCGAAGAATTACGGAGCCGGTCTCAGGGTTGTGGATTTCATTAAAGCCTCGGAGGAGTCCCGCCAGACCATCAACCGCTGGGTCAGCGAAAAGACCGAAGAGAAAATCAAAGAGCTGTTGCCCAAAGGCTCAATTGATGAAACTACCAGGCTCGTACTGACCAATGCCATTTATTTCAACGCCGCCTGGCTCTGTCCTTTTGAAAAAGAAGCCACCGCGGATGATGTATTCAAACTGCTCGATGGCAGCACGGTCAATGTGCCCTTTATGAACCAGCAAAAATCCTTTAACTATGCCAGTGGGCAGGATTATCAAGCGATCGAGCTTCCCTATGATGGCAGAGAGCTATCCATGGTCATCATCCTGCCCAATTCAGATAAATTCGCAGATTTTGAAAACTCATTAAACTACGGAAAACTGAACGAAATCATGCAGAATCTGAAAAGAGCAGAAGTAAAGCTTTCAATGCCTAAATTCAAGATTGAATCCGAATTCAGCCTGAAAGACGCTCTCGCTAAACTGGGGATGCCGGTTGCATTCACCGACCAGGCGGACTTTTCCGGGATGGATGGAAAACGTGACCTGATGATCAGCGACGTGGTGCATAAGGCATTTATCTCGGTGGATGAAGCGGGTACTGAAGCCGCCGCGGCCACCGGAGTGATTGTAGGTGTAACCTCCGCCCCCACGGAAATAGTCAACCTGAAAATAGATCATCCTTTCATCTTCTTGATCAGGGACATCCCAACCGGCACCATCATTTTCAACGGGAGGGTCATGAACCCGGTTAACTAGGAGCTTTCAGTCACCCCGATGCGGGTGGTTGAGGGGAGGAAGACAATGAAAGAGGGCTGGTTTTCCAGCCCTCTTTCATTGTCCCACCATCAAAAAACCGTCAGGAACTCTCTTTTTTGAGTTCCCGTATCATCAGTGGCACCACCTTGAAAAGGTCTCCCACGATACCATAGGTTGCGATTTCAAAAATAGGCGCATTCGGATCTGAATTGATGGCGACAATGGTTTCTGAGGTCTGCATGCCAGCCATGTGCTGCACCGAACCGGAAATGCCACAGGCAATATATAGTTTGGGACAGACCGTCTTCCCCGTTTGGCCGATTTGATGGGCATAGGAAATCCAACCTTCATCCACCGGTGGACGTGAGGAGCCAAGGGCTGCACCAAGGCACTCAGCAAGTTCAGCCAGAAGCTGAAAATTCTCCGGTTTACCCAGCCCTCTGCCGCCGGAGACAATAATCTCCGCCTCATCAAGCTTTACCCGTTCATTCAGGTCAGCTATGAAGTTGACAAGCCTGGTTCGCGAGCTGACAGCTTCTTTCTGGAAGTCTACACGGATAATCTGCCCGGTGTGTTCGGGTCTGACGATTTGCTTGAAAGTGCGGGGGCGCACAGTCGCCATCTGCGGTCTTTTAACAGGGCACAGGATGGTAGCCATCAGATTGCCCCCGAATGCAGGGCGTGTCTGCCTGAGCAAACCCGTTTCAGGATCTATCTCCAGTCCCGTGCAATCCGCCGTCAGACCGGTTTCCAGGACGGCCGCCACGCGGGGAATCAGCGATCTGCCCAGTGCTGTTGCTCCGGCTAAAAGCACGGCAGGTTTGTACTCCCTGACCAGTTTAACGATCAGGGCACACAGGACATCTTCAGAAGGTGTTGCCAGCGCAGGGTCGTCCAGTAAGTAAACTTTATCTGCACCGGAAGAAATCAGACGATCAACATTTTCCACATTATGGCCCCAACAGATAGCGCTTAGTTCGGTCTGCAGAATGTCTGCCAGCTCCCGGCCCTTCGCCAGCAGTTCAAAGGACACATTCTTCAGCTTGCTGTCCCGCTGTTCGGTAAAAATCCAGACGCCGCGGTACTCATTATCCGCTGGAGAAGCCTGTTTCAATTCCACAGATGAGATTGCATTTTCAGGGCAGGCATCAAGGCAAGCTCCACAGGAAGTGCAGCCATCTTTAACCACTGCCTTTTCCCCTTCGATCTCAAGCAGACCAAAGGGGCAAACTGAGATACAGGCTCCGCACCCGATGCATTTATCCAAATTAATCCTGACAGTCAATTCAACCCCTCAATAAAGTTACTCTATCTGGATAACACCCTGTGGACAGGCTTCAATATAGATGCCGCACAGGGAGCACCCAGGCTTCAGGCTGACCCTGCCGTCCTTTTTTTCCAGGACTTCCAGAGGACAGGCGAAGATACAGAGATTGCAGCCAAGGCATTTATCCAGATCAAATTTGATTTTTTTCATGCTTAATAACCACCGCCCGCACTATCCAGAGTAATTGCCCCGTGTTCGCAGGCTTGCTTGCAGCTCCCGCAACTGATACAGAACTCGGGATCAACCTCGGCTTTCCCATCCGCTTTAATGGTAATCGCCCCGCTGGGACAGACCAACACACAGGCGGCGCAACCGGTACATTTTTCTTTATCTACTTTAGATGCCAAATCAGACCCACCCTCTCTAAATTAAATGATTTTCTCTCAACTTTTGTATCAGGGATTTCACCTGAGATTCCGGATCCCCCTCAAGCATTTCAGCCTGATGGTTTCGCACGGGAGTAAATATTTTCACCACCCTGGTAAACGAGCCTGCCAAGCCAACTCTAGCCGGATCAAGCCCCAGATCTCTGGCAGTCCATATCGGGATCTTGGCACTTTTCGATTTCATGATTCCACGCAGGGAGGGCAGACGCGGCACGTTGATTTCCTTGGTCACGGTAATGACTGCCGGCAGACCCGATTCCAGCACTTCATGGACTTCGTCAATCAGGCGTTTTACCCGAATCCGATCGTTATTGATCTCCTCAATACCTGAAACATACGCCACAAAAGACACTCCGAGCATCTCGGCAAGTTCAGGACCGACCTGCCCGGTATCCCCATCAGTTGACTGTCGCCCGCAGATAACGAGATCAACCTGCCCCAGCTTTTTAATCGCTGTGGCAAGCGTGTAAGCAGTTGCCCAGGTATCTGCCCCCGCAAAAGCGCCGTCGCTCAGCAGCAGGATTTCATCGGCACCCAGTGAAAGGGCTTCTTTCAGGATATCCGCCGCCTGGGGAGGTCCCATGGAGATTGCTATAACATTTCCTCCGTATTTCTCTTTCAATCGCACCCCTGCCTCGAGGGCATACGTATCAAAGGGATTGATGACATTCTTGATTCCCTGGCGGATAAGGGTATTGGTTTCGGGGTTGATTTTGACTTCCGTGGTGCCCGGTACCTGTTTCAGGCAGACGACTATGTTCATTCGGTTTTGCCCTTTCTCTTTCTCAACTCGATGGCGATGGCATTTCTCAGAACCTGATTGGAGCCCTCGTAAATCTGGGTGATCTTGGCATCCCGCATCATTTTCTCCACCGGGTAGTCACGCATATAACCGGCACCGCCACAGAGCTGCACCGCATCCGTGGTCACCTGCATGGCCACATCTGAGGCAAAAACCTTGGCCATAGCCGAACTCTCGGTATAATCCCGCGCACCGCTATCAATGGTCCTGGCGGCGGCGTAAACCAGCGCGCGGGCAGCCTCAACTTTAATAGCCATCTCCGCCAGCATGTTTTGAACGACCGGCAGTGAGATCAGGGGTTGTCCGAACTGTACACGGTGCTGGGTATATTCAACGGCGGCTTCCAGGGCTCCCTGGGCAATGCCCAGAGCCTGTGCACCCACGCCGGGACGCGAACGGTCCAGCAACTTCATGGTCATGATAAAACCCATCCCGGGTTTACCGATCAGGTTTTCCTCCGGAACAAAGCAATTCTGGAAGACCAGCTCACGGGTAGCCGAAGCCCGGATACCCATTTTCTTCTCTTTCTTGCCGAAGCTGAAGCCCGGGGTTCCCTTTTCAATCAGGAAGGCACTGGCACCGCGGGCACCTTTCGCTTTATCGGTCAGGGCAATCACGGTATATATTTCAGCTTCTCCGCCGTTGGTGATAAACTGCTTGGTGCCGTTCAGAACATAGCCTCCCTGCACCTTTTCCGCGGTAGTGCGTATCGCACTGGCATCACTGCCGGCACCCGATTCGGTCAGGGCAAAAGCCGCCAGTTTTTTACCGGCTGCGATGTCCGGCAGGTATTTACGTTTCTGGGCTTCTGTCCCGTAATCAATCAGGGTATAGGTGCCCAGTGCGCTGGCCGCGTAGCTGATAGCCACGCCGCTGCAGATCCGGCTCAATTCTTCCACCACCAGCACCAGTTCCAAGCATCCACCACCCAGCCCATCATACTCGGCCGGCACAAAAACCCGGAAGAGGTCTGCAGCCGCCATGTCGTGGATAATCGGCCAGGGGAACTCTTCAGTCTCATCCAGTTGCGCGCGGACGGGTAAAATCCGCTCTTCCGCCAGCCTGCGGGCAAGGCTCTTGATGGTTTTCTGATCTTCAGTCAAGAAATACTGCAAGGTAACCCACCTCAATCAAAGCAAACTGAAATCAATTATATGGGTTTATTATAAATAGCCCGGCAGCCTGCGTCAAACTTAAGGAGAGGGGATTTTTTACTTTATCTTACGCCCTCGCAAGAACTTTGAAATTTTAAACACTTCCCTGTTTTCAATAAATACAGACGTAAACTGCTTAAAACGTGATACCCTTTCCGATTGTCTGCCGCCGAGTAAGAGGATATAATAAGTTATCCGATCACTGGCGAATTACTTACGGGAATCATTAGAACACATGACGATGAAGCAGATACCGGAAAGACGACCCGGAGAACTGGCACTGTATGCCCGTAATTACCTGAAGTACAGTGAAAGGTATCCCGGCGAACTGTATATCCTGGATGCCGGCTGCGGCGATGGTCGCGACTCGTTTTTCCTGGCAGAAAACCTTAACTGCCATATCGTAGCCGTGGATATTTCGGCTGAGGCGATCTCCACGGCAAAGGCATCCTGTCCCCCCGAACTGCAAAAAAGGATCGAATTTCTCTGCTATGATGTGAACAACCTCGTGGATAAATACGATATAATTTTCGCAGCGCAGCTTTACCAGGTACTTAACCCGGGTGAAAGAGCCAGATTCAAGGAGACCGTAAAACGGTGCCTGAAGAAAGGGGGACTACTGTTTCTTTCCACTCTTTCAGCGAATGATTCCTATTATGCTTCCACCGCTCGCCAATCCGGAAACGGACAGGATGGCACGGAGAATTCTCCACACCTGAGTTCACGTGAGGAACTGGAAACCGATTTCGATTTCCTGTATATCAGCGCGCTTTTCGAGCGCAGCCACAGCGAACAGGCAGCGGGTAGCGCAGTCCGCATGCATACCTCCTGGATATTGCTGGGCGAGATGCAGTAGAAAATCTGCGGTTAATCAGCCAGAAATAAAAAAAACCTGCAGGTAGTAGGGTTTTCTTTATCTTTAAAATTGCGGTGTTGATTATTCTTCCGGAGTCCCAGGCGGTCTTACCCTCATCTGCGTGAGGGCGGTTGCCGCGGCAATTGCTGCCGCTTTTTTGCGCGCTTCAAAGATCTGGGAGAGTTTTTCTTCCAGCGGCTTTTCGCGCGCCATGATTTTCTTCATATCATCCAGCAGGGTGTTCTCCCGGTCAATGAAGCGCGTGCTTAAATCACCGGCAACAAAACGGGGATTCTCCATCACCGCTTTGTGGAACGGTATATTGGTTTTAACCCCCACGATGATGTACTCATAAAGTGCCCTGCGCATCCTGATAATGGCTTCGTTCCTGTCCCTGCCCCAGGCTACCAGCTTGGAAATCATGGGGTCATAAAATGGCGGAATCACATAGCGCGTGTAAACGCCGCTATCCACGCGGATACCGATGCCGCCCGGTGAGCGATAGCCGCTGAGCTTGCCCGGGCATGGCACAAAATTATTGAGCGGGTCCTCGGCATTGATGCGGCATTCGATCGCCCAGCCGTTAATTTTTACATCTTCCTGCTTGAAGCTCAGCGGTAGACCCATGGCAATGCGGATTTGCTCTTTGACGATATCTATGCCGGTAATCATCTCGGTCACCGGGTGTTCAACCTGGATTCGCGTATTGGCTTCCACAAAATAATATTTCCCATCCTGAAAGAGAAATTCCATGGTGCCCGGTCCTTCGTAGCCGACGGATCTGGCGATTCTGACCGCCGCGGCTCCCATTTCGGCTCTGAGTTCGGGAGTTATCGCCGGTGAGGGAGACTCCTCGATCAACTTTTGATGCCGGCGCTGGATGGAACATTCCCTTTCATTGAGATGCACCACGTTACCGAAGGAATCGCCCAAAATCTGGATTTCGATATGCCGTGGATGAGTGAGGTACTTTTCGATGTAGAGACTGCCATCCCCGAATGTATTGAAGGCTATTTTCCGCGCATTTTCGACCGCTATCCTGAGTTCTTCATCGTTGCTGGCCGTCATCATACCGATGCCACCACCGCCGGCAGTGGGCTTGATGAGCACAGGATAACCGAGCTGGTTTGCCAGAGTTACAGCCTGATCTGTATCAACGATGTTGCCATCCGTGCCAGGGATAATCGGAACCTGGATCTGTTTCATATGATTGCGGGCAGCGACCTTGTTGCCCATCAGCTCAATCACCTTGCTGGAAGGGCCGATAAACTTGATGCCTTCCACCTCGCAGGCATAGGCAAAATTGGGGTTTTCTGCCAGAAAGCCGTAGCCCGGATGGATCGCCTGCGCTCCGGACTCCTTTGCTATATCAATGATTTTTTTGATATTCAGGTAACTTTCTGAAGCCGGTGCTCCCCCCAGGTAATAAGCCTCATCGGCATATCGGGCAAAGAGAGCCTCTTTATCCGCTTCAGAATAGACTGCCACAGTTGAGATGCCGAGTTCCCGGCAGGCGCGCATCACCCGGATAGCAATTTCACCGCGATTGGCAATTAATACTTTATTGATCATCCGGTTCCACCACCATCAAAGGATCTCCAGAGCTGACCACTTCACCTTCATAAGCCATGATTTCTCTGACGATTCCGCTGTGCGGCGAATGAATCTCATTGCGCATCTTCATTGCCTCGATCATGGCTACCGTATCGCCTTCCCTGACGCTGGCTCCGACCTTTACCTTGATCGAAAGAACCATGCCGGACATCGGTGCCACGATGGTGCCGCGGGGTACCTCGCGGGATTTTTTCGGCTTTTCCACCTCGACAGGTTTACCGATTACCGGCGATATTTTAACATTGAAGATCTCACCGTCAACTTCCACGCTGAACTCAGACGGCATTTCCGGTACGACCACGCTGGTCGCGGGAGCTTTGGGAGGCTCCAGACTCTCTTCCTTGATCTCCCCGCGCAGGAATTTTACCGCTATGGGAGGATTCAGTGCGTAGGTTATCAGGTCTTCTTCCTTGTGCAGGATACCCATCTTTTTGCCATCGCTGCTGAGCTTTTCGAGCTCGGGTTGCAGCAGATCAGCCGGCCGAACGCCGATTGGCTCGCGGTCACCGATCACCATTTTCTTTACTTCTTCATTCACCGGGCCGGGCGGACGACCATAATATCCGAGGAGATAATCCTGCACTTCCTTGGTCACCCGCTTGTAACGGCTTTCAGAAAGCACGTTCAGAACAGCCTGAATTCCCACAAGCTGGGAGGTAGGAGTAACCAGCGGGGGATAACCGAGATCGGCTCTCACGCGCGGAACCTCTTCCAGCACAGCTCCCAGCTTATCCAGCGCGTTCTGCTCTCTTAGTTGACTGACCAGATTGGAAAGCATGCCGCCCGGAATCTGGTGCAACAGCACATTGATATTGGGTCGGGTAGCTTCAGATGTCAGCAGATGCCTGTATTTTTCACTGACCGCTCCAAAATATTCGCCGATTTCATACAGGAGGTGCAGATCAAGCCTGGTTGAATACGGCGTATCCTTCAAAGCCGCCGCCACGCTTTCAGTCGGGGGTTGCGATGTCCCCCAGGAAAAGGCGGAAAAGGCGGTATCAAGAATATCCACACCAGCCTCAGCCGCAGCATAATAACTCATGGGCGCCATTCCACTCGAGCAGTGCGAATGCAGGTCAACCGGAATTTTCACCCTGCTTTTAATCGCTTTCACCAGCTCCGTTGCCGCCGGAGGAGAGATCAGACCGGCCATATCCTTAATGCAGATGGAATCACAGCCCATCTTTTCCAGCTCTGCCGCCAGGCTGGCAAACCCCTGAATTGTGTGTACCGGGCTGGTAGTGTAACAGATGGTGCCCTGCACATGGGCTCTGTACTGCTTGGCTGCCTTGATGGAGGACTCCATGTTGCGCAGGTCGTTCAGGGCATCGAAAATCCTGAAAACATCGATGCCGTTTTTCACTGACATGTGGACGAACTCCTGCACCACATCATCCGCATAATGGCGGTAACCCACCAGATTCTGTCCCCGCAGAAGCATCTGGAGGCGCGTTTTCTTTACTTTCTCTCTGAGCATGCGCAGGCGTTCCCAGGGATCTTCGTTCAGGTAGCGGATGCAGGAATCAAAGGTGGCACCACCCCACACCTCGAGGGAGAAAAATCCCACCTCGTCCATCCTGTCAAGCACGGGCAGCATATCCTTTGTACGCATCCGGGTAGCGATCAGAGATTGGTGGGCGTCTCTTAAAGTCGTGTCGGTAATAAAAACAGTCATCTTCTCTCCATTTCAATATTCTGGCTGTATTTACCGCAACAGGTATCCGGGCGCGGGGATTTGGAATAATTACATAATAACATATCACTCCATTCCTGCAAAATGCGTATAAGACATAAAATTCACGCTGCAAAAGGCGAGCCAAATTCCAGCCGCCAGCCACAAGCAGGCATAATTCGGTTTGTGTTTGATAACAGATGCCCGTCCCTGTAAACTTATTAATTATACCCGGTTAATATTTATCTGGAGTGAAAAAGTATGAATGAGTACGAGATCTCCGTTACAGCCAACGGCCAACCCCTTGAGTTAAGCGGTTTTCCACGCGACTTTGTCGCCAAAACAGTGGTCGGCGCCGCCCAGTCGTTGAAAGGCGTGGATAAGGTCGAAAAACTGGAGTTAACCCTGAATTACGGGAAAATCAAGATGACCGTCAACGATCAAAATATCCCGCTGACCCCCTTCCCCACCCTGATCCTGGCACGCACGCTGATTGCCATGATTTCAACCCTGAAGGGCGTGGAGGGGGAGGTTAACAACCTTGAAATCAAGCTGAAAGTTTTGAAGTCCTGAAACAGCCAGTCATCCGGAAAGTCTCACATGGAAAGATAAACTTCTTCTTGTTAAGAATTCACACGCTCAGACAGAGGCCAGCTGGCGGATGTGCTGGCAGCCGGCAATGAGCCTGAAGCTGAGCCCCTTTTCCCGGTATCGGCGCATCAGCTCCGGACTGTAAGGCGCCCGCCTGCCCATGCAGGGCTCACGGGGACAGAGCTGGCAGCTCTCAAATTCCAGCGGAGTATAATAGAATAATCCACAGCGTGAACAGGCCGGCTCAAGGGAGAAGTCGTTTCTGAGCCGGACTCCAATCGCTTTTTCCACGCCTCCAAGTATACTGAACAGACCGCGGCGGGCAGATACCGGAAAAGCCTGCAGTTCACCCGGGACCAGCGACCAGATGAAATCCAGCGTGTATGATTTGATCAGGTGCTCCTGCAGATATTCAAAAAGGGTGTTTAGATAGACTTCCCGGATTATCTGCAGGCAATAGCGCCGGTCTGCTGTCCGGGCTGCCGGTATTTCACCGGTATTACTTCCACAGGTGACTACGAAGGGAAAGACCTTCTCCGCCCGTGCCAGATTTACCCTCAGAAGCGGAATATCAAAGGTGACGCCGTCTATTTTCACCGAATCATTGCCGGAAATGACGACAGATCCGGTTTTATATAGTGCACGCGGTTGCGCCCGGGTCATGAACTCTTTCAGCAATCCGGAAACCATATCTGCAAGCCGACCGGCAGGGTCGTTGAACCTCAATCTTGCCAGAATACGCGAAATCTCCGGTCGGACGGGGATGCGGTCCAGAACTACCAGGTCTTGCATTATATCTGTAACCATCATACGCTCCGGCGAACCTTTCTGAAGGGAGCTTCTTCCTCCTGATGTCTTATTTTCATTCTATTGTCCGGGAGCGAAGGTTACAAACCTAAGCGGGACGTTGCTGGCGGAAAGCAGCCCTTTGCTGGAGCCATTCTTTGACCTTTTCATGGGCACCGGCGGGACTGAGTCCCTTTTCCAGATAGACCTTCCACTGGGTTAAACCATCCAGAATTTCCTGCTTCTGCTCATCGCTGGCTATTTCCCACTGCCGATTATACTCAATGGAGATATTCCAGTATTCTTTTAGCTCTTCAGTGGAAAATCCCGCTTCTCTGAGAGCCGCCTTTTCTGCCTGTTCCCGGCTGGCGGGAGCATCCGTCATGTGTGCCCTTTTTACAATCGCAGGACGCCCGCGCTTGATGGGATCTCCTTTAGTGGAAACCACCTGAGTATAAACACATTTGCCGTTTTGCTGGTATTCACAGACGGCACACTCCGCTTCCGTCCACTTCTTCGGCGAGTGAATCCCGTAAATCTTCAGGTAGGCTTTTTCCAGTGGACAGGACTTGTTGAACAAACCCATAGTATCCTCCTCTAATTCCCGTAGCTGAACCGCAGGTTCATGTACTGTATAAGATTTTAGCAAAATTCAGGCTGGAAAAGCCAGTTTCGGGATGGATGCGCTCCTTATGCTCACGTCAGAGCGGATGAGACTTTTCAGCCTACCGAATGATTATTCTACAACCATACCAAACCGTTTTAACCTGGTTTGTGCTAGAAGCTAACCTGTGCTAAAATTTTGATAAACAGGCGTTGCAAGGTTTTCAATATGCGGAATATGCTCATTCCTGGCATGGTTATCCTGTTCCTGCTAGCGATTGTTACAGCAGGCTGTGCACGTACCGATAAGATCGGAGACATTCTTGCCAATCCTCTCCAGTATGAAGGAAAAACCGTACATATTTCCGGCTATGTCGGCAACACCGTCTGGTTTTCAGCGCTAACCAGAGGCGCTTATGAGCTGGGCGATGGCACCAGCAAGACTATCTGGGTGGTAACCAGCCAACCTCCTCCTTCAAAAGGTGCCAGAATCAACGTAACCGGTACAGTCTCCACAGCCTTTAAACTGGGAGATCGCACTTTCGGCACGGTGGTTAACGAGATCGCGCGCAAGTAAGACGATTTCCCTTTATCAACTTCTCCATTCCGCCAGATAACCGAAGTCTCTCAGAATTCGGCAGGTGCTCTTGACACATTTTTTTGAATAGTTTATCATATGACTATATGAACAATGAGTAATATCAGGAAAAAATGGATAACGAAGAAAGAGCCGCAATTTACCAGCTTCACGCCGAATTCTGCAAGACACTCGCCGATGCCAGCCGCCTGCTGATTATCAGCGAACTGGCAAAGGGTGAGCTTTCCGTGGGCGAGATGGTCAGAAGGCTGGGCTTGCGTCAGTCCAACGTCTCAAAACACCTGAGTCTGATGAAGGAGCACGGGCTGGTGAACTGCCGCCGCGAGGGCTCAAATGTATATTACAGCCTGTCCGATCCCCGGATTTCCCAGGCCATCCAATTACTGAAAGAAGCCCAGGCTGCCCAGATTGAAAAACGCAGACTTTTAACCAGAACAGTCAAATTAAGCACAACAGGAGAATAAAAAATGCCGATTTACGAATACAGGTGCCGAAAATGCGGAGAAAAATTTGAACTGAGGCTTGGTTTTTTCCACAACAAGAAGAACGTCAAATGTCCCAAATGCGGAACGGATGACCCGGAAAGGATTTATTCGCCCTTTATCACCGATTCTTCCGGTAGTTCCTGCTCTTCCGGCGGGTTCCGCTGAGGAGGCTAATCCATTAGGGCGGTCGGCCCTGCAAAAACCAGAACACCAGCTTTACCGGCTATTCATCCCGTAATCAGGCGCAGTGTCAGACACTGCGCCTGATTCTTTGCCGAAACCCTGCCTTAATCCCCGTTCTCCCGGTTGACCTCTGCCTCTGCAGGTCATATGATATATAACATATAAGATACATCTGGCATCGTGAAGGTCAGATGGATCAGTTGTATTATTATTGCCGAAAAGGAGAAAAGAGATGATCAAAATTGACGCGTTCGCCCACATCATGACCGAGAAGTATCTGGCTAAATACCGCAAGATCAATCCGGCAATCGAAAAGAGGATCGAGGTGATGACGCCGCCGGTGGTTGACCTGGACATCAGGTTCCGCCTGATGAGCCGATATCCGGATGTGCTCCAGATGCTGACCGTCGCCAATGTACCCCTGGAAACATTTGCGCCGAACGACTCCGCGGAACTCGCGAGAATTGCCAACGAAGAGCTGGCTGGGCTGGTAATCAAATACCCGGATAAATTTTTCGGTGCGGCGGCAGCCCTGCCGATGAACGATATTGACGCTGCTCTGAAGGAAGCCGAAAGAGCCGTGACCCAGCTCCGGCTGAAAGGCGTGCAGATCTACTCCCGCATCAACGGCGAACCGCTGGATAACCCGAAATTCAAGCCCCTTTACGCCCTGATGGCAAAATACGACCTGCCCATCTGGATACACCCAGCCACCAACGATAAGCTGGATAATGATATCGGTATTTTCACCTGGCCTTTTGAAACCACCTGCGCCATGTACCGTCTGGTACAGTCCGGCATTTTCCTGGAATACCCCAATCTCAAATTTATAGTGCACCATGCCGGTGCCATGGTGCCCTTCTTTGGCGAGCGGATCAAATGGGTACTTTCGCTGATTCCCCAGAAATTCCCGAATCCTCACGAGCATTTCAAAAAATTCTATGTGGACACCGCCGTTTACGGCAACACCTCCGCCCTGATGTGCTCTTATGATTATTACGGAGCCGACCACATGCTTTTCGGCACAGATGCCCCTCTGGGACCCCGCTGGGGCATGGTGGAAGATACCATCGCATCTATCGAACGCATGGCTATCCCCGAAGAAGACAAGCAGAAAATCCTGAAGAACAACGCGGTAAACCTGTTCAAGCTGGCTCTCTGAGCCACCGTCCGTTGCCAAAATTATCAGCCTGCTCGGCGAGCAGGCTGATTTTTTATTTAACGGGTTCTTTTGCTGGCTTTCTTCCGCTTCGTTCCGGCGGGTTGCTCCTGCCTGCGCTTCCAGAATTTGTTGATCTGGCGGGTGATCAGGAAGGCGATTCCCATGATCAGGAGGGCAATAATCCAGGCTATATCCGGCTGAATTTTGATGGCACGCCCGATGAATATGGCGGGCAAAATCAGGAGGAAGGAGATTGCGCCCCAGATAAATACCCAGATCAGACCTGAGAAGATATAGACCAGATTTTTGAGAAACGTCCGGCGGGTGAGATTCTTGGATTTCAGGGATACGTATTCCCCCTTCAGCAGGGCATTTTCAAATTCGCGGATTTCATTCTTCCAGAACTCATCCGTGAAGCGGGTCTCATCCTTGAAAAGCGCGGCAAGATCAAACTCTGCCCTGACGTGCATCTGGTTGCCTCGCGGCTCCAGTATCAGGGTAGCAGTGCACTTGAGATTGGCTGGATTTAAAGGAATCCATGAACCAAGCCGTGAGCCGCGCCTGAACTCCAGCAGGCTACCCTCTTCTCTGAGCAACTTGTAGCCTGCCTCCTGAAAATAGGCGGATATCCTGCTACGGACAGCGGACTCACCAAGGGGAATATCGAGTTCTTTTTCCAGCTTCATCTTGCCCTGTCCTGAAAAGAGTTTCCGCATGACGGGTTCCGAATACCTTACATCATAACAGACTCTGGAAAATCTTTGCAAAATGGTAAAATTACTTCTGGACTTGAATTGTGGGCTATACTATAATTCAGGTAAATTTGATTGTATCATAAACGACAGAAAGTTGAGGTGCACATGGTTACATCCGAATCAAATCTCACGCCTTCCGTCCGCAGGCCTTTATCTTTCGACGAGATGAGAGCTCTGGCCAGGAAAATCCGCCGTGATATTATCACCATGATCGGTACCGCCGGCAGCGGTCATCCCGGCGGCTCGCTCTCCGCCGTGGAAATTCTGGTCGCCCTTTATTTCCGCATCATGAAATACGACCCGGCGAACCCGCGCTGGGAGGAACGTGACCGCTTTATCCTGAGCAAAGGACATGCTGCCCCCGTGCTATACGCCACCCTCTGCGCGGCGGGCTACCTGCCCGAGGAGGAACTCTACACCCTGAGAAAAATAGATTCGCGCCTGCAGGGGCATCCCGAGTGCACCCGTACCCCGGGCGTGGAGATGTCCGCCGGCGCACTGGGGCAGGGTCTTTCCTTTGGAGTGGGAGTCGCCCTGAATGGTAGGCTTGATGGCAGGGATTACTACACCTACGTCCTGCTGGGAGATGGCGAATGCGACGAGGGGCAGGTCTGGGAAGCTGCCATGGCAGGAGCCCACTGGAAGCTTGACCATTTGATTGCCATCGTGGATAAAAACGGTCTCCAGATAGACGGCTGGACAAAGGACGTCATGAACATAGACCCGCTGGATGAGAAATTCCGCAGTTTTAACTGGCATGTCCTGCAGGCGCAGGGCAACGACATCGAAGACATGGTGAATGCCCTTGAGAACGCCCGCCGAATGCGGGGCAAGCCGACAGTTATTATCGCCCACACCGTGAAGGGCAGGGGCGTCAGCTTCATGGAGAATAATCCGGATTTCCACGGTAAAGCTCCCAGTGCAGAGGAATTGAAAAAAGCATTGAAAGAACTGGAGTAAAGAAGTGGCACAGGAAATTTCTACAAGAGACGCATATGGTTTAAAACTGGTTGAGCTGGGCAGAAAAAACCCGCAAATCGTGGTGCTGGATGCCGACCTCTCCAAGTCCACCATGACCCATTATTTTGCCAGAGAGTTCCCGGGCAGGTTCTTTGATTGCGGGATTGCCGAAGCCAACATGGTCAGCATTGCCGCCGGTCTGGCAAGCTCCGGGAAAATCCCCTTCGCCAGCACCTTTGCAGTATTTCTACCGGGCCGCTGTTTCGACCAGGTGCGCATGTCCATCGCCCAGCCCGGTCTGAATGTTAAACTGGTCACCACCCATTCCGGTATCAGCGTGGGGGAGGACGGGATTTCCCACCAGGCAATCGAAGACCTTTCCCTTGCCTGCGCCCTGCCCGGCTTCAACGTGGTGGTACCTGCAGACGGGGTGGAAACCGCCAGTGCTATTGAAGTTGCGGCTGAGACCGAGGGTCCCTTCTACGTGCGGCTGGGGCGACCCAAAGTCCCCGTGATATTTCCACCGGACTATCGTTTCAAACTTGGTCGGGCGGTAACAATGCGGCAGGGTGGGGACGCCACCATCATCGCCATCGGCATCCTGGTCAAAGCCGCGATGGACGCCGCGGATGAACTCCAGAAACAGGGAATTGACTGCACCGTGCTGAACATGTCCACGCTGGCTCCGGTAGATGAAGAAGCCATCGTCTCCGCCGCGGAGAAAACCGGCGCCATCGTCACCGCCGAGGAGCACCTCCTGCACGGTGGACTGGGCAGCATCGTTGCGCAGGTGGTTGCCCGTTACCGTCCGGTGCCCATGGAATTTGTTGCCCTGCATGAATATGCTATGTCCGGTAAACCGGATGAGCTACTGCAGAGATATGGTCTGACCGCTGCGGATATCCGGTCGGCGGTCCTTAAAGTGCTTGAGCGCAAGAGCTAAATTAAAAAACAGGGTATTTGAGCGTCCGCCGCGATTGTTATAAGATAGATAGTATGGAAAGGAAAGTCCATCTCTACTCATCGCTTAGATACTATACAAATGACCGGAGCCCGGTAGCTGTGCAGGGCAATACCGTGGGGGAATGCCTGCAGGACCTCGTCAGGCAGTATCCCGGTCTCAAGCAGGTGCTTTTTGATAAGGACGGCAAGCTTTCTCCCCAGATCTGGACATCCATTAACCTGAACAGCCCGTACCGGGAAGCGCTGGATACCCCGCTTAAAGATGGAGATGAACTTTATCTGAT
>Ga0078972_1005565_pt1 | contig 31727 bp, 27 predicted proteins | sample YelNatPaOPGAMG01_FD_67568 | JGI IMG/M metagenome (GOLD analysis project Ga0078972, IMG submission 67568) | Hot spring thermophilic microbial communities from Obsidian Pool, Yellowstone National Park, USA - OP-RAMG-01 (SPADES assembly) (version 2) | ecosystem: Environmental > Aquatic > Thermal...
GAAAGACTACGCTCATGTTTACAAATAATGGATTCCTGCTTTCGCAGGAATGACAGTTTACCCTCATGAAAACGGAGACAGGGATGGCACATTCACCTACAAAATTTTGAAGGGTGGCAAGGTGGCAAGCGTTCTTGACATGTTCCCGCAAACTCCAGTATATTTGGAGTATATGGAAAGATATAATTTAGCAGACTTAACCAGAAGGATTTATGAGTCAGGGCTTTCTTTTTTCAGTATAAAAATTCTGAAAGATATCCTTGAGATTAAAAAAGAAAGCAGTCTTTTAAGCATACCTTGCCCTGGTCTTGCAACCCTTGCAAACATACTTCACAAAAATCATTGACTTTTTGGTGAAAAAAATTAAAAAATTGCCATTTTAGAAATTTTAAATTGAACGCTAAACAAAGTTTTAGCAACAAAAATACAAAACCCTGAAAAACAAAAAAGGTAAAGAATCAGGGATTCGAATGGGGAAAAACATAATATCTTTCTTTTCGGTGTTAGAAAAGGTTCGACACCGAAGGAGCCGAAGGCTACTCAAAATTCGGTAAATTTTGATAAATCATCTGATTAAATTACGGAATTAAGGATTCCCGGATAACAAAAGTAAAAACAGTTATGTCTAAGACAGCAAAAGACCTCACAGCCGAAGAATTATCAATATATAGAAAAGCGTTCTGGGAAAGAGAAAAAAAGGAAAGAGAAAGCCTCAAAAAGCGGATTGATATGGCATGGGAACTGGCAAGAAAATCTGCCAGATTATTAAAGGAAAAATTTGGTGCAACCCGTGTTGTGGTATTTGGGTCTCTTGTTCATGAAGGATGTTTCACTCGATGGTCTGATATAGATATTGCTGCATGGGGAATAAATCCTGAATCGACATTCAAGGCTGTAGCAGAAGTCATGGGTTTAAGTCCCGAAATAGAAATAAATCTTGTGGATGTGAGTATGTGTAAACCCTCCATATTAAAAGTCATCCTGAAAGAGGGTGTCGAATTATGATTGAAAAATTTATGAATGAAACCTTTTGATAAGGTAACCAATTTAATAAAATGAAGACCTACCTTATAGCGTTTATTCTTGCGACTGTTTTATCTGCACTGCTTACTCCTATTATCAGGCGAATCGCTCCAAAGACAGGTGCAATTGACCTCCCAAGCGGAAGGCGGGTTCACAAGAGAACAATTCCCAGAATGGGTGGAATTGCGATTATTTTTGCGTTTTTTGCTCCACTCATTGCCCTCATATTTTATGATAATTCAATTTCTAAGGTGGTTAAGGAGAATTTATGGCTTCTTGTGGGACTTGTTGCAGGAGGTGCCATAGTGGCTGTGCTCGGTGCACTCGACGACATGAGAGGAGTTGGAGCGAAAGTAAAATTTGCAGTTCAAACAATTTCTGCAGTAATTGCTTTTTATTGCGGATTTCGGATTGAATCAATTGACCTTCCTATTTTACCGCCAATGCAGATGGGTGTTTTTGCGCTTCCCGTTACTGTTATCTGGATAGTCGGAATAATCAACGCAATGAACCTTGTTGATGGACTCGACGGACTTGCCGCGGGAATAGCAATTTTTGCAAATGTTGTAAATTTTGTTATTTCACTAATTTCTGGAAATATTTTGGTTGCTCTAATTTCAGTGTCTCTGGCAGGAGCAGTTTTGGGTTTCCTTTTCTACAACTTCAATCCCGCGACAATTTTCATGGGTGATGTGGGTTCAATGTTCATCGGTTTTATTCTTGGGTCAACCGCTTTAATAGGGAGTGCATCAAAGGCTTCCACAGCAGTTTCAATAGCAGTGCCAGTTCTGGCGCTTGGTCTTCCAATTATGGATACCCTTCTTGCAATTGTCCGAAGATTCCTCGAGAGAAGGTCAATTTTTGCCCCTGACAGAGAACATATTCATCACAAACTCCTTTCAATCGGGCTTACACAGCGAAGAGCGGTTTTAGTTCTTTATGCAGTAACTGCAATTTTTACCTGTCTGGCGATACTCGTTTATCTTGGTAGAGCATGGCAAATAGGAATTTCACTTCTCTTAGGTTCAATTATAATGATAGGAATAATTCGTTCGATGGGTTACTTCGATTACTTGAAGCAGGTGAGAAATCAGAAGGAAGGAAAAAGACCTGAAGATATAGAAAAGTTGCGGTTCATTGTGCCAAAAATAATAACGGAGATGAAAAATGCGGGGGATGTTGAAAACGCAAAGCAAATTCTTCAAAAATTTGGCTTGGAAGGGGATTTCGTTTCAATCAGTTATGAAAAAGATGGGGATGATAGTAAAAAGGGGGGGAAAATTGAATGGCTATGGGAAAACCCAAACCTGAGAAATGGCAACGGGAATGGAAGCAGAAAGGGAAAATTACCTGCAATTCGGGGATATATTTCCGCCTCTTATCCTGTTTGTGCCAATGGTCATAGTAATGGCAGTAACGGCAATGATTCCGTTAGAGGAACTTTGAAATTTTCGTGGATTTCCGAAAGGGGCACCGTATCCGAGCAAAAAGACATTCTCCTATGCCTCGTAGCAGATGCCTTTTCCCAATCAGCGCTCGTTGACCAGAACCGAAACAACAACCGCAGCACAAACTCCGCTACCTGAACAACGGAGCCGAATCGACCACAAATCCAATAATTCACAGGCCTACAATAATCCACAGACCTACAAACACCTACTTCTCGGAGAAACTCAACAATGAAAAAAGCATTAATCACAGGCATAACAGGTCAGGATGGTAGTTATCTTGCTGAACTTCTTATAAACAAAGGCTACGAAGTTCACGGACTCATTCGCAGATCAAGCAGTTTTAATACCGAAAGAATTGACCATATTTACATTGACCCTCATAAACCTGAAGCAAAACTCTTTCTCCATTATGGAGACATTTCAGATTCGGGTCAGATAACAAACCTGATTTATAACATAGCACCTGACGAAATCTACCACCTTGCTGCTCAGAGTCATGTCAGGGTAAGTTTCGATATGCCTGAATTTACAGGAGACATAACAGGACTTGGAACAACTCGCATTCTCGAAGCAGTAAGAAGAAGTGGCATAAAAACGAAATTTTATCAGGCTTCTTCAAGCGAAATGTTTGGAAGTTCCCCACCCCCTCAAAATGAAGAAACCCCTTTCAGACCAAGAAGCCCTTATGCCACTGCAAAAGTCTATGCTTACTGGATGGCAAGAAATTACAGAGATGCTTACAAAATGTTCGTAGTTAATGGCATCCTTTTTAATCATGAATCTCCGCGCAGAGGAGAAACATTTGTTACTCGAAAAATTACTCGCGCAGTTGCAAGAATAAAATTTGGTTTAGAAAAAAAATTATACCTTGGCAATCTTGATGCAAAAAGGGACTGGGGATATGCCCCTGATTTTGTGGAAGCAATGCATCTCATGCTTCAGCAGGATGAACCTGACGATTATGTAATAGCAACAGGGGAAACTCATTCTGTCAGGGAATTTGTGGAACTCGCCTTTTCTCATGCAGGAATGGAAATCGAATGGAAGGGAACCGGAATAAATGAAAAAGGAATTCTGAAATCCATTTCGTCAGATTCGTATTCAACAAATGGAGACCTTAAAACAGGGGATGTCCTAATTGAAATTGATTCCCGTTATTTGCGCCCTCTTGAAGTTGAATTCTTGCAGGGAAATGCCGAAAAAGCAAGAAAAAAACTTAACTGGGAACCAAAAGTTAGATTTAAAGAACTTGTTCAAATCATGGTTGATGCAGACATAAAATACCTTGAAGAACTCAAACAATGCAGAGACATAATACGAAAAATTTCAAATAATGGGCAGAGGAGGACAAAGCAATGAAAAGTGTCACACTTGAAACAATTTATAAAAAAGTAGTTAATTTACAACGAAAGGTCTGTCATTCCTGCGAAAGCAGAAATCCAGTCTGTAGCCAAATCCTCTTACTCAAAGCATGATTATACCAATTTTTTAAAGTTGCTTTGCTATTTGATTTCTTAACCAAAGCCAAAATTTTTATACTATCTTCAGGCTTTTTAATAAAGCAGAGTATAAAATATGAATATAATGGAAATAAAAAAAATATTTGAAAAAGAAAAAAATTATATTTCAAAAAATTTTTATGTTAAAGAAATAGGCATATTTGGGTCTATGGTAAGGGGAGAACAAAGGGAAGAAAGCGATATAGACATTCTTGTAGAATTAGAAAAAGGGCATAAAGATTTTTTTAATTTTATGAAATTAAAATATTATCTTGAAGAAATTTTAGGTAGGAAAGTGGACCTTGTTATAAAAAACGCTATTAAACCAGAATTAAAGGAAAGAATTTTTAAAGAAGTTGAATATGTATAAAAAAGAGATTTTACTTTATTTATTAAAGATATTTTGAATTCAATTGAGAAAATACAAAAATATACAAACCAATTGTCTTTTGAAGAATTTTCTAATAATGACATGATTATTGACGCTGTTATAAGAAACTTTGAAATAATTGGAGAAGCAGTTAAAAAAATTCCAGATGAAATAAAGAAACAATATCCAGACATAGAATGGAAAGAATCAGCGGGCTTTAGGGATATTTTAATCCATGACTACTTTGGAATTGACCTGGAATTAGTTTGGGAGACTATCCAAAATAATATTCCCAATTTTAAAAAAAAGATTGAAGATATCCTAAAAATCATGGAACCATTGGAGAGTTCTGATAATAAAAAAATATAGTGGTAGCCAAATCTTCTTGCTCAAAACATGATTATACCCATTTTTTGAAGTAACTTTGCTTTTTAATTTTTGATTTCATAAATGTCATCTAAAATTTTAGTTTGTGGTGGGACGGGTCTTGTTGGAGGGAATTTAGTCAAAAAACTTATAGAAAAGAACCATACCGAAATTCATGCAACCTATCATTCTAAAAAGCCTGCTAATTCAAATAAAGTTATATGGCATAGAGTTGATTTAAGGAGGCAGGAAGAAACTGAAAGATTATTCAACGAATTAAGACCCGACCATGTTTATTTAGCGTCTGCTAAAGTTGGGGGTATTCTTGCAAACAACACTTACAAAGCAGAATTTATTTACGATAATATCTCAATAGCAACCAATGTAATTCATTCTGCTTACCAATTTGGAGTTAAAAAACTATTAAATTTAGGCTCTTCATGCATTTACCCAAGACATGCTCCTCAACCTATGAAAGAAGAGCATCTTCTCACTGGATTACTCGAACAAACAAATGAACCCTATGCAATAGCAAAAATTTCAGCAATAAAACTTGTCCGATACTATAATGAACAATATGGAACCAATTTCTTCTCAGTAATGCCAACTAATCTCTATGGTCCCGGTGATAATTTCAATCTTGAAACGAGTCATGTTTTACCCTCTCTTATCAGAAAATTTCATATTGCAAAATTACTTTCTCTTAAAGACATGAAAGGGGTGCATGATGACTTAAAAAAATACCCTATTGGTTTTGGATTTGATAAAGAAGTAGATTTTAGCAATGAAAAATCCTTTGAAAATATTTTATCCCGAATCGGAATTACAGGTGATTTTGTAACACTATGGGGAAGTGGAAATGTTTATAGAGAGTTTCTTTTTATAGAAGACCTTGCCAGTGCATGCATTTATTTAATGGAAAAATTTAATGCTTCTGATATAAAAAATTTATCACCTGATTATTTTGTCAATATTGGGACTGGTGAAGATATAACAATAAAAGAACTTGCACTTCTAATAAAACAAATTACAGGTTTCAAGGGTGAAATAAAATTTGATTCATCCAAACCTGATGGAACACCAAAAAAACTACTCAATATTACAAAAATAAAGCAACTCGGCTGGCATCCTAAAACCACTCTTGAAGAGGGCATTAAAAAAACCTACGAATGGTATTTAAAATGAAGCAGTCATTGAGCGGAAAACGCCCAAGAATACAAAAACACTTGAAAAACTTTATCAAATTCAATTAAAATAAAAAAAAGGATTGGTATGGTTCAACATAAAAGTATTAAAAATTGGCAAAAATACACTATTTTTTGTAGGGGCTTGATTTATCAAGCCCAAACTGAAAGGAGGAGGTGATGGGCGTAGTCGTGCGGGTGGTCAAGGGGGAGAGGTCATGAAGCACCATTTTTTGAACCGAAAGGTGGTGGTGGTTGGCGTGGTGTTGCGGTCTGTGGAGGATGGGGGAGTCATGAAGCAAAACCATGCCGAAGGGATTAAACATGGCTACATCTAAAAGTATAGAATTTGAGATAACTCCCGAAGTCAGGAATGAGATTATAAAAATAATAGATGAGCGAATAAGAGAGGCTCATGTAACGAAGGAGGATTTTTCTGAATTAAAAGGGATTGTAAAAGACCTCGCGGTAAAGGTTGGGGAGCTCGCAGAGGCTCAGAAAAGAACTGAGCAGAGGGTAGAAGAACTCGCAGAGGCTCAGAAAAGAACTGAAAATAGGCTTGACAGTCTCACCGGCAAAGTAGAAGAACTTGCAGAGGCTCAAAAAAGAACTGAGCAGAAGGTAATAGAACTTGCAGAGGCTCAAAAAAGAACCGAAAAGGAAGTTAGGAATCTTGCCATAGGATTAAACAAAACAAGAGAAAATTTAGGAGGATTATCAAGGAGTTTTTCTTATGCTTTTGAAAATGAAGCATTCAGGATGCTACCTAAGGTGTTGGAAAAATATGGATATACAATAAAAGAAAAGTTTGTAAGGGCAGAAATAGGTGGTAGGGAAATAAACTTCTTTGGTAAGGCAACGAAAAACGGAAAAGAGGTTTATATAGTAGGTGAATCAAAGGTAAGGCTTGATAATCCCAAAAAGAGAGAAGACCCCTTCAAGAAATTAGAAAAAAAGATAGAAGCAGTAAAAAAAGAATATGGAGAGGTTGAAATAATAGGGCTTTTAGTAACTCATTTTGCAACAAAGGGCTTTTTGGAAAAGGCAAAAGAAAAAGGAATAATAGTAGTGCAAAGTTATGAGTGGTAAGCACATGTAGAAAGAAATTTGCCCACCCGTAGTCCTTGAGCAGAACCGAAATGCCCGTAGTAAAAGCCTCAGTTATTGAGCGGAATCGAAACGCCCATCAAACTAAATTTTGAAAATTCAAAAAACATTTCATATTAATAACAATTGCAACAATATTTTTCCGGAGAGTATAAGTGCAAAAAAAAGAATTATCTTTTAGAATTATTTTAAGACCTGAACCTGAAGGTGGTTATACAGTGTTTGTTCCATCTCTTATGGGTTGTATAACCTATGGAGAAACGATAGAAGAAGCGAGGAAAATGGCTAAGGATGCTATTAAAGCATATTTAAAGAGTATGAAAAAGCAAGGTGAAGAACTTATTGATTATTTAGAATGATTTGGCACGGTTTAAAATATAAAAGCACCAGGTTAACCCCAGAAATGAAAATTTTAGTATTTGTAATAAATTAAATATCAAAATGGATTCCTCCTTTACTCTACCCCTGCGAAGGCAGGGGCAGAAATGACATATTGGTTTTTGCAGGAAAAATCGATTATTACTACTCTGTCATTCCCGCGAAAGCGGGAATCCATTATAATTTATAAGTCATCTTCATGGTAAATTGTTAATTAAAAATTGCATACTTTAACCACTTTGAAAATTGGCACAGTTCAAAAGGTAGGGGTGAAGGGTCATTCGCCACTACAAAAGTATTAAAAGTGGTGAAAATGCAATATTTTTGTAGGGGCTTGATTTATCAAGCCCAAACCGAAAGGAGGGGGTGGTGGGCGTGGTGTTGCGGTCCGAGGTGGATGAGGAGTTATGAAGCAAAACTGAAAGAAGGAGGTGGTGGGCGTAGTCGTGCGGGTGGTGGAGAAGGAAAAGTCATGAAGCACCATTTTTGGGAACATACTAACAAAGTTTATTGCAACAAAAAGACCAGGATGAACACTTATGTCAATTTTAAAAATGGCAGGACTGAAATGGACTGAAATTAAATGAATAGAATTGCAATAAAAGAAATACTCCTTGACCAGAGGGAGGAAATAAAAAGCATACTTGCCCATAACAATTTAATTCCACGGGATTTAATGAGTGAATCCGACAAAATTCTTCAATCCGGTCCTGCTAAAATAATTAATGGAGCAAGAAGATGCGGTAAATCCACTTTTGCTCACCAATTACTTGCAGGCAAAAATTATGGCTATACAAATTTTGACGATGAACGATTAATAGGAGTAACAACTAAAGATTTAAACAACTTTCTTGAAGTTTTGAATGAAATAAATCCCAATTTTGAATATCTCCTTTTTGATGAAATACAAAACATCAAAGGATGGGAACTCTTTATAAACAGACTTCTCAGAAAAAAATATAACATCATTATTACCGGTAGCAACTCTAAATTACTCAGCAAAGAACTTGCAACACACCTTACAGGAAGATATATAACTGTGGAATTATATCCATTTTACTTTAAAGAATACCTTCTATACAAGAAAGTGAACATTCATCCCGATGATTTTTATATTACTGAAAAAAGGGCAAATTTAAAAAGACATTTTGAAGAATATTTGAAATTTGGGGGAATGCCAGAAGCAATAGGTTATGCAAAAAGGAATGAATATCTAAGAGAACTATTTGACAAAATAATTACTCGTGATGTAGCAACAAGATATAACATTAAATATGTAAGAGACCTTAAAGAAATTGCTCTATATTTAATATCCAACTCCGCATCAAAAATTTCATTAAACAAAATAAAAAACATATTCGAAGTAAAGAATATTCATACAATAAAAAACCATATCGAATATTTAGAAAACTCCTATCTCATATTTCAATTAAACCCATTTTCCTTTAAACTAAAGGAGCAACTAAAACAGCAAAAGAAAATATACTGCATTGATAATGGTCTTATAACATCACTTTCTCATAGCATGACAAGTGACTACGGAAAACTTATCGAAAATCTTATCTTCGTCGATTTAAAAAGAAAAGGTAACGAAATTTACTACTATTCCTGTGGCAATTACGAAGTTGATTTTATGACCCAAAAAGGCAGAGAAATAACTGACCTCATTCAAGTAAGCTTTTCTATCTCAGATGATGATACTAAAAGCAGGGAGATAGAATCCTTACTTAAAGCCTCCGATAAACTCCGATGTAACAATCTAACCATAATCACACTCGACGAAGAAGGCGAAGAAAAAATTAAATCAAAAACCATAAAAATACTCCCAGCCTGGAAATTTTTATTTCAAGGCATTCCTTCATAATACTTCTAAAATTCATTCGCAAAAACACAATATTTTAACAAATGTGTGGCATAGCAGGAATAATTTCGTATAGCAAAGACGCGCCACCAGTTGACCGCGAAGAACTCCTTCGCATTCGTGAAAGAATGTTTTCTCGTGGTCCCGATGGTGAAGGTTTGTGGATAAGGGGTGACGGCAGAATAGGACTTGCAAACAGGCGCCTTGCTATAATTGACCTTTCCCCTTCAGGCTCTCAACCAATGATTGATTCTGAAACAGGAAATGTAATCGTTTTTAATGGCGAAATTTACAATTACAAAGACCTTCGTGATGAATTAATAAAAAATGGATGCAAATTCCATTCAACTTCAGATACAGAGGTTTTGCTTTATCTTTATCGATTTAGCGGACAGAATATGCTTTCCTGTCTTCGTGGTATGTTTGCCTTTGCAATCTGGGATGAAAAGCAAAAAGGGGTTTTTATTGCTCGCGACCCTTTTGGAATAAAGCCTCTATACTATTCGGATGATGGCAAAACATTCCGTTTTGCATCTCAGGTCAAAGCTCTTCTTGCAGGCGGAAAAATTGAGACATCAATCGAACCTGCAGGACATGTTGGTTTTTTTATATGGGGAAGCGTCCCGGAACCTTATACACTCTACAAAAATATCAAAGCCCTTCCCGCTGGCTCCAGCTTATGGATTGACTTTAATGGCAACCAAAAAATCCAGAAGTATTTTGACCCAAAGATTGAATTTCACAAAATTGCTCCAGACCATACTTTGAAATCAAAACAGGAAGCAATTGAGCGTCTCAAAACTGCTCTTTATAACTCTGTTAAATATCACCTCATAGCGGATGTTCCAGTTGGAGTCTTTCTTTCTGCCGGGAAAGATTCATCAACAATCACAGCAATTGCATCTGAAATTTCTGAAACACAATTAAGAACATTTACTCTTGGCTTTCACGAATATAAAGGAACAATAAATGATGAAACCCCAATCGCAGGCATAGTTGCAAACCATTATGGAACAAAACATGAAACAAGATGGATAATAAAAACCGATTTTCTTAACGAATATAATCACATTATTGACGCAATGCACCAGCCAAGTATAGATGGAGTAAATACATATTTTGTAGCAAAACTTGCCCATGACGCAGGAATTAAAGTAGCACTTTCAGGACTTGGTGGTGATGAATTATTTGCTGGCTATCCAAGTTTTACTCAAATTCCCAGACTGATTCATGCATTAAAACCATTTAAAATGGTTCCATCATTTGGAAAGGCTCTGAGAAAAGCAAGTTCTTCCCTATTAAACGGTTTTACTTCTCCCAAATACGCAGGTCTTTTAGAATATGGATTCGATTGGGGTGGAGCGTATCTTTTGAGACGTAGCCTCTTTATGCCATGGGAACTCAGCAATTTTTTAGAACCTGAATTTGTAAAAGAAGGACTGGAAAAACTTCAAACAATCCCTTTATTAAATTCAACAATTGATGGAATTAATTCAGATAGAATAAAAATTTCTATCCTTGAAACTACCTGGTATATGAAAAATCAACTCCTTCGAGATACAGATTGGGCATCAATGGCACATTCCCTTGAAATTCGTGTCCCTTATGTAGATGTTGACCTTTTTACCACTGTTATTTCTCTTATTAAATCAGGCTTTTCAATTACAAAACATGAAATGTGCATGACTCCTTCCAGACCTCTTCCAGAAGAAGTTATTAAAAAACCAAAAAGTGGTTTTGCAATTCCTGCAAATTTATGGATGTTGGAAGCACTATCCCAGAAAGTTCAAGGACGAGGATACAGAGATTATGCAAAAAATATATATAAATCTTTAATTCCGGAGAAAAGCATCACATTTAAATCTCCTAAAGTTGTTTATTTTCATCGAAAGCGAGGAAAAGGGAATTATAGCATCGAAAATGTATTTGATTGTGTTCGAAAAAATATTCCGGATGGTTTTAAAGCTATTTCCCTGGAATGTCCAAGACCAAGTAAAGGTTTTATAAATCGCCTTGTCAACATTTTATGGGCTTTCAAAAACCAGGGCGATATAAATCATATTACTGGAGATGTGCATTATCTTACTCTTTTACTCAACAAAAAGCGAACAATTTTGACAATTCATGACCTTGCAGGATTAAAACACTACAGAGGTATAAAAAAGTGGTTATTCTGGTTATTCTGGTTTCAAATCCCTGTTATGCGTTCCAATCAAGTAACGGTAATTTCAGATTTTACAAAAACAGAGCTACTTAAAAATATTAAGCATAATGGGGTAAACATATCAATAATACATGACCCCTATAATCCAATTTTTAAACCTTTCTCAAAAACATTCAATAAAGAGTGCCCCACTATTTTACAAATTGGCACTGGTTGGAATAAAAATCTTGAGCGAGTTGCCTGTGCACTCAAAGGAATTCCCTGCAAAATAGTCATCATCGGACCCCTTAGAAAAAAGCAAAGAGAAATTCTGCTTGAAAATGCAATTTCTTTTGAAAACTATTCACATGTTAGTAATGAAGAACTTCTAAAATTCTATCAGAATTGTGACATTGTTGTGTTTGCCTCTCTTTATGAAGGTTTTGGATTGCCAATAATCGAAGCCCAGGCAGTAGGTCGTCCAGTAATAACAAGCAATTGCTGTTCAATGCCAGAAGTTGGAAATGACTGCGTTTATCTCGTAGACCCTCAGAATATTTTTAGCATAAGAGAAGGAATATTAAAAATTATAAACGATGATTTATATAGAGAAGAAATAATAAAAAAGGGATTTGAAAATGTAAAAAGATTTTCTCCTGAAAAAATAGCATGTCAATACTATAATATCTATAAGAAACTTTTAAATGAACTTTCCCCCCATAATTGATTTTAGCTCATTTATAATTGTTTGCTTTTTTAATTAAGCTATCTTTAAACTTTCACCATATAAAACAAAAATTGTAAAACCGCTCAAGTGAATTACAAAAATATATTATATTCTACCTATGTCACAACTCACACAAGAAATCTTTACGGCGAAACAACAATTGAAAAAATCAAAAAACAATTTAAGGTTTGGAAAAGCTATTTTGGAAAATATTTACCAAATGACCCCAATGCAATGATTCTTGATATCGGTTGTGGCAATGGGGGATTTGTTTATTTTTTGCAGAATATTGGATATAAGAACTCCTATGGAATAGATATTAGTAGAGAGCAAGTTGAAGATGGCAGAAAACTTGGGATACAAAATATTGAATGTGCTGATTTAATCGAATTTTTAAAAGAAAAAGACAAAATCTACAATGTGATTTTCGCAAGGGATGTTATAGAACATTTTAAAAAAGATGAAATTCTCAACATTCTTGAGGTCATTTTTAATGCACTGACACAAAAAGGAATTCTAATTATTCAAACTCCCAATGCAGAAAGTCCTTTCGGCAATAGGTATAGATATGGGGATTTTACTCATGAAGTTGCATTTACAAGAAGCAGTTTAAATCAAATATTGAGAAACGCAGGATTTTCTGAGGTTATTTTCCGTTCAGCGCAGCCAGTTCCAAAAGGAATAAAATCCTCCATAAGGTTTTTACTCTGGAAATTAATTCACTATTTATTAAAATATTACATGCTTATTGAAACAGGTTCAGGAGAAGGCATTTTTACGCAAAATATTATAGCTATAGCAAAAAAATGAGAAAATATAAACTTGCTATATTAACTTCCCATCCTATTCAGTATCAGGTTCCTCTTTTTAAAAAACTCGCAGAACATAAAGAAATAGATTTAACTGTTTATTTCTGCTGGGATTTTGGGGTAAAGGAAAAATACGACCCTGGTTTTGGTAAAAAAATAAAATGGGACATACCTTTACTTGAAGGATATAAATACAAATTCCTACGCAACCTATCTCCGAAACCATCCTCAAGTTTTTTCGGGCATATAAATCCATTAATAATAAAAGAATTACAAAAAAATCAATATGATGCAATATGGGTTCATGGATATACCTCCTTAACCAATTTGTTTGCTTTTTTAGGAGCATGGATAAGCAAAACACCAATTCTTCTTAGAGGCGAATCTCATCTCCTTAATTATAGACCTTGGTGGAAAAGGATTCTTAAGCAAATAATTTTAACTCTTCTTTTTAGATGGATTTCTGCCTTCCTGCCAATTGGTAAATTAAATAAGGAATATTATAAGCATTACGGTGTGCCCGAAAGTAAGATGTTTTTAACTCCATACGCTGTAGACAACGATTTTTTCCGTGCAAGATATCAAGAGTTATTTAATAAAAGAGAAGATTTTAAAAAAGAAGCAGGTTTTGACCCTAATTTGCCAGTTATTCTTTATGTTTCTAAGATGATACCACGCAAAAAGGCAATGGATTTATTAAGAGCTTTTCATATGATTACAGAGAAAATTGATGCTCAATTAGTGATGGTTGGCGATGGCGAGGAAAGACCCTTGTTGGAAAAATATGCAAGGGATAACAACTTGAAAAATGTTTACTTTATGGGATTTAAAAATCAAACAGAGTTACCAAAGTTTTATATCATGTCTGATGTTTTTGTTTTACCTTCAACTGAGGAACCATGGGGATTGGTAATAAATGAGGCATTGAATTTTGGTCTTCCTATTATAACCACAGATAGGGTTGGTGCTGCCTATGATTTAATTAAAAATGATGAGAACGGATTTATATATCCTGCTGGCGATATCTGGAAATTATCCAGTTACTTATTGAAAGTATTGAAAGACTCTGAATTAAGAGAAAAAATGGGTAAACGTTCTTTAGGGATAATATCTAAATGGAGTTTTAAAGAGGATATAGAAGGGATATTGTCTGCCCTTAAGTATGTGAAGAGGTTTCAATTTACTTAGATGATAAAGTTTTAAAATTTCTTACAGAAGTATTTGGTGCTTTTTATAGCAAACATGAGATGGTAAAATGAGTAATTATTTCAATAAAATCAAAAATAAAATATCAATATTGACACGGCAGCACTATTATTCAATCTTTCCAGATGTGCAATTTTTAAAAGAAATGAAGAAATTAAGAGCATTAACTATTGAAACTGTTAATATTTGCAATGCTAATTGTATTTTTTGCGGTTATCAATACATGAAACGTAAAAAGCAAGTGATGAACGATGAAATTTTTAAGAAGGCAATTGGTGATTTTGTAATGATTGGGGGGGGGACGTCCATCTCACAGTAGTTGTTGGTGATCCTTTATTGGATCCAAAATTTGTTGAACGTGTTTCGTATGTGCGTTCTTTTTCATGCATTAAGAATATATCAACGGTAACGAATTGCCTAAATTTACACAAAATTGGAGCAAGAAACATTCTAAGTAGTGGTTTGAATGAGATTGGTGTTAGTATGACGGGTTTTTCTGCTGAAATGTATAGAAGAATATACAGAAGCGAAAGATACGAGCAAATGAAAAAAAATGTATTGGATTTATTAAGAACAAATAATGAATTAGGAAAACCTGTAAGGATTTCAATTGGTCTCCGCATAGATAAACCTATGAAAGAAGTTCTCAATTACCCAGATTTTAAAGAGGTTATCGATTTAGCCGATTCAGTGGAGGCAAATTACTATTATGACAGTTGGAGTGGGCGGATAAAATCTGAGGATTTGACCGGAAATATGAAAATTAGACCTGCAATATTTCATTATATGAAGAAAAAAAATCCATGCTCAATGATGTATTCAGGTGCAGGAGTTTTGGTGGATGGCACAGTTACTGTTTGCCCGTGTCGTGACTTAAATGGTGATAGTGATTTAGTCATCGGTAATATAAATGAGTCGTCTCTACCCGATATTTACTACTCTAAAAATCTTGAGGAATTAAGAGATAACTGGTTCAAAGGTAAAAATATACCGAATATCTGTCGTGATTGTTCTCACTATAACCCTTATACTTACATGATGCTTAAAGAGGTCAGAAAAAAATTAGGATGGAGTTAAAAACAATAATAAATTTTTCAGGAATTTCAAATAAGAATGTTTTAGAGAAACTTTTGAGATTCCCTTTTAATCTCATCCCCCAAATATGATTATGGTAATTTGGAACTTTTGGTTAGGGAGTTATGAGCGCAAAAAACAAAGATTATTTTCTGAGATAGTAACCGAGTGTTCTGTCGTATGTGATATTGGAGCGCATTTGGATTTTTATAAATTTTTAATTGCAGAGTTAACTGGTCCAAAAGGTAAAGTTATTGCCTTTAAGCCATCATCCAGAAATAGCAGTTCTTTCGGCAGCAGATATAGATATTGGGATTTTACTCATGAGGTTGCATTTACAAGAAGCAGTTTAAATCAAATACTGAGAAACGCAGGGTTTTCAGAGGTAATTTTCCGTTCAACAGGACCAGTTCCAAAAGGACTAAAATCCTCCATAAGGTTTTTACTCTGGAAATTAATTCACTATTTATTAAAATGTTACATGCTTATTGAAACAGGTTCAGGAGAAGGCATCTTTACGCAAAATATTATATCTATAGCAAAAAAATGAGAAAATATAAACTTGCTATATTAACTTCCCATCCTATTCAGTATCAGGTTCCTCTTTTTAAAAAACTCGCAGAACATAAAGAAATAGATTTAACTGTTTATTTCTGCTGGGATTTTGGAGTTGAAAAAGAAAAATATGATCCCGGGTTTGGGAGAGAAATAAAATGGGATATTCCATTACTTGAAGGATTTAACTACAAATTTCTAACTAACTTTTCGCCTAAACCAAACACAGGTTTTTTAGGTCATATAAATCCCGGAATTATTAAGGAATTAATAAAAAATAAATACGATGCTATTTTAATCCATGGTTATGCTTATTTAAGTAATTGGTTAGGCTTTATTGGGGCATGGCTAAGTAAAACTCCAATCTTATTGAGAGGGGAATCACATCTTTTAACCCAAAGAATTTTTTGGAAAAGAGCAGTTAAATATCCAGTTTTATTTTTACTGTTTAAGGAGATATCAGCATTTCTTACTATTGGAAGCCTCAACAAAGAATATTACAAAAATTATGGTGTTGCCGATGAAAAATTGTTTTTGACCCCTTATGCCGTGAATAATGAGTTTTTCCTTGAAAATTACAAATCATTATATCAAAAACGAAACGAGATAAAGGAAAAATTAGGAATAAACAAAGAATCTCCTATTATTTTATATGCATCCAAGATGATGCCTCGCAAAAGAGCAATGGATTTATTAAAAGCGTATGAAAAAATTCAAGAAACTGCAAAGGCTGTATTACTTTTTGTTGGTGATGGTATAGAAAAACCACTTCTTGAGATTTATACTAAAAAACAAAATCTAAAAAATGTTTATTTTGCAGGCTTCAAAAATCAGTCTGAACTTCCTCAATACTATGCCATAGCAGACATTTTTGTTCTTCCTTCCACTGATGAACCATGGGGTTTGGTAATTAATGAAGCAATGAACTTCGCTCTTCCTATTATTACTACTAATAAAGTAGGTGCAAGCCCAGATTTAGTAAGACATGGTGAAAATGGCTTTATTTATTCAGTCGGTGATATTGAAACATTAGCTAATTACTTAAAAATTTTATTGAACGATTCCACCCTGAGGAAAAAAATGGGTCATCGTTCACTCGAAATAATAAGCAAATGGAACTACGAAGAAAACATTAAAGGAATCTTATCCGCCCTCAAATGTATCACAAATAAATGATTATTTATAATACTGATTTTTCAAAATCCTTAATGTTTGTGCCATCTTTTGATACTAAAACGTAACCTTATTTATAAGTAAAATATCTACAAAATTAGCATCATTACTAATTATTCAAAAATCCAATTTAAGAAATGGAAAAAGTTTTTTATTTTTCAATCTGCGACAAGCAATATAATAATAACTTTTTCAACTAATGTTTTAATTGGAATATTAGGATTTATTACTGGTTCACTATCAGCAAGATTACTTGGTCCCAAAGGGCGAGGCGAACTGGCCGCAATTCAACTTTGGCCAAGTATTATAGGAACTATAGCCATGGTAGGTATGCCGGAAGCCTTAGTTTATTTTTCAGCGAAAAATAATAAAAATGCCGGAGAATATTTAGCATCATCAATAATTTTAGCTTTATTAATATCAATCCCATTTATGGCTATATGTTATATTCTTATTCCGTATTTGCTTTCAGCTCAATCTAAACAAACTGTTAACTCTGCTTTATGGTATATATTTTTAATTCCTTTATACGTCTTAGTAGGATTACCTTATAATCCCCTTCGAGGCATTCAGAAATTTGGATTATGGAATATACTTAGAATATTGCCAACTATCGGATGGTTGTCGGTGCTTTGCTTAGGATTCATAATTAATGAAAAAAGTCCTGGATTTGTTAGTAAAGCTTATCTAATTTCACTATTCTTTTTAATTTTTCCCGTAAACTTAATTGTTAAAAAAAATATTTTAGGAAAATATCGACCACGGATGAAATATTGGAACGATTTATTAGCTTTTGGATTACCATCTGCAGTTAGCAGTCTACCTCAAATGCTTAACTATAGATTGGATCAGATGATAATGGCAGCCTTTTTGCCATCTTATTCATTAGGATTGTATATTGTGGGAGTTACCTGGGCGAATATTATTGCTCCAATATTAAGCGCTATAGGGAATGTTATCTTTCCTAAAGTTGCTGGAGAAACAAGCCTATGCCAGCAAGCGAAAATTTTTACCCAATCAATTCGCATAACAATTATTTTTTCTTTGTTTTTAGGAATTTTACTTTTAATCATAACACCTAAGGCATTACCTTTAGTTTTTGGCAATAGTTTTAAAGAAGCAGTATCAGCAGCCCTTATTTTAGTATTTGCTGGTATTATCTCAGGTATAAATTTAGTATTAGAAGAAGGTTTACGTGGATTAGGCAAACCCAAAGCGGTATTATTTGCCGAAATATCAGGACTTCCCATAACTGCAATGTTATTGTATCTTTTACTACCGAGATTTGGTATAATAGGGGCAGCAATGGCATCGTTATTAACTTATGCCTTAGTAAATATACTGTTAATATGGCAATCTACTAAATTTACAAACTTCTCTGCATCACTTTTTTTATTTCCATCTTACAAAGATTTTGAATATATATTTCTAAAACTAAAAAATTTAATTAAACTATAAAATTCTTTTTTTAGTTCTGATATAACCAAATGAAAATTTTGAAAAACTACATAAATAGAATTTTATTCTTATACAGAATGATTACTTTGTGGTTACATCATCCGCCTTGCAATTTTTCTTATTTTAAACCCGCTTCTATAAAACTTGCTTAAAAAAATATTAATCCATATTACCTATTATTATTTTTTAAAACCATTACAGATTAAATCTAATATTCGGCTACATTCCTTGTATAACAATTTATAAAACTGGTATTTTTACCAATCAATAATATATAAAAATGTTATGAATTTTTAAAACAATTAAAGTTGGGATTAAATAATGAATGGCCCTGCTGAATTGTGGCAACAAAATTTGAAAAAAGAAGGTTATGAACATAAATGCAAAAACATATGGCAATATTATTTACTTCGCCGTCTTCCTCGAATTTGGCGTTCAATTATTAAAATTACTGGCATTAAGAAAGAAGCTAAAATTTTCGAAGTTGGCTGTGGGGGAGGAATTCATTTAATTCGCTTAGCATTAAACGGTTTTGACGTTACAGGAATTGATGTAAGCTCTGAGGTGTTATATAGAGCAAAAACTTTTATAGACGAGGTTAAATCATTTGATTCATCAGTAGTAGATAAAATAAAAATTATTAACGGTGATTTTATGAAAATTAATTTTGAAAAATATTCTATAAAACAATCTTATTTTGATTTAACATTTAATATGGGAGTAATTGAACATTATTTGAGGCAACATGATAGAATTGATTTTTTAGTAAGAAAGTTAAATTTAACAAAATCTGGAGGTGCTATTGTATGTGTTGTGCCATCTGGAGTTCATCCTTTCAGAGGGGAACAAAAAAAATTGAATTGGGGAGGCTATAATATACCTGAGGTTGATTATTCATCCCAAATGCTTTTTAACGAATTAAAAACTGCTGGAGCAAAAAAGGTTAAAGTTATTCCGCATAATATTGGTGGTTATTTATTAACTATACCTACCAAAAAATGGTTAAAACTATTCAAAGTATTAAAATATCTAATGTATCAATTATCTACAAACATTTTGACTGATAATTTCAAAATAAATCATGCTTATTCGTTAATTGGTGTAGGATGGAAGGAATAATTTCATCTATAAAAGTCTCAGTTGGTAGTGCTGGGCGTTTTCATACTTTTGACCTTGCCCGTCAACTGAATAAATACAATTATTTAAAAAAACTTTACACCGCATGTCCTCGTTTCAAAGTTGATGGTATTCCTCTTGATAAAGTGAGAACATTTCCATGGTTTATGGGAGCAAGTTTTATCCTTAATCGCCTTGGAATAAGTTTTTTAAAAGAATACTTAAACTATTTTGTTGTTGAGTCATTTGATAACTGGGTAGCCTCCCATCTTGAGGATTGCGACATTTATCATTGCTTATCAAGTTTTGGAATAAAAAGTCACCATCGTGCAAAAGAACATTTTAATGCTTTAACAATATGTGACAGGGGCTCATCTCATATCCTCTATCAAGATGAGATTCTGGCTGAAGAGTTTGCCCGCTGGGGTATTCCTTATAAGAAAATTGACAGAAGAATTATTGACCGAGAAATTCAAGAATATGAATACTGCGATTTAATTTTTGTTCCATCATCATTTGCCTACCGCTCGTTTGTCAAAAAAGGAGTAAGTGAATCAAAACTCTTTAAAATTCCTTATGGAGTAGACTTAAATTTATTCCATCCTGTTCCAAAGGAAGATAATGTATTTAGAATTATTTATGTTGGAGCTTTAAGTTTACGAAAAGGAATTCCAGACCTTCTCGAAGCTGTATGCACTCTACGCCTTCCCAAATATGAAGTTTGGTTAATTGGAGGAATTATGCCAGAGGTTATTTCTTTCATGAAAAAACATGAAGGGCATTATCGTCATTTGGGTATTATTCCAAGGAATGAATTATATCGCTACTACAGTCAAGGCTCAGTTTTTTCAATGGCTTCCCTTGAAGATGGATTTGGATTGGTACAAGCACAGGCAATGGCATGTGGCTTACCTGTTATAGCAACAACCAATACAGGAGCAGAAGACCTTTTTACTGATGGGGTTGAGGGTTTTATAACTCCTATTCGCAATCCCAATGCAATTAAAGAAAAGGTTTTATTTTTATACGAACATCCTGAAATCCGAGAACAAATGGCAGTTTCTGCTTTAAAAAGGGTTAAAAGTTTGGGAGGATGGGATACTTATGGAGCAAATATTATTAATGCCTATAAAATTGCACTAAATAAAAGAGGAAAAAATATTGCGCATTCTTCTTTATGATACAACCGCTTATTTCCCTTCAAGCCCACTTTTTTTAGAGGCTCTTGAAGAGTTTTCAAAACAGGAATCTCATGAATTTTATTTTTTTGACGAATCATTATATACGCGCCTCCTGGGGAATTCATTGTTTCGAAGAGTTGCTAATAAAGTCTTTGGATGCTGTCCTGTTACTTCCTTACAATTAAATCGCGATTTCCTAAAAGCTGCTATTAAATTTCATCCAGATGTAATTCTTATTGTAAAAGGGGCTATGATTTTTCCTGGAACTCTTCATAATATAAAAGAAAAATTCGGAGCAAAGCTTATAAATTATGCTACAGACGACCCATGGAACCCACGAAACAATACCAGGTTCTTACTTAAATCTATCCCTTACTATGATATTTATGCATGCACAAAACGAGCCATTATTAATGATGTTAAATCAGCGGGGTGCCAAAATGCAGTATTTGTTCCTTTTGGATACAAACCAACAGTTCATTTCCCAGAATCCCCTCAAAGCAACGAAGAAATAGCAAAATTTTCATCTGATGTAGTTTTTATAGGTGGTTGTGATTCTGACCGGATTCCTTATTTTAGTTACTTAATTAATAAACTACCAAATATTCGTCTTCATCTTTATGGAGGATATTGGGATCGCCAGCCTTCCTTTAAAAAATATTATCGCGGTTTTGCAATTGGACGAGAATATAGGTTGGCTTTAGGAGGTGCAAAAATTGCGGTTAATCTGGTTCGTCGAGCCAATCGCGATGGTCATGTAATGAGAACTTTCGAAATTCCAGCCTGTGGTGCTTTCATGCTTGCAGAAAATACAGAAGAACATAAAGAATTTTTCGAAGAAAACAAAGAAGTAGCCTTCTTTTCCTCCCCTGAGGAATTTTTCGAAAAAATAAATTTTTATCTTAATGAAAATAGGCAACGCAATAATATCGCTGAAAATGGTCATCAAAAAGTAACAAGAGGAAAACATAGGTATTTAGATAGAATAAAATATATAATGAATAATGTGTCTTTTTAAAAAGAATTTTGCAAACGCTATTATCAAACTAAAAAATTAGTTAAATTACGAATTTATTTATATATATAGTTTAATTATGCTTTTTATAATAATTAAGCCCTAATAGAAATTAATGTCTTATAATATTAGTTATATAATACTTTCAATATTAGCTGCTATTATTTCCTCAATATTGGCATTTTTTATTCTTAGGAAGAGAAAAGACCCGTTTTTATGCGCCTTTGCAACAATGTCAATTATTTTTAGTTATGGATTATTGGAACAACAATACTCTATTAATACACCTCTAATCATATTAATATTATCTCATTTGTTTTGGATTACTTTTTTTATACTTACATTAGTAATTGCAAGACCATTAAGACCAAATCAGTTTGATTCATTTTTATTTGTTTTAAAAACGATCCCACAAAATATATTATTATACATTTGCTTATTTTGGATTTTTTGGAAATATTTCCTATTTCAGCGTTATGGTGCAAATGTTTTTGCATTTACTACAGACCCTGATTATTTGCCTCAGTATGAACTGTGGGAGGAATTAATATCTACCTTTCTAAATTTCTTATTATTGGGAACTTTTGTTACTGTAATAGCCCGCTATGCATTAGGAATGAAAATACCAAACTTTTTAAATTTTTTATTTGTTTTTAATTTTCTTTTCTATTTTTTCTCCGGTGAATCACCAATTGGAGCAAGACGGTTATTATTTGGTCTTTTATTTTTTTGGTTTTCTGTTATTTTGATTATTAAGAGACCATTTCATCTTATAAAAAAATATATTCTTACAATAACTTTTGTATTATTTTCTTTTGCCTTAGCCGCATTTTATCAAAAAGTTCGGGGAAATGTTGGTAATCCAACCGCTTCTCAATATCTAAAAAGCAATAACCCAGTAGATTTTATAAAAGGTTTTGCTCTTTTTTTAAATCCTAATTTAGATGTTTACTCAAATCAAACTAAATTTTTTAGGAGTGGCCCATTTGACTTTTTTGCCAAAGTTGTAGAAAGAGTTATTGACGATAAATTATCAACAAAAGGGGAATCTATTTTAGTTTCTTTAAAACTTTCCGTGCCACGACGACTTTATCCAGGAGAAAAACCCAAAATTGATGTAGATAATATTTTAGAGTGGAATTTAAAAGTTTACCCCGAATTTTTTTCAGAAAATTACGGAATTGATTATCCAACTAGTTTGGAATCTATTGCATTTGCTGATGCTGGAATCATTGGTTTATTATTTATTGCTACTTTATTTGGCTTAATTTTTTGGATTACTAAGATTGGTATTATTAAAGCCTGTAAATTTCCTATTATTGTTTTAGCATTATTAGGAATAATGATAACTTTAATTGCGGGAAAGGAAAACAGTGCAACCGGTATTTTTGCTAGTATTCGAAATTTTATTTTTCTTATTATAGTATACATGCCGGTTCATTTAATTTATGCATGGATAAAGCAAACTGTTAACATTCCAATTAAAAATAAGAGTATTTAAATATTAACATTAGTTGAAGTTGCCTTATCCATTCTATAAATTACAAGGAGACTCCTTTAATAAAAAAATAATAAATAAAGATTTAAAATTTAAATTCGAATGAAGAAGAGGTCGCCATGATAAATAAAAAAATTATAACAGAAAAGATTTAATTGAGTTATTAAAATTTAATAAAAGAGGTTGTCCTATCTATTGTTGAAATTGCAAGACAATTCCTTTAATAAAAAAATGAGGAGTCGAAACGATAAACAAAAAAAACAATAGTAGAAAAGATTTAATTGAGTCTAAAAAAGGAAATAAAAACATGACTGGAAGACAGAAAATTTTAGTAAAAAAATAATTTTTGAAGCGGAGCTTATCTTAGGAAAGCAAAAGAATTTATTGAGAAAGAGTTTTAATTAGGAGCTGTCTATCCGACCTTCTGTTAATTAATTTTAAGTTTACGAAAATCTTTGCCCAACTAATTTAGTAGAAAGTATATTTTTGATAATTAAAAGAGTAAAAAGTAATGTCAAGAGATAGCCGGACGGAAAAACAATTTTGAGATGGACCTTTATGGCTGCGATTGAATCGGAGAAAAAGTTTAGGCTAATATAAGATTTTAAGTATATGTGCTTATTATTAAAAGTTTTAATAGATTATAAAGAAATTGAAAATGTAGCTTGATTTTTAAATTGGAGGAATGTAAATATGATTAGGGGTCGTCAGTCAATTTCAACAAAGTTTGGAAATCCTCTACAAAACAAATAAAAATCGAAAATGCATAATTTATTAGTGATTATTGTTAAGTTTAAAATAAAACAATATATATTTAAAATATTTAGCAATTAAATTATATTTTAACTTGAGCGAAATAATTCATATTTTACCGGCCTTTGACTTAAAAGCTTCAGGGCCTTCTTATTTAGTATTAAGACTTTGTGAGTCAATTATATCCTCTGGAATGCAAATAACTCTTGTTACTTTAGATTGGTTGCATGGAAGTAAATCTCCTGTATTTGTAAAGCGATTTCCTATAGCTTTAGGACCTAAAAGGCTTGGTCGGTCACCTTTAATGTTACGGTGGCTAATAGAAAAAGTGAAAAATGAAAAAACTAAAATTATTCATAATCATGGTCTATGGACTATGCCTAATATTTATTCTGGATATTTACGAACAAAAGGAGATGTTAAACTTGTTATTTCTCCTCACGGCACTATGTCGGAATGGACAAGGAATTATCATCGCTGGCGCAAATGGATTATGTGGCATTTAGGGGGACAGAAAAAAGCAATTGATGTTGCTGATGCTTTCCATGCTACTGCCGAAGATGAATATCATGATATTAGAAGAATTGGATGTAAACAGCCAGTGGCTATTATACCAAGTGGAATTGATATTCCACCTTTAATAAAATGTCCTTCCAAATCCCGCAGAATAGTTCTATTTTTAGGACGAATTCATAAAAAGAAGGGAATTGATTTACTTCTTAAAGCATGGTCTGTAATTGAGGGTCAGTTTCAACAATGGGATTTAATAATTTCCGGTCCAAACGACCAAGGTTATCTATCTCAATATCAATCACTTGCTTCAAAATTAGCGCTAAAGCGAGTGCAGTTTATAGGTCCACTTTATGATGAGGATAAACTTAATATGTATCGCAAAGCAAGCATTTATGTTTTACCAACTCATTCTGAAAATTTTGGCATTACTGTTGCTGAATCTTTGGCTGCTGGAACACCGGTAATAGTTACAAAAGGTGCTCCATGGTCTGGCGTTATTAAAAACAATGCTGGCTGGTGGATAGATATAGGTATTGAACCATTAGTAGAATGTCTCAAACAGGCTCTAAGCTTATCCGAGGAGCAGTTGATTGAAATGGGCAAAAATGGAAGAGAATGGATGATTCGAGACTATTCATGGGAAACCATAGGCAAGAAAATGATAGATTTTTATAATTGGCTTTTAAATAATAATAATTCTCCAGACTTTATTAAATTTAGCTAAAAGTAAAAATTTTTAATTCATTTTTTTCTATCTTTTATGCTTAAATTAAAAAATGAATTTAAAACCACTTTTTGAATTTTTAGAGTTAAGATACATTAGCTAATCTTTAATTTTTTAAAGGTAGTAATTAAACTGGTTATGAGCTGGCAATCAAATTTTATATTTATAATTCTTAGAAATATTCTTCGGGAAACAGGACTTAATAAGTTGATTTTAAAAATAATATCTTCAAAGGGATATGAAACTAAATTTGAAAAAATGTGGTTAAATCATTTAAAAAATGGCGATTATATTTGGGATATTGGAGCTAATATCGGTTATTATACAAAATTATTTTCAAGGCATGTTGGGTTAAGTGGTAAAATTTTTGCTTTTGAACCAAGTCCCAAAAATTTTTTTACACTTGCATCAAATTGCTCTTCTTTAAAAAATGTTACCTTATTCCAGATTGGCTTAGGTGAAGAAAATAAAAAAAATCGTTTCATACAAGGCAATGATGAATTAGGAGCAACAAGTAGAATTATAGATGATGATAAAAATGGTGAACTTATTGAAGTTAAATCTGGGTCTTACCTGATTCAGAATGGTATCGTTCCTATTCCTGATGCAATTAAAATCGATGTTGAGGGTTATGAATACGAAGTGCTTTTGGGATTGAATGAATACTTAAAAAATCCAAAGATAAGAATTGTAGGTGTAGAAATACACTTTAATATATTAAAAAAAAGAGGAAAACAATTTGCTCCCAAATGGATAGAAAAATTATTAATTTGTAACGGTTTTAAAATATATTGGACTGATTTAAATCATATTTTTGCAATCCGACTTTTTAAATGCAATATTTAATTTTACCAAATACCAATATTCAGGTTTCACGTGTTTCTTTTGGAACCGCGAGATTACATCATATTTTTAGTAAGAAAAAGCGTCAACAGATTCTTAAAACAGCTTTCACTTTAGGCATAACTCATTTTGATACATCTCCATATTATGGATTGGGCTTGGCAGAATTAGAATTGGGACAATTTATAAAACAACATAGAAGCTCCGTAACTGTAGCCACAAAAATTGGTCTTTATCCATTTTGCTCACCCAAAAATAGAGCTTCAATAGTATGGTTATATAAAATAATTGGAAAAATTTTTCCAAATTTATCTAAAGCACAGGTCAATTGGTCTATCAAAAAAGCAAAAAATAGTTTAGATATTAGCCTTAAAAACATGAACACAGATTATGTTGATTTTTTATTTTTGCATGAACCAAATTTTAAAATAATAAACACTGAGGAGTTTCTTAATTGGTTAACTGAGGAGTTTAATAAAGGTAAAATCCGTTATTGGGGATTAGCAGGGGAACCAATTTTGCTTGAATTCTTTATTAGAGAGCAACACCCATTAGCTAATATCATACAAACAAGAGATGACATTATTTCAAAACCATCAGATATTATATTTAAATATGGACGCCAAATTCAATTCACATATGGATACTTATCCTCATACCATCGTATTAAAAAAAGGAAAATAGACATTAAGGATTTATTTAAAATAGCGTTATCACGAAATAATAAGGGGTCAATTCTTTTTTCAACTCGAAACGAAAAAAGATTGAAGAAAATTGTAGAATTAGTAAAATGATTTTTATTGATTTGAATAAATGTGACGAAAAAAATATTACTGCAAAATGCGATGTATGTATAATTGGAGCGGGAGCTATAGGAATTTATTTTGCTAATCAATTAATAAGATATGGATTAGAGGTAATCTTAATAGAAGCAGGGGATAAAACTTGCGTTGATTCTGAATCAATTGGATTTAAAACTGAATTTGCTTCAGCCACTTACCAGGGTGCAATAAAGGGGAGATTTTTTGGTATCGGTGGCACTACTGCATCCTGGGGCGGAGTTTTAGTTCCACATAGTAATAATGATTTAAGGAAAGAGGACTCTTTTACTTTTAATACATGGTTTTCTATTATAAAAACTGTTAGAGCTGAATGTAAGGCTGTCTTAACAAATTTAGGTTGGAAAAAAATTGATTATATTGATACTTTATTTATAAATAAAAAAAATAAAATTTCAAATATAATAAATGAATCAGGATTAAAACTAAAATCATGTCTGTACTTGCCATTTAGAAAAAGAAATTTTGTTTGGATGCTTAATGAGAAAAAAATTAAAAAATCAAATTTAAAAATTTTCTTCAATGCTGTTGCTAATGGGTGGAATGTAAAACATAATGCAATAGAAAATCAAATACTCTATGTTAATGCCATTTGTTATAATGGAACAAATCTTCAGATTACAGCAAATAAATTCGTAATTGCAGCAGGAGCAATTGAAAGTGCCAGACTATTATTGGAATTAAATCAGACCAAAATATATCCTGTGGTTCGTAAAAGTTCTGCCATAGGATGCTATTTAGCGGACCATTTATCATTACCAATTGGAGTTTTTGATAACAATGATATTCATACTATTATCAAGCTATTTGCTCCTCATATTTATAGAGGATGGATGATTAATTATAGGTTTTTAGATGCAAACCTTTCACAAAATTTGCCCCGTGCTTTTGGACATATTATCTTTAACAATGAAAATCAAGGTTTCCTTTTAACAAAAAAAATTCTAAGTAGCATACAAGCTCATAAATTTCCTAAAATATCTTTAAAAGAAATTTTTCAAGGATTAAATGGAATAGCTCTTCTTGCCTATTATCGATGGATTCATTCAAAATTATTTATTCCTCCAAACACAAAAACTGTGTTTCAATTAGATATTGAGCAAAAACCCTCAAAAGAAAATTGCATTAGACTTTCAAATAAAACAGATAAATATGGTCGGGTTATACCATTAATTCATTGGGAAGTAACTGAAACGGATATTAAAAATATTAATATAACTTCAGAAAAATTTTTAAATAAATGGAATAGCCAAAATAAATACTTACCAAAATTAGTTCCTAATCCTTTAATTTTTGATAATTCTAAACCATATGACGCATATCATCCCACTGGCACCTGTCGAATGGGGATGGATAATGAAGCTGTAGTAGATGAAAATCTCAAAGTATGGGGAATAAGTAACCTTTGGGTATTGAGCACTGGAGTTTTACCAAGTCCTGGAACTGCAAATCCAACTTTTACGATTCTTTGTTTAGCAGAAAAATTAGCAAAATGGTTTAAAAAAAATAAAAATATATAGAATTTACCCGCCAGTTGCATAAAAAACCTCACTATTTAATGAGTTGAAGGTTGCAAACGCTCACTAAATCTTGTTTATCAAAGATTGACCGCGAAAGAAAATGGTTTAAATAAACTTCACATTTTGTGAAGTATTTAAAAGGATTTAAATTTAGCAATTTCAGACGAAATATGGTAAAATCATTGAATAATTTATGCAACATTGGGGTTTATACAATTTATTTATACAATTTCTCAAAGTTTATGGTTAAAAAATAAATACTTATGCGTCAAAATATTTAAAAATATAAAAAAATTTTCTTTTTTGATACAATAATTTGTCCTAATTTATTGGGAAATTGAAAGTTTATGGAGGTGTCCAGTAAAATCGGTTGCTGGTTACCCGGGAATGCACCGGTGGCAGTAATTATGATAAGTTTAAATGAAGGTCATAATATGAGGGATGTGCTTGAAAATTTAAAAGGCTGGGCACAGGAAGTATTCCTTATTGATAGTTATAGCAAAGATAATACAATTGATATAGCTCTTGAATATGGTATTAATGTTGTTCAGAGACGGTTTCGAAATTTTGGAGACCAATGGAATTTTGCTTTGAAATCACTCCCTATAACCGCACCATGGACTATGAAATTGGATCCCGATGAACGAATTACCCAAATTCTAAAAAATAATATTATTAAAGCATTTAATGAGAATGATGCCGATGGTTTTTCTTTAATCAGAAGACTTTGGTTTATGGGTAAACCAATGCCCGTTAAACAAAAACTTATCAGAATATGGAAAACCGGAAAATGTAAGTTCTCTGATGTGGCAGTAAATGAACATCCTCTTGTCGATGGCAAGATTAAGCAAATACAAGGGGAACTTGAACATCACGATAGTCCAAACCTTGAACACTGGATTGAAAAACAGAATCGGTATTCTACCGCAGAAGCCATTATGGCTTATAAAAATGAAAGTCTTTCTGCAGAACCAAAAATATTTGGAAATTCTCTGAAACAAAGAATGTGGTTAAAAAAGAATTTCTGGCACTTTCCATTTAGATATTCATTGCTTTTTTGTTATTATTATTTTATCAAAGGAGCATGGAAAGCTGGGTGGCCAGGCTATGCCTGGGCAAAACTTAGAACTGAACATATTCGCATTATTGAATTTAAGCGACGGGAAATGGAAATTACAGGGCAACTGCCTGATTTTCGACCATATGGTCCTGGTCAACCAGACCCTCGAGTTCCTCAATACGATTAAATAAATTTTTTCATTTATCCCTTAATTTAATTACTTTTCTAATGTGTGGAATAGCAGGATATTGCGGGGAATTTGATAAGTTGTGGCTGCAAACTGCAGCTAAATTACTCGCACATCGGGGACCGGATGATTCTGGTATATGGATAGATGATTCGGGAAAAATTGGATTTGCACATACAAGACTTTCCATAATAGACCTTTCAATCGCCGGGCATCAACCAATGACTGACTCTACAGGTCAGTTTGTAATTGTGTATAATGGAGAAATATATAATTTTAAAGATATTCGAAGCGAATTAGAATCAAAAGGTGCTGTATTCCGGAGTCAAACTGATACGGAAGTTTTACTGGAAGCCTTTGTATTGTATGGAGAGAATATATTATCTAAATTAAATGGAATTTTTGCTTTTGCTATATGGAATAAAAAAGAAAAGTCCCTTTTTATTGCTCGGGATGCTTTAGGAGTAAAACCACTTTATTATGCAACTCTTAAAAATGGTTTTGCATTTGCAAGTGAAATAAAAGCGCTTTTGCCATTATTAGAAAATAAGACCATTGATATACAATCAATATACAGATATATTGCATTCCTCTGGTGTCCAGGGGAAGGAACTCCTATTAAAGAAGTTCGAAAACTTTCACCAGGGGAAGCAATTATTGCTCAGGACGGGAAAATAAAAAGAAAATGGAAATGGTATAAGATTCCTTCAAATTTAAATAAGTCGTTGTCGTATTTAAAAGAAAAAGATGCAATTTATAAGGTTCGTGAAAGTCTTCGAAAAGCAGTGCATCGCCAACTCATATCCGATGTTCCAGTGGGTTCCTTTCTTTCAGGTGGTGTTGATTCAAGTTCAATTGTTTTCATGGCCAGAGAAAAAATACCAGACTTAAAATGTTTTACTATAAAACTTGAGGGGGGACAGGATGCAGGTTTTGAAGATGACTTTTTTTACGCTCAAATGGCTGCAAAACATCTTGGGGTTCAACTTGAGATTATAAATGTCGATGCTGATAGAATGGCAAATGACTTTGAAAAAATGGTCTGGACATTAGATGAACCACTTGCGGACCCTGCTCCATTAAATGTTCTTTATATCAGCAAATTAGCTCGTGATAATGGTGTTCCTGTTGTGCTTTCAGGTGCAGGAGGCGATGACATTTTTACTGGATATCCAAGGCACATTGCTCTAAAATATGAAAGATTATGGTCATGGATTCCATTGTCGGTAAGAAAAAAAATACTCAATTTTTCTGAATTACTGCCCGGTTCAAATCCACTAGTAAGGCGTTTCCATAAAATTATGAGACCTTTTGAATACAATGGTGATGAAAGATTGTCTTCTTATTTTTACTGGATAAGGGGGCAGAAAATAAATAAAATTTTCTCTCATGAAGTAAATAATGAATTAAATTCATCAATTATATGTGAGCCAATAATAAAATTTCTTGAAGAACTCCCTAAAAATCTTTCACCGCTTGAGCGCATGCTTGCATTAGAACATAGATTCTTTCTTGGTGACCATAATCTGCTGTATACAGATAAAATGTCAATGGCAGTTGGAGTTGAAGTTAGAGTCCCATATCTTGACCTTGAACTTGTGGAATTATCATATAAGATTCCAGAAAATTTAAAATTGCGGGGAATTTGTTTAAAATGGATTCTCAAAAAATCTATGGAGCAGTATCTGCCGAAGGAAATAATAAAGAGACCAAAAACTGGCTTTGGAGCACCGGTAAGACGATGGTTAAAAAAGGAACTTCAGGAAATGGTGAGTGATTTGTTATCTCCAGATTGCATTAAAAAAAGAGGTATTTTTAATCCAGAAATGGTTAACCAATTAATTCATGAAAATAAAAAAGGGAAAATGGATTATGCCTATACAATTTTAAGTTTAATGGCAATAGAACTCTGGTTTCGAATATTTGTAGATGGGCATTCAATTTCTATTTAAAAAAATTTAAGAGTTAATTTAGTGAAACAGATTGTGCAAAATTTGAAGGGGGGGAGAAGGGAAATAAGAGATGTTCCTAAGCCATTGGTCAGGGACGGGTATGTTCTTATACAAAATGCTTTTTCTTTGATTTCTTCAGGAA
>Ga0078972_1005566_pt1 | contig 31707 bp, 27 predicted proteins | sample YelNatPaOPGAMG01_FD_67568 | JGI IMG/M metagenome (GOLD analysis project Ga0078972, IMG submission 67568) | Hot spring thermophilic microbial communities from Obsidian Pool, Yellowstone National Park, USA - OP-RAMG-01 (SPADES assembly) (version 2) | ecosystem: Environmental > Aquatic > Thermal...
AGCTCAAACTTTTGCCATTCCAAGGCACAACAACATCTATACTTTGATTTTCTGTGCCATTAACAAGAAGCTTAACTGTAACATTTGCATCATAAAAATGAATTACGCTTTGTGGCAAGTTGCTTGAGTTAACAAACACTGGGCCAAGCTTTGTTGTTATTGTAACTTGTTGACCTGATTGTGGATCGCTTGGTTGTATGTTTGTAATGCTAACAGTGGAGTTGCAGGAGGAGGCTTGCGAAAAAGTGATTATAAAAGGATTTTCTGGCCCTCGTGACAGATATTTAGTTAAATTTCTGGCTCTTGTTTTCACTTCATAGCACTCAGCAAAATGAAATTCCAGGCTCCAATCCGCAACAGGCGTGGTGTTGGAGATTGTTATTGAGGATGAATCTCCAGTATTGGTGGCATTGTTCCAATGGCTTTCTGCAATGCTCGTGCATTCAGTATTTGTGCAGTTGTAGATGAAGAGTGAGACGTTTGATAATGCATTTCCGGACTGATCCAAATAATAGCTATATTTAACTTCAAACCCATGCACATTCATAGCAAAAAATAGGAAAAACAAGGCATATGCTATCAACAACATTCCTCTTTTTTGCATGAAATTTAAAAAATGCTGTATTAAAAAATTTTGTGATGGTGCTAAGGAGTTTGGAGTTTTTAGTTTTTACTCTGAAATGGCTAAAAAATGATAAGCAGAAAACTTTTTAAATAAAGCCATATAATTATTTTATGGGGCTTGTTAATAAGTTGAGAAGTTCAAAGGCAAAAAACTTTTTTTATGCAGCACTGTTGAGCAGTGCTGTCCTTGCAGGATGCAAAGACAATTCCAACAACAGCAACAATAACAACAACGATAACAACAGCAGCTGTGAAAATGGCCAGCTCTACATTTGCCAAGATAACAAATTTCAGTTAAAACAAAACACTGCGCCTATTGCAAATGCAGGCCCTGACATCAGTGCTTATGTCGGCGAGAAGGTTTATCTGAATGGATGCTATAGTGAGGATGCCGATGGTGATAAGTTGAGTTATGTGTGGCAAAAAGTTAGTGGGCCTTCAATCACTCTCAATAATGATACAACATGCTTAGCAAACTTTATTGCACAGCAGGAAGGAAGCCTTGAGTTTAAGTTAAGAGTTTGTGATAGCAAAAATGCTTGCTCTGAAGACAGCGTGCTTGTTACCATAACAAAACAAGTCACACAGAATAACAACAGGCCTGTTGCACGTGCTCCTAGTGAACTGCCGAAAGGTTTTGATGAAGAGTGTTACAATGATTATAGGAATAAGGCGTATGGCGTTAGCTATGAGTTAATCGCAGGATGCCCAATAATATATCATGATGAGTTGGCAGGAATCTGCAAGGAAAGCCGCTATGATCTTCACAACAATCTCAAGGCTGAGGAGGAGCCGATCATCTGGCTTGTGGGAGAAGCCAGAGATGCTGATGGTGATGCACTAAGCTATAGGTGGGAGCAGATCGAGGGGCCAACATCTGCACTGATTTTCTATCCTAATGCCATTAGCACACAAGTGGCCTTTCCAAATGCCGTAAGTGGAAATTATGTGTTTAGGTTTAGGGTCGATGATGGCAAGGATTATGATTATGCTTATACAAAGATTTACATAAGAAACAACTTGAGGCCTGTGGCCAATGGTGGAGGAGATCCTGGATGTTCAGCTGGAATTTCTTGCAGGATACCAGGAATTAATCTCAGCTACGATCCTGACGGAAAGGGAGGCTTTAGGACTGGCATAGTAAAGTGTGACTTTAATTTTGGTGATGGACAAGGATATTCTGAAAGCCAGGACAATGCACCTGATGGCAAATTTGATTGTGCAACACGACATACCTATGCCTCCGCAGGTTCTTATGATCTTACTATAACAGTAACTGATAACAATTCAAGTACTGGACAATGGACCTTAAATATCGATGTCTGGTAACTAATTCATTCTCCCATTAACACACTGCTCCTTTAGCCTAACCTTAACATATTTTTGTAGTTCTGGGCTCCAAAGGCATGCACTCCAATTGCCGCTATAGTTGCAAGGCCCGCATGTTTCATTGCCTCCCGCTCCTCCAGTCTCGCCTCCCTCACCAGTCTCGCCTGCCACAACAAACCAAGCATAAACAGTCTTGTTGCTGTTCATTGTTATAGTGATAGGATTATCACTACTATTAACACCATCGATCTGCCAGTTGCTAAAGTTAAAGCCAGTGCTTGGAGTTGCGGTTAATTCAACTTGACTGCCGCTTGCATAGCTTGACAGATCAGGATTTTTAGCAACATTTCCCACAGTGCTGTTTGGCTTAACAATGATTGTAAGCGTGTAGTTTTGTGATGGCGGCTGAGGTGGCTGAGAAGGCTGAGTTACAGTCACAAGCCTACTATCTTGCATCACAACAGCATTACTTAAATTGCACTTACAATCACTAACTTCACTTTGCACTGTTACATTATAAACACCTGCGCTTGTCGGAGTCCAACTCAAGCTCAAACTTTTGCCATTCCAAGGCACAACAACATCTATACTTTGATTTTCTGTGCCATTAACAAGAAGCTTAACTGTAACATTTGCATCATAAAAATGCAACATTGGAAAGGTCTAAGCAGTGTGAGTTTTAGTTTCCTTGCCTAGCCAAAAAAAGTTTTAAAGCGTTGTAGCTTAGATTTTAATGATAAAGCAAAAAAGAGCTATTGAAACATTAAAAAATTTGAGAAAAAAATTGGACAAAATAAATGCTGAGCTGATCGATTTGATTGCAAAGAGGCAAAGGATTGTGGCAAGGGTTGGGAAAATTAAAAAGAAGCTTGGGCTTCCGATAGTAGACAAAAAGAGGGAAGGAGAAATTTTTAAGACTATAGAAGCATTGGCCGCAAGAAGAGAAGTAAATGTTGGGTTGGCCAAAAAAATAATCAAGCTTTTGATAGAAGATGCAAAAAGAATCCAAAAAAGTTTATAAAGTAGCATTTCAAGGAGAGAAAGGTGCTTATAGCGAGGAAGCAGCTATTTTGTATTTTACAAGTCTAAATGCAGAAATAGAAACCATAGGCCTTCCAAGCTTTGGAGAGGTTTTCGAGGCCTTGGATAAGGGAAAGGTGGATTATGCCATAGTGCCTGTAGAAAATTCGTTGGAGGGAACAGTCGGCCAGGTCTATGACTTATTCTTGAAATATGATTTAAGGCCATGTGGAGAAATATATCATAGGATAAGACACTGTCTGATTTCTTTTGCCAATGAAACGCTAAAGACAATCAAAAGGGTTTACTCCCATCCGCAAGCACTTGGCCAATGCAAAAAATTTATCGAAGAAAACAAGCTTGAGGCAATTCCTGTCTATGACACTGCAGGAAGCGTTAAGATGATAAAAGAAAAAAAGCTCGAGCATTGCGCAGGCATAGCAAGCGAGAGAGCAGCAAAGATTTATGGAATGAAAGTTATAAAGAAAGGAATAGAGACGAATCCCAACAACTATACAAGATTTTTGATTTTATGCAAAAAAAATGTAAAAATGGAAGAATTGATGAAGCTGAAAGGAGAGACAGGAAAATACAAAACATCCCTGATATTTTCCACCAAGCACGTTCCTGGAGCGTTGTTTAAAGTGCTTGAAGGATTTGCAAAAAGAAACATCAATCTTACAAAAATCGAGTCGAGGCCTATCGTCGGAAAGCCCTGGGAATATAACTTTATCCTCGACTTTGAAGGCCACAAAGATGAGCCAAGAGTTGCACAAGCAATAGAGGACCTCAAGAAAAATTCTACATTTTTCAAGATGATCGGCTCCTATCCAAAAGCAGAATTTGAGATGCAGAAAACAAAGAAAACAAAAAAAGAAAAAAAAGAAATGATAAAAAGAGTAGCCATAATCGGTGGCGGTGGAGGGATGGGAAGATGGTTTGCAAAGTTTTTTTCGCAAAACAACATAAAGGTAGTTATTTCGGACATAGACAAGAAAAAGCTTGAAGCTGTTGCAAAGGAGTTGAATGTAGATAAAGCCAAAAACAACATAGAGGCAATAAAGAATGCTGACTTCATTTTGATTTCTGTTTTGCCAAGCGACTTTGAAAATGTTGTAAAAGAAATAAGCAAACATGTCAAAAAAAATCAAGTAGTCGTTGACATATGCAGCATAAAAGAAATTCCCGTCGAGATTATGCACAAATATCTTGAATGCGTTACTCTTGGAACCCATCCGATGTTTGGGCCAGGATCTTTGGGAATAAAGGAAAAATTTGTGCTTACGCCGACAAACAAAAGGGAAAGAGCCTTTGCAAAAAAATTTGGCAGGTGGTTAGAAAGCAAGGGGTTTGAGGTAAAAATTGTTTCTCCAAAATTGCATGATGAATTGATGAGTATTATTTTATGCATACCTCATTTCATAGGCCTAAGCACAGGCGATGCTTTAGTTGCTATTGAAAAAAACATTTCAAAGCTGGAAGAAATAGAGGGCACAAGCTTCAGAATTTTGTCGAGCCTTGTAAAGAATGTTGTGTGCAGCAATCCCTCTCTTTATTCCCAAATCCAGTTTTATCTCAAGCAAACAGAAAAGGCAGAATCTTTGCTTGAAGAAAAAATTAAAAAATGGCGAGAGATAATAAAGAGCAAAGATGAAAAGAGGTTTGTGAATGAAATGAAAAAATTGCAAAAGGCCTTCAGATGCTTTACCAAATAGCAGAAAAAGTAATAGAGTTGGAAAAAAGTGGGAAGAAAATCATAAAGTTTAATGTAGGTGATCCCGATCAACCAACTCCTTTAGAAATCATAAACCATGCCACAAAAGCGATGAAAGAAGGAAAGACAAAATATGGTTCGGCAGCAGGAGAAAAAGGATTGAGAGAGGCTATAGCAAAGCAATACGAAACAAAATTGGAGAAGGTCGTAATAACTCCTGGCTCGAAATGGGCAATATATGCGATAATGAAAGTCTTTCTGAAGAAGGGTGATAACATCATACTCCCTTCCCCACATTGGACGGCATACCAAGAAATAGCGAGGGATTTGGGGGTAGAAGTTAAGTTGCTTGAAACTAGCTTAGAAAACAATTGGGAAATAGACTTGAACAAGTTGGAAAGTTTGATAGATGAAAAAACAAAGATGATCATTGTAAACAACCCCAACAATCCGACAAGCAAAGTAATAGCAGAAAACACAATGCAAGAAATTTTCGAGATTGCAGAGAAAAAAGGGATAAAGATACTTTCAGATGAATGCTATGCAGACATAAGTTTCAAAAAAGTAAAAAGCATTTTGGATTTTAGCCAGGAGCACTTTTTTGTCAACAGTTTTTCCAAGACATTTGCGATGACTGGTTGGAGGCTAGGATTCGCCATAGTTCCAGAAAAAATTGCCAAAGAAATAATCAGGCTTAATCAAATAACTTTTACGTGCGTTCCGCCTTTCATACAAGAGGCCGGCATAAAAGCGCTTAGCCTAAAAGAAGAAATTTCAAAAGAAATGAAAAAAATCTACAAGGCAAGAGCAAATCTTGCATGCAAGATCTTGGCAAAAACAAAGCTAAAGCTCTATAAACCAGATGCTCCATTTTATTTGTTTCCAAAATGCTTCACAGATTCTGAAAAATTGGCTTTTGATTTGCTTGATGAAGGAATAGCAATAACGCCTGGCAGTGCATTTGGCAATTACAAAGATCATTTTAGAATTTCTCTCACCTTAGCTGAAAGCCAGATCCGCGAAGGGTTGCAAAAACTCCGAGAATTTTTGGAGAGATAAATTTTTAAAACCTTCCAATCATTAAGTTAAAAAGGGTGAAAAAATAACAACAAAAAATAAATTTCAAAAAATTAAAATGGAGGAAAAACAGCCCATCTATGTTTTGCCTGAAAACATCTACAGGATGATAGGCAAGGATGCGCAGCGAAATAACATAGCGGCTGCTAGGATAGTGGCTGATCTGGTAAAATCTACCCTTGGGCCAAAGGGAATGGACAAGATGCTTGTAGATAATTTGGGCGATGTTATAGTAACAAATGACGGTGTTACGATACTAGAGGAGATGCATGTAGAGCATCCTGCAGCGAAGATGATGGTAGAAATCGCAAAGACGCAAGAGAAGGAAGTTGGTGATGGCACAACAACAGCTGTAGTGTTAGCGGGAAAGCTGCTCGAGAATGCTGAAAAGTTGCTGGATGAGAAGATACATCCTTCTGTGATAGGGAGGGGTTACAGAAAGGCAAGGGAAAAGGCAGATGAAATCTTGTTGAAGCTTAGCACAAAGGTTAACGAAAAGGACAAAGATTTCTTGAAAAAGATAGCAATGACTGCAATGACAGGAAAGGGAGCAGAAACTGCCAAGGAAAAGCTTGCCGAGCTTGTGGCAAATGCTGTTTTGCAGGTTGCAGAGAAGAAGGATGGTAAGATCTTTGTAGACCTTGACAACATCAAGATAGAGAAAAGGAAGGGAAAAGGAATAGATGATACTGAACTTATTAGTGGCATTGTGCTTGATAAAGAAAAGGTTCATGCGGCAATGCCAAGCTATGTAAAAGATGCAAGGATTGCATTGCTCGATGTTGCGCTCGAGATTAAGGGGCCTGAGACAGACACAAAGATACAAGTAACAACGCCTGAACAACTCCAGGCATTTTTGGATCAAGAGGAGATGATGCTGAAAAAGATGGTAGATAAGATTGTTGAGGTTGGAGCAAATGTTGTTGTATGCCAAAAAGGCATCGACGATGTTGCACAGTACTATTTGGCAAAGGCAGGCATCCTGGCATTGAGGAGAGTGAAGAAAAGTGACATGGAAAAACTTGCAAAAGCTACAGGAGGAAAAATTGTGAGCAAGCTGAAAGAATTGAGCAAGAGTGATTTGGGCTATGCGAAAGAGGTGGAAGAAGTGAAGGAAGGAGATGAAGCTTTTACCTACATCAAGGGCTGCAAAAATCCTAAGGCATTAACAATACTTGTCAGGGGAGGAACAGAGCATGTTGTGAATGAGATAGAGAGAGCAATAAAAGACAGCATAGGAGATTTGGCTGCTGCGCTGAATGATGGCTATGTTGTCCCTGGCGGTGGAGCTATAGAGGTTGAACTTGCAAAGGCAATTAGGGAATATGCAACCAAGTTTAAAGGCCGTGAGCAGCTTGCAATACTTGGCTTTGCAGATGCACTAGAAGCCATCCCAAGAATTCTTGCAGAAAATGCAGGCCTCGATCCAATAGATGTGTTGACAGAGTTAAAAGTGAAACATGAAAAGAATCCAAACATTGGCTTAGATTTGACAAAAGAAGAAAATTACATAGTGGATACGCTTAAGGCAGGAATAGTCGAGCCGACAAGAATAAAGCTTCAGGCACTCAAATCGGCCACAGAAGTTACGATGATGTTGTTGAGAATCGATGATGTTATAGCTTCAAAGGAGATAGGCAAGGGAAGCAAGTCTTCTGCAGAAGGAGAAGAGGAGTATTAGCAACAAAAAGATTTCAAAAGCATTTCAAAAATTTTAAAAATCTTTTTTTCTTTTATTTTTTGTGCCCCGGTGGTGTAGTGGTTAGCATACAAGCCTGTCGAGCTTGTGGCCCGGGTTCGAATCTCGGCCGGGGCGCTTCTTCATTCTTAAGCTAATCTTAACTGCCTCTCCTTGACAAATTTCTTGGCCCTAACTCCTACAAGCCTTATCGGCCTCGTCAAAAACCCAGCCAACATTTCTTTGGCATTTTCCTCGAAAAACTGTTCGCTATCGATAGGAATAACAAAAGTCTTTTCATGGCTATGCGTCTCAAAATTGCTATATCTTATCTTCACCTCTATGCATTTAAAATAAAGTCCCTCTTGCCTAACTTCTTTCCAAACCTCTTTGCATAGCATTTTCAATGCCTCAAAGATAACTGCCTCCTCCGCAACATCTTCTTCAAAAGTTTTTTCCTTGCCAATAGATTTTGTCTCTGCCTCCAAGCCAACCTTCTCTTTATCTATACCATTGACAGCATAATAATAGTAAACCCCTATCTTGCCGAAATGCTTTGTAAACCAAAATGGTGATTTTTTCTGCAAGTCAGAAATCTTTTCTATTCCCAACTTGCTTAGCATTTCTTGAGTTTTCTTTCCAATTCCAGGAATCGCATCTGGCTTAAGCTCTTTCAAAAATTCTTTTTCCTTTCCAGGCTCTACTATGCTTAAACCATCTGGCTTTTTTAGCTTTGATGCGATCTTTGCTAAAAGCTTATTTGATGCTATGCCTATCGAACATGTCAAGCTGGTAGCCTCATAAATTTTTTCTTTTATCAGCAAAGCAAGAGCCCTTGCTTCTTCCATGCTTTTGCATCTCTTGCTAACATCTATAAAAGCCTCATCTATACTTACTTGTTCAAAAGCATCGGCATGAGCCTTTATTATTTCCATGATTTTCTGACTTTCTTTTTCATAACGCGAAATGTCTGGCCTGAAAAAAATAGCGTCAGGGCAAAGTTTATATGCCTTACTTATCGGCATTCCTGATTTGATTCCATACTTTCTTGCTTCATAGTTCGCTGTGCTCACAACTCCTCTTCCTTTGCCTTTTTTTGGTAAAGCACCAACGACAATGGGCATTCCTGTGTATTCAGGATGGTCTCTAGCTTCGATAGAAGCAAAAAAAGCATCCATGTCTATACACATCACTATCATGTTATCCACTTGCTCAGGCTTTCTTGCGATTTTTCTCTTGCCTGCCCCTTCTTGCCTCTTGCTTTTTCTCGCTTTTCTCCCTCCTCGCTGCTCTCCTCCTCTTCCTCTCCCAACTTCTCCAAAGCATTCAATACTCTTTCCTCTGAAAAATCATGCTCATGACAAAGAAGCTTAACAATTTTTTCTTTGTCAAGAGGCTTGAAGTCATAGCCAAAGTCTTTCTTGACTTCTGGCCTTTTGAAAAGCTCGAAAATTTCTTTCCAGTCAAAGTCAACATCATAGTTTTTTTCTATATACTTAAAAATCTCGTAAGGAGCTTTGTAGCCTTGCACTATCTTTAAAGCCTTTTTCGGTCCTAGGCCCCTAACACCATTGTTAAAGTCTGTTCCAACAATTATTCCAAGACATATAAGCCTGTCTAAATCTATTTGCAAGAAATTCAAAACGCTTTGCAGCTCTATAAGCATTGGGCTTATGGCGACAACTCCTCCTCTTGTTTTGCGTTTTTTTGCAAGGGTTAAGTTTTGAACAAGCCTAGGAGCACCATAAAGCAAGGCATCATAGTCCTGACTTGCGACTGCATAGATATTTGGATCTCTTTTAGCCATAAAGGCAGCTTGAGCCTCTCCTTCGCTCGGAGCCTGAACATAAGGCAAGCCCATAGCATCAAGCAATTTTTTTGCATCATTTACCATATCGCTTGTTAACTTAGCTGTTCTCTTTGCCATCTTTGCTGCTTCTTCAATCTCACCAGCCTCTATAGCCTTAGCATACTTTAGCTCAGCCTCTTTCTTTGCCGCTTCTCTTTTTTCTTTCTCTGCATATTTTTGCTCTGGGCTTTTGCCATCGAAAACAAAAATTGGCTTTATGCCTTTGGCAAGCAGGTTTAGAGTTCTGTAATAAAGCCCACTCAGATGACTTGTTATATTCCCCCTTCTATCCATCAACGGTGTGCCATCAGGCTGCCTTATTGTTGTTAAAAATTGGTAAAGCGTGTTGAAAGCATCGACAACAATTATCTTGCCGCTCAAATCATCAAGGCTTATCTCTTTTTTTGGCACAATACTACTGATGTCTACACCCATTTAAAAATAAAGCTTGGAAATTTAAAAATTTTAAAAACAAAATTTCAAAAAATAAAAATCAATAGTATGTGAATAGATGTGCTTCGTAAAAGTAATTTATATAATCCTCTGCCCTTCCTCTAGCCTCCTTCAACAGCTCATCAACAATAGAAGAAAGTTCATCGTAATATTTTTCGATAAAATCGAGCATTCGTTTATAAAATTCTACTCCCTTATTTATTTCTTCAATTTCCTTAGATGTTATAAACATCAATTCTTTAGGCATGTAACTGTTGAACAGTTTACTAATTTTTCTTCCGCTTTCATTAATTTTACTCATGATTGCAAATTTGATTGCCAGCAAGCTCACATTGGATATATTTTTTACAGCCAAGCGCGGATCTTTATATAGCAAGGTTTGCATACCAGGTTCTTTAGAGCCAAGAAACATGTACAAAGCAGCTTCTCCAACTAAAGTTGGAAGACATTGCACAAATTCCTTGAACTCTTTACTTTTAACCATCTCTTCTAACCGCTTTTTTTTGCTGGCTTTATTTTCATACTTCTCAGCCATAATTTAAATAAGACTAAAGCCTTTATAAATTTTTCGTTTTAGTAATTAAAAAGTGGTAAAAAAGGCTCAGAGTTTTTTGAAGTTTCGCTTGGTTTTGGGCTTTGTGAGCCAATTGTTAAAGTCAAACCAAAAAACTTTAATAATGCTAAGTTTTATTTTTTCATGCCGATCAGGTTTTTCCTAACCGACATAGACTACTTCGATGTGGAAGGAATAGATTACATTGGCTTATATGGCAGAACTGAAGATGGCAAGGTTGTCTGTCTTGTCGATAGCTGCGACAAATATTACTATCATCTCATCGAGCCTGGCTTGAGCAAAAAAGAGCTCGATAAGCTAATAGAAAAAATCAAGGCCATATCCTTTGTCCATGCAAACAGAAAAGTAGAAGTTACAAAGCTAGAGGTTGTAGAGAAAAAGCTTAATGGAAAGAAGGTTAGGGCATTAAAGATCTATGCCAAAAACCACAAAGACATAATACCGCTCAAGGATAAAATCAAGGTTTTGCCAGGAGTGCTTGAGCATGAGCACAAAGAAGAAGACATAAATTTTGTGACGAGATACTTAATAGAGAAGGAAGTAATTCCTTGCGCTTGGCACATAGCAGAAATAGCTGAGAATGAGATAACAAAAAAAATAACTTGGCGTGACAATGTTGATGTTATTGGCTATGTAAAGCGCATAAAGGTCGATAATGAAAAAGAGTATAGGCCAAAAATTTTGGCTTTCGACATAGAGGCGAGTGCCTTTGAGATAGGCAAGGGAGAAATTGTGATGATCAGCTTGTATGGGGATAAGATAAAGAAAGTTTTGACATGGAAAAAATTTCCGACAAAAGAAAAGCACATAGAGTTTTTGAAGGATGAAAAAGAGTTGTTGCAAAGGTTTGTAGAAATAGTGCAGCAGGAAAAGCCTGACTATCTTGTAGGCTACTTCAGCGATGGTTTTGATATGCCTTATCTCAAGGAAAATGCAAAGAAGCATAAAGTAAAGCTTGCTTTGAGTTTAGACAGAAGTGAAGTAGTAATGCAGAAAGGAAAGATAAGCAGTGCAAAGACAAGTGGCATAAGCCACATAGATTTGTTTAGGTTTGTTGAAAGCATCCTCGCTCCTTCCTTGCATAGCGAAACGCTCACGCTTAATGAGGTTGCGGCAGAGCTTATAGGAGAGGAAAAGTTAAAGATAGAAAGCTTCGAGCTTGACAACATTGACCATCAGCAGCTGGAGAAATTTGCCCAATACAACCTGCAAGACAGCATACTTGTTTACAAGCTTTTCCACAAGCTTTGGCCACAGATGCTGGAACTCACAAAACTTGCCAAAGAGCCTCTTGCAGTAACAACAAGAAGCAGCTATAGTCAGCTTGTAGAAAGCTACATAATACACAACATAAAGGAATTTGATGAAATCCTAGAGCATAGGCCATTTAGCGATGAGATAGGAAAGCGCAAGCTCATGCCAAAATATGCAGGAGCTTTTGTACTTGAGCCAAAGCCAGGCATCTATGAAAACATAGCGATGTTTGACTTCAGAAGTCTTTATCCTAGCATAATCATAAGCTACAACATTAGTCCTGCTACAATAACAAAAGAAAAGACAAGGCTTTCCACTCCAGAATTCGAGTTGGATGGAAAAAAGGTGAAATTTTATTTTAGAGAGGAAAGGGGCTTTATTCCAGAATTGCTTAGGAGGCTTATAGAGGCAAGGAGGAAAGTTAAGGAAGAGAAAAAGAAAAATCCTACTGCCTTGCTCGAAGCTAGAGACCTTGCTTTAAAAACACTTGCAAATGCTCACTACGGCTATTTTGGTTTTTTTGGTGCAAGGTATTACAGCAGAGAGTGCGCTGCAAGCATAACTGCTTTAGGCAGATGGCACATCCACGATATGATAGAGAAGGCAAAAAAAGCAGGCTTCGAAATTATCTATGCCGATACAGACAGCTTGGCACTTTTGCTAAAGAACAAGACAAAAAAACAAGCCTTAGAGTGGCTTAAAGAGGTTAACAAAGATTTGCCAGAAGCAATGGAATTAGAGCTGGAAGATTTTTATGTTAGGGGCATTTGGGTGGCAAGAAGGACTGGTGAAATAGGAGCAAAGAAAAAATATGCCTTGCTGAGCGAAAGCGGAAAGTTAAAGATAAGGGGCTTTGAAACAGTAAGGCGTGATTGGTGTGACCTTGCAAAAGAAGTTCAGAATTATGTCATAGAAAGTGTGCTAAAGAAGGCTGATGCAAAAGAAGCTTTGGCTTATGTAAAAAAGGTTATTGCAGAGATAAGCGAAAAAAAGGCTGATATAAAAAAATTGATAATAAAGACTCAGCTAAAAAAGGAGGTTGAGGCTTATGAAGCTTATACGCCACATGTCGAGATAGCAAGACGAATGGCCCAAGCAGGCATTCCTGTAAGGCCAGGAACTCTTATTGAATACATCGTGTGCGAGACAAAAAACAAGAAAGCCAGAATAAGAGAAAAGGTGAAGATGCCACAAGAGATAAAGGGAAAGGAATATGATGCAGAATATTACATCAACAACCAAATTCTTCCTGCTGTCGAAAGCATCTTCAATGTTTTTGGAATAAGCAAGGAAGAAATAATCAAGGGAAAAAGTCAAAAAAAGCTTTTCGAATGATTTCAATGATGGCTGCTATGGTTGATGCTTTTCATAATGCATCCCACAACAGATTTCATGATGAATTTCAAAAGATATACAATGACATAGTAGAGAGGATAAGCAAGATGGGCAAGCGTAAGCAGAAAATTTTGCCAAAGCCAGAGTTTGTAGAAAACATAGTTTTGTTGTTAAAAGATAAGAAAGATGTGCTGGCTTTTTTTGATAAGTGTTATGAGGAAATGCCATTCAGCATAAGGGCCAACACGCTGAAAATAGAAACAGAAAAATTAGCAAAAAGGCTTCAGCGCTGGGATGTGGAAAGGCAAGATAAGATTGGCCTGGAAGAAGCTTTTGTTATAAAGCGATGGCTAGAACCAGGGGAGCTTGGGAATGCACTCGAGCATAGGCTTGGCTATTTCTATGTCCAAAGCCTCAGCTCAATGTTGCCAAGCAAAATACTTGATGCAGAGAAACATAGCTTAGTGCTAGATTGCTGTGCTGCTCCTGGAAGCAAAACTACACACATTGCAGCTTTGATGCAAAACACTGGCGCAATTCTTGCAAACGACATCTCTTGGCAAAGAAACATTGCACTAGCCTCAAATTTGCAACGCTGTGGGGTTGTCAATGCTATAATAACTTCCATCCCTTTTCAAAGGCTTGCAAAGCAACTAAAAGTTAAATTCGATTACATCTTGGCTGATGTGCCATGCAGCAATGAAGGAACAATAAGGAAAAATTTAACAATAATGAAAACATGGAACAAAAAACTTTGCCTATGGATGAGCAAAATACAAAAATCGATTCTGTGTAATGCTTTGGCGCTTTTAAAAAACAATGGCACGCTTGTCTATAGCACATGCACACTCAACCCTGAAGAGAATGAAGCAGTGATCGACTTTGCACTCAAAAGATTTCCGATTGCTTTGGAAAAGATAAAACTGAAGTTTGAAGCCAGACATGGAGTGACTGAGTGGAAGGGAGAAAAGTTTAGCGAGGAATTGAAAAAGGCAGTGAGGATTTTACCACAAGACTTTAATAGCGAGGGTTTTTTCATAGCAAAGATAAAGATGGAAAAGTAAAAATGATAAAGAAGATGATAAGATGAAAGAAAGATGGAAAGGTTGAAAGGCAAAAAAGAAAAAGAGGTTAGGAAGGCTTTGGGAGAATATGGAATATCTATCGAAAACCTTTTACTTTATTCGCGAGACAATTCGATCTATGTCTTAACACCAGAGGCAGCAGAGCTACTAAAGCAAGTTCAAGTTAAATGTTTGGCTGGCTTTTATCTTGCAAAGGCTGAAAAAGCTGGCTTAAGGCTGAGCTTCGATGCATGCCAGCTTTTTGCCAAGCAAATAAAAAAATATATTGAGCTTGATGAAAAACAGCTTGGTGCTTGGTTTAGGGGAGAGGACATAAGCGATGAAAAAGCTAGGGGCCTTTTTGGTTTTTTTGTGCTAAAGCATAGCGAGGATTTTGTCGGATGTGGCTTGGTAAAAGATGAAAAAATTAAAAACTATGTGCCAAAAGATAGGAGGATAAAATGATGCAGGCCGGGCAAAAAAGAATAATTGCTTTATCTATGCTGATTTTGTCCATGTCGATTCTGGTTATTCCATCATGTTCTGCTATGGCTTATGCAATGGCTTCTATTACAGGAAAAACTGTTGCCTATGGAAGAATTTTTGTACAAATTTTGCCAAAGTGCAGTGCAGAGCTTAAACCTGGCTGGAACCTTGTCTCGCTATGCCTTAACAAAAGTGGCAAGATAGATGAAATTTTCAATTACAACCTTACAAATTTTAGATATGTGTTGAGATGGAATGAGGCTAAAGCAGCATTCGATGTTTATTCACCAAAAGCCATAAACAATCCTTTCGATTCCATTGAGCTGAATGAAAGTTACTTTATTCTTGTCTACAACAATTACAGCTTAGGCTATGCAGGAGCCAACACAGGAGATTTAGCAATAGAGATGCAAAAAGGTTGGAACAATCCTTCTTGGCCTTATGAATTCAATGCAAGCATAGAAAAATATTTCAACTCTTCTTTGCACAGATACTTGATGAAATGGAACAACGATAAGCAAGAATTTGACATCTACTCTCCCCTCTCCTCCAGCAATCCTTTCAACGAAATTTTTGTTGGGGAAGGCCAATTCATTTTTTCCAAAATTGCTCATACCTTGTTTTACAACAGAACAAACCTAAAAAGTTGAATGAAAGTTGGGAAGATGGATAAAATGAAAAAATTTGAGAGAGAGAAAAAGAAAAGAAAAAAAAGAAAAAGTTTTGTATTGTTTGTGCTGTCTATTGTATTTTTTTTGCTTATCATGCTTGTGATTTCTTTTGTGCATGCCCAAATTTATCTTGGCGTAGCTGAAGGCTTTGTTTTTTATCCGAATGGTAGTGTTGCAGAAAATGCATTGGTTACGATTTCGGTGAAGGATTGCAAGGCAGAGCAGCAATATTGCACAAGACAGGCTTATAGCCAGTCTAATGGCTACTATGTTATAGCAAACTTGGCTCTCGAGCCTTATAGCTATGTGTATGGAAGTGCACAGAAAGGAAATTTTTTTATAGAGGCTGATGGCCAAGCAGATGGCTATGGCGTGGTAGAGCTTAACATGACAATGTGTGAAGCCCCCTCAGCCCCTTTATTAAATTATATTGCTAACTTCCATCCAACAAACAAAACTTACAACGTAACTTTTAGCTGGACATCTGGCATTGATCCTGAAGGCCTTCTTACTTACGACTCTTTTTATCTTGATGGGACATGGCAAAATGCAGCGAGCCCTGTAATAAAAATCAACTTGGATTTTGGAACTCATGTTTGGGGAGTAAAGACATGCAACGCAAATTGTTGCTCAGCCACAAATTCCAGCAGCTTCACAATTCAAAATTCCATCCCGCCATCTCCCTCGCTCCTTGATCAAGGCAACACAAACAACAATTCTGTAATGCTTTTTTGGCAAAATGTAAGTGATGCTGATGGTGATGCAGTGAGCTATGATTTTATGATAGATTCTGAGCTAAGGCAAAACGTTACAAGTCCACAGGCTGTAGATGGCTTGGCCTATGGCTTTCATGAGTGGAAAGTCAGGGCATGTGACTTATGGCAATGCTCTGCGTGGGCGAGCGACAGTTTTTATGTCCAAAACCTTCCTTGTCCAAAGCCAAACATAACTGTCATCAACAACACATTCAGCTATGAAAACAATCAGATAAAATTTGAGTGGCAATCTGCAAAATATGATGCTGAAGGAGATCAGTGCCATGATGAGTTTATGCTAGATGGGAACATAGTAGACAGAAATTCAACAAGTCCAAAAATCCTAAACTTTTCTGATATTCAAACAATAGAGTGGGGAGTGAGATCATGTGATGACAAAGGAGCATGCAGTGAGTGGGCAAGAAGCAGCTTTATCTATTGCTATAGCCCTGAAGCTCTTGGCCAAATAGAAATTGTAAAGCACTACAAAAAGTATTTTGAGGTTTGCGAAGTAAAAGGAGCTATAGCTATAGCAGGCTATAAACTTATTGTTCTTTTACCAAAAAAACTGTATCAAGGAGAAGACTTTAACATAGAGTTAGAACTTACTCCTCTCGAGGATTTTGAGAATGTTGTGGTGCTTATAGAGAATAAGCATAAGGAGATTAACTTTAGCCAAGAAATGGCTGTCAAAAACAAAATACCAAAAAATTCCACTGCCAGCTTTTTGATCAAGGGCAAGACCGATATAAGGGCAGGGGGCAGCTACGATTTTTCTATAAAGGTCATAGCAAACAACACGCTTATCGTAGATAAAAAAATTAACATAAGCATAGAGGAGATTCCAAAAGTGATGAAGTTGCTTCAAATACAAAAACCTTATCCCACAAAAATTGTTTATGCCCTTTTCATCACGACAGCCTGCACAATTGTCTTGGCAGCAATTTTGCTTTATAAGTTGATAGCAGTTGTAAAAGCGATTGTAAGAAAAAAGACAAAAAATAAGAAAGCGAAGTAGAATGATTTTTGAAGAAGACTTCAGGGAGGCAGGAAAAATTTTGAAGGAAACTTTGGCATATGCAAAGAAAATAACAAAAAAAGGCGTCTTGCTTTTGGAAATTGCCGAAAGCATAGAAGAATTTGTGAAAAACAAAAACGCCAGGCTTGCTTTCCCACCAAACCTAAGCATAAACGAAATTGCAGCTCATTACAGCCCTTTCTCTCAAGACAAAACATCGGCTTATGGCTTGATAAAAATTGACCTCGGCATAAGCTATAAAAATTGCATAGTAGATGCTGCAATAACGCTTGATTTAGAAAACCATAACCAAAATAAAAAGATGATAAGGGCAAACATGGAGGCTTTGAAAAAAGGTATAGAGGCAGTGAAGCCAGGGGTAGAAGTGAGGGAGATAGGAAAGGCAATAGAGACTGTTGCTGCCAAAAGTGGATTTAAGCCCATATTCAACCTGATGGGACACAACATTACGCCAAGTCATTTGCATGGCGGAAAAAACATTCCAAACTATGACAACAAGGACAAGACAAGGATAGAGGAAAATGAGATCATTGCCATAGAGCCTTTCTTTACGCTAGAAAAAGCTAGTGGTTATGTTGAAGATGGAAGGCCAAGCGCAATATGGAGGCTAATTTCAGAAAAGAGGCCAAGGCTGCATAGAGAAATTTTTAACTACATAAAGGAAAACTATGGTCCTTTCCCATTTTCACAAAGGTGGCTCGAAAAAAAATTTTCAAATGCAACAGTCGCATTAAAAATTTTCCAGGGCCAAGGGATAGTGCATAACTACAAGGAACTTATGGAGAGCACTGGAGCAAAGGTCAGCCAGGCCGAGACAACAGTGCTTGTTGGAGAAAAGCCCATCGTCATTGATATCTTTGATCTTTTCGATTAATTAGCTCTGTTGTGAAGCATAGTAAAGATAGAGCTTTGCCTCTATGCCTTCCTGCCCTGGCGCCGTCGGTATAAGATAATATCCAACCACGAGATTCCCGCTTTGCTCACCGCTTGCCACATTGATATTAATATTTGAAAAAGTCAGGTTGTATCCTCGAAAATAACCATATTGTAAAGTTGGAAAGGATGCATTGAGAATGTCTCGAGTAGTATTCTTTACAATTTCACTAACAGAGATACCATTACATGTTTGAGTTCCTCCTGCTGCTTCGACGACCAACTCGCTCAACTTTTTATACTCATTGCCACATAGCACAGTTGTCTGCATCATTGCGCTCAGCAAGTCATTAACCTTTATGTCTTCTGTCAGCATGGGCTTTCGCTTGCTTCTTTGCAAAGAGAATGTGAGCATTATTATGGCTATGACTATCACAAGCAGCACTATGATAACAAATCCAAAAACCTCCTGCTGCGCCTTCTTTTTTCTAGCTTTCATTTTACAACTTTTTTGTTTCCTTTTTATTTCCTTTATTTATTTTGGTACTTCAAAGCCAACAACGATCTTGCCGACATCACAAACGATTGCTACTTGACCATTTGTTAATGTATGATGGCACATCAATGTGAATGTTGAATGTGCTTCATAGCTAGATTTTTTTGCCGTATTGTTATAAATTTCATAGGTTTTGCAATTTAGCGTATTGGTATCGCATTTTGCATTGCCTCTATCGGGCCACACCCTCTCCACTTTGATCAGCACAATGTATTGTTTATCAAACTTTTCATAGTATTTTTGTTTTTGCTGTTGTGAGAGAGCCAAAAAACCTAGCACCTTTTCTTCATCTATGCAAAAAGCCTCCCTGCACGCAAATTCTGGCATGTTGACAATGCTGTGCAGCTTAGCAACTATCTCTTCCCTCCTCGTCTGCTCTGCCAGGCTTTTGATCTTGGCCTGTTGAAAGACTGCAAAAAAAAGCATGATCAAGCCAAAAAACAAAATCAGGCCTACTAACACAAAAGCCATTTCCTGAATCTGCAGCTGTGCCCTCGCCCTCGCTTTCATTTTAATTAAAATACTTTACACTCTTTTGGCAAAGCCTCGTTGGCAGCTTCTAAGGCGGTTATTTTATTATAAAGCAAAACAAGAGTATTTCCATTCATGTGATTTTTGAAATTATCTATGGCACTTTTCAATTCCTCTAACTTTGCGCTAATATCGCCAGTATTGCATCCTTCCAACATCGCAGTTTTATTCAAATAAATATCTGCCAATGTCTTCATTCTTTCTAAAATTCTTTTCAGATTGCATTGGTAAACGGTTTCGTCAGCAAAAATCGCAGGATAAACCAGATCGCCCCACCAAAACTTGTTGCCAACAAAACCACATTTTCCTCCGCATCCTGGCAGAGAATTTATCTTAATATAACAAACACTTGTATCGGCACACACACTGACATATCCTTCAGGACATCTACCACCATCACTAAAATTAAATCTATACTTTGTTAGATTGATTTTTTCACTTATCGCTTTCAACTCTTCTTCCATTTCATAAGGCAAGCTAAAGCAATAATTGTTTGTGACAATGATTACAGGCGTGGCTATGTAAAAGGGATCCTTGAGAGGCATGGAAAAGGCAAAGTAGTTCTCCTTACCCTTTGTTGTTATGGCACTTGAGAAAATGTACTTGTCATAAGCCTTTTTTATCAGAGAGAAAGTTCTTTCCTTTGTGCTTCTTGCCTTGATCTCACTGTAATCGCCATCGACATTACAACCAAACTCTACATAAGTTTCTGGAGGAAATTCCAGCACAGACCCTTGTGCCTCGACAAGAGAACCGATTGCAGAGAAGGGCTCGACAAGAACTGAAATGCCGCTCTCCACTATGGCCTCTCTTTGCGGCTCAGCTGTTTTTTTGCCATACTGCGTTACAAAGAAAAAAGCGAGAAAAAAGAAAACGGCTCCTACAATAATGCTGAATATCCAGGCAAAGGAAGAAAGTTGCGATTTTCTTGCTTTTCTTTCAGCTTTTGCTGACATTAACCTTACCATCTGGCAAACCCTTCAAAACCAAATTTACTTTTCCACCCCTAACATCAACGCACAGCGGATTTGCAAAGTTAAGACAATTCACAACCCCACAGCTTACCATATAAGCTCCTTCAATATCATACTTGTTTCTTAGCATGAAGGGCAGGATGAAAACATTTTTTTCTTTGTTTTGGTAAAGTTGTTGGTAATTTTGCAAATTTTGTAAGTAAAAAGGGTTAGGTGTTGACAATGGCTGGCTCAGATTAACAAAGCAAATTGCTTTAACTGTGCTCGGAAAAAGCAACGTGATGTTTTTGCGCGATTCCTCTGCCTGCCATACCTCTGCCACCTCACTTTTCAAATCCTCTATGGCAGTTTGTATCATCGTTCTGTCTTTAAGCTCCAAAAAATGTTTGATGGCCCATATGGCAACGAAAATAAAAACAGCTATCAAGATCAGCGAAAAAATAAATGTAAAGCTCAGCTCAAATCCTCTTTTTTCCATTTTATAATTAGCCCCTGCCTTTTTAATTTTTTGTTTTCAGTTTTAAGATGCTTTTTGTAATTTCTTTACCCTTTTCAATAATGGAACTATGGAGGGCCGTCAAAAATTGAAGGAAGCCACTGAGCTTTATCTAGGTGAATTTGCGCTGGAAGAGAAAATTAAAAAATTCTCTGTAATAAATTCGTTTCAAGGTTTTTGGTTGAATATTCATCAAAAAATTGGAACCATAAAATATTTTAAGATAAGCAAAAATCACTTAGATTTGTTTCCAAAAAATAACAAAAAGGCTTTTAAAAGGGCTTTCCAGGCTGTATTATGAAAAAGGCTTTGGCGCTTGCACTAAGCTCCTTGCTCCTAAGCAGCTGTGTTAGACATTATGTAAATCAAGAAAGCGAAGATACAGAGAAGAAGGAAATTGTGTATGGAACAGTAAAGCGGCCCTCATTCGAGCTTAAGCTAGTTTATGGCTATGGAAAGCCTGATTACATAGAGGTTAAAGGTTCCATAGAGGAGATGAAGCAAGAGATAGAAGTGAAAAAGATCGGCAAGGAGATTAATGAATATGAAATAAGGGAAAGCAAAAACTGTGCAAAGGCTGTAGCAAATTATACTTTGGCAATTCCTATAGGCTTTGTTAATGTAGGTTTTTGCCTAGCCACTTGTGTTGTTGGCCTATGCCTAATCGAAAACTTTCTTCAAAAATGTTTCTCTCCAACAATGTCGATAGGAGAAAAATGGAATTTCAGTTGCAAAGTTAACAAAGAGGTTGTGAAAAAAGAGAAGAAGGGAGAAGTGTTTTTGAGAGAAGAAAAAAGGGAGCTTGGCGTTGAGGCAAGTGGCAAGAAAAGCGCGATAGATGATTACATCAACATAAGCATAGACCAACTTGGAATAAACCAAAGTATAAAGCTAAGCAAAGGGGCAGCAAGAATAGAGATTCCCAAAGATAAAACCATAAACTACTCCCAGCTAGAAAAAGTTGCCAGCATGCTTGATTGCAATGCAAAGAAAGTTTTTGACAGCATAGAAGAAAAGCTCGTAGATGTGACAATCGAATATAAAGGCTATAAGCAAAGTTATGGCTTGAAAATAAAGTCAAACGATTTTGAGACAATCGATAAGACAATAAAAGAAGTGTGTAAGTAGATTACTTGCTAATGCTGATGTGCAAAAGCATTGTTATTTACAATTTCAAAATTAAAGCTGCCTCGAGCCAAAGCGTGAGTGTTATCAATCATTTCGGCGGCTTTGGAAGCTCTTTGAACTTTATGGGTGGGGCAGTTGTAGTTGCAGTAGCCTTTGCTTGTGGCATTGCTAAAGGTCTTGTTGGCATAGGCATGAGTGGCGGCTTTGGTGGCTTTTTCTTCTTCAATGCTCCAACAAGCCCTTTCATCTTTCCACTTACTATAAGATATATTATTGCTCCTGCAACACCGAGCAAAATTATTACAAGAAGCACAGTTGGCCATATTGCTTTCTTTTCCTTACACACACTTGTGCAACATCTAGTCGTGTCACTTGCTGTTATGAAAGCATCATCCTCGCACACCTTATCTTCCGGGCATATCGTGCCATTTTGCTCTGCACAGCTTACATCCTCTATACATTCACCTTTACAACATTTCCCTTCTGCAGTTTCATAGCTTTCTCCACTACACTTTTCACCAATATCGCAAACCTTGTAGGAGCAACTTGATGCAATGCACTTGCCTCCCTCAATGCAGCAATTTGCTTGTCTTCCAGTATCTGCAGCTATCACGAGTTGCCCACCGACACATTCTTGCGTTGTACTGCATTTTGTGCCGCCCATCTCCTTGCAGCTAAGAAGCTGGGCCTGGCAGAAGCCTGGCTGACAGCATAGGCCATCGCTGCTTACAATCTGCTTGCCTGCAGGACAAGACTTGCCTTCAGCCGGATTACACTTTTCTCCTCCAAGCTCACTACAATTTTTTGCTGCAGCAGTACAAGTGCCATTACAACAATAACTTGTGTCCTTGACAGAAAGGAAAGAAATCATGACATTGTTTCTTACACATTTATCTGCAGCATTGCATACACTTCCATTAATCTCTGCACAAGTCACTTCGCTCAGCGGCTTGCAACATTGGCCGCTTTCACAGTTAAGACTGACTTTTATGCTGTTGTTGCTACAATTTGTTGTACAATTGCCATTAAGCAGCTCGCAAGAATTGGCCGCATTGGAAAGATCACAACAAACTCCTTTGCCACCACAATCAAAAGCAACAGCCGCTCCACCAACTCCAACACAATCAGCAACACAACTAAAGCCCTTTTCCTCACATGGGCTTAGCATGGAGGGCCAAACTCCTGCCAAAACAAGTGCAGTGTCTATTATTGCATCCTTGTCTTGCCACTGCCAAAATCCGGCCTTGTCTTGAAGCGAAAGAAGGCTTTCCTTAATCACAGTATCATTAACTGCCTTCAGCACTGATGTCAAGCCTGCTATGCCTGTGTAGTAGTATGGATCTGCCACGCCAGTTTGACTCTGGCCTGTTTGGCCTGTCTGGCCGCCCGTCTGACTTATCCCAAACAAAACGCTTGCATTGCCAGTTCCACCAACCCTAAAGGCTTTTGCCTTTTCGAGAAAGGAGCTCGAGTTTGTTAAAGCATAAAGAAAGGCATAAGGAAAATATCCCTCGTTATTTTTATTTTTTGCCTCGCTAATAAGATAGACAAGAAAGTTCTTGGCTTCTGGCCTATTTCTCAAAGCATAAGCAGCCCACAGCGTTGCTTCGTAGTCACAAACATCTTTTTTAACAACACAAAGTTGCTTTATCGGCTCAATCATAATTTCTTGTTGTGCAGGAATTGTTTTTAATTCATCAATCAAATACCACTCATTACCTTTTTTAAAAAGAAAATTAACTTTAACTTCTTGTTCGCATTTTATCTTAATAGTTTTATTAGCACACTCGTCTTTGATGTTCAACCAATATTTTGAAGGAATCAAGCAATTGGTAACATTGCCTTTCACATCACTCAAACCGACATACCCATCTTTATCTATCGTCAACATGCCTACAGATTCTTCTATTGTCAATAAGCAAATAGGCTCTCCTCCTAAAAGTTGCAAATACCATTCAATTCCTATTGCCTGAATAAGCTTTGTGTTAGAAAGAAGCCATTGATCTGCCTTCGGAATAGTTTTTCCTATGCTATTCAACCCTAATTTAGCAATTGCGGTTGTAAACCCATCACAATCCTCTGCAGCAGGCCCTGGCCAACAAGTACCATTATCGTAACTTTTTTGATATAGCAATTTAACAAAATTTTCTTTCTGCTTTTCGCTCAATTTTTCTTTCAATGCCAGCAAACCAAATGATATTTGTTTTATGTCTAATCCTTGCGTTTTTCCCAATTCCTTCATAAGCCATGAATACGCTTTTTTAACCTTTGCTTCCTCCTGGGCAAAGCAGAAAGAAATAAAGAGTACAATTATAAAAAATGCACTAAAAAACTTTACAAATCGTATTTTATTTCTTTGTTGTATTTTTTTGTTCATTTTAATATGGATATATTGTAGTACAATTTCCTTGATTGCCACAATTATCAAAGCATTTTATATAAAGCGGAATTTTCGATTGAATAGAATGAGCTATATTATCAGAAGTTGAAAGTTGCTTAGCCAAAAGCTGTAAAAGATCTTTGTTAAGTTCTCCACCTATGATAAACATATCCTTAAATTCGCTATCCTCTAAACACGTGGCTGAATCAAAAGAGTAGCAAGTGGCTTTTTTGTTTGTCTGTATAACAACATTATCGCTTTCTTTGTAAAGTCGCTTTATTTTTGGTCCTTCTGTATCAGTATCTACACTGAATGAAATGCTTGCAGAACCTGTGTAGCCTAGAAGATCGCTGCAATTGATATAGTAAGTGTAATCGCCCTTTGGCAAAATAAGTGTTGTTTGGTGGGTAGGGCCACCTGTAGAAGAAAAAGAAATTAATTCTTCGCTAGCAGATTTGTTGGAATATTTACAATATGCATTTTTTGGATTTCCATTACTATCGGTTGTGGTAACTTTTAATGTAACAGTTGTGCTGCTTTTACAATCTATGAATCTGGCATTGTTAGGGGGACTTTCGACATTTATATTCAAACCACCCATTTCAGGATAAAAGGTTAAGCTTAGTGAGCCCTGCTTATCGCTATAGTCAGTACAAGTTATAGTAAGTAATAATGGAGTATTTGGCATGATAAAGTTTATTTCTTGCGTCCATCTTCCATCTTTATCGACAAAGAAAGAAGACTGCTCAAGTGTGATGTCTGAAGGCTGGGCAACTACATCGCATTTTTTCACTGGTTTGTTAACATAAATGTTCATTTTGATGTTCTTAGTTGGAATGTATGTATTGCTCTCTATCGAAGAGGTGACTATTGGAGCAAGTTCAAGATTAGATATGCAAAAATTAAATTTGTATGACTGTGAATTATTAGATTTATCTCTGCATTCAAGGTATGCTGTTGCATCAAATCTATCTGTGGAATTTAAAAAAGTTGATGAAGGAAACATAAAAGGAGGGATGTTCCATGTATGACTTTCCTTAAAAAAGTTTCCATCATTATCTGCACTGGTCATGTTTTCCCAAGCAATATTGCAGCCTTCTTTTGGACAAAATGCTATTTTGCATATTGTTGGCTCGTTGGTTTTATAGTTTAATTGTAAAGGGGTAGAGGGGGGAATACATTCCCCAACAGCTTTGCATTTTATTGCGGCAGTTGATGATGCTTGAGGCTTTTCGATGTAGCAATCCAACATTCCTTCCATTCCTACAACCTTGATGTTTGTATCGTCCCAGCTTAACTGAGGCGGAGATGCATCCCATTTTGCAACACATTGTCCATTTTCCAACACACAATTACTGCCAAGGCTTTCGCAATTGTATTGGCTGCAATTTCTGTGGAAGCCAAAATACTTTTCCACTTTCCCAGGATTGCACAAATTACATTTATCACCGGTTTTATCAATCTCGCTCACTACAGACTCACACCTAAACTTCACTATTGCATGGCTGCTATTGATAGGTGCCGCAATAAAACTATAACCTGGCTGCACTTTCACTCCCTCAGCATCCAAAAAATGCTTCCTCTCACCACAATCTCCAATAGCAGTGCATTTTGCTATCGCATTATTTTTCCATGTGCTATCAAGTTTGTTAATAATGCATCCCAAAAAGTCTGGACCGCATCCATCAATCTCAACTATTGTAGCATTATCTGCCAATGAACAAACTGCTCCACCATAAGGATATTTCGGAATGCAGCCTAAACTATCGTTCCATTTACAAATCGGTATTCCATCTACATTAATGCTTTCACAATCACCCTGACTTTGCCCTAAACACCATTGGTAATAATTGGTTTTTGCTTCTGCAGTGTTATCTCTAAAAACACATAAACTTCCTCTTGTCAATAATTCGTCTGACGCGTCAACCTTAATCTCACCTTTTTCACAACGAAAAGCCCAGTGACTCGAGCCAACAGAATCATTCCCATCTGAAAAACTATAACCAGGAATATAGTCACACCAAGCAGCCCCATTTGGATATTCTATTACTTCCACATTTCCAGCATTTCCGATTTCTCTCAGCCTTACAAATGTGCAATTTTCCATGGTTTGAATTAGAATGGTTCCATTTTTTCCATCGGTGCCTGGTTTTCCATCGTCTGCTGATTCACCTTTACCATACCCACCAGCGACACATTTGAATCCTTTTTCTTGCATATTTTTTGTGATATTTACATAAATAGATAAAAATTGAAAGTAGTTAGGCTGATATGGTAGACAACTGTCAAATTTTACATTGAGTGATTTATCTTCGCAATCTTTAAATTCTTCTATACAATTAACAGATCCTCCTTTTTTTTCATATTTCGCTTTAATTTCACAATCGTTTTCCCACCCCCAACAACCTCCGAGTCCTCCACTAACATCTAAATTTTCTTTATTAGTTATTTCTGATTTTGATATTAATACAATTGTTCCACCATCTCCTCCTCCACCGCCACCTCCACCTCCCCCATTTTCTTCCGATCCCGCTTCATCTGCCCCGCTATCACAATCGCCTTTGTCCCCCTGGAGAACTGGATATTCACAATTTTGTCCTCCAAAGCCACCCATTCCACCTGCAGCCGATATTCTACCTTGATTATCAATACTATTTGATAAAATTACTATTGATCCGCCTCCTCCACCCCCGCCACCTCCTGCTCCTCCAGTATTCCAATCTTTCTCTCTTCCAGTAGTTTCTTTAAACCATCCCCCATGTCCTGTTTCTCCGATTTGCCCTTCTGCACTCAAGGAGCCTTTATTAACAAAATATTTGGAAATGATATATATCCTCCCTCCTGCGTTTCCACCATTTCCTCCTTCTACAAATATGGATTCACAACCAGAACACTTTGGTGGCTTGCCTTTTTCACCGTTTTTTGCAGGACTATTCAACTGTGCTCCAGCTCCGCCTGCACCGCCAGGCCCACCATTTGGTTCAAAATCACCACCCTTTCCACCCTTTCCACCCTCTCCGCCAGTCCCATTCCCCCCGCCTGCTTCTGTCGTATTTTCAAGCACGCGAAGCTCGACACCTTCTTTTATCTCAAATTTGTCAAACATAAAGTAAAGGGCATAATTTATTCCATCTCTATTTTTTGAATAAAGTGTCTGATTCTTTGAAATTGTGCAATTGCTTGCAGGATAAGCTCCTGGAAAAAATTTGTCTTCATCACATTCAAGCACTACCCAATTTGTCGTATCACAACTTTCACAACCTCCCTCCCATTTTTGTTTTTTGCAGTCGCTTATACATGTAAGGTTATATCCACAACTTGATAGGCAACCTTCATAATTACTTTTGCACTTGCAATCTGTTTGGTCATTGGCATCAGCCAAAGCGCTAAAGAATATTGATAAAGTTATTAGCACAGCAATTAATAATAATGCTCCCCCTTTCATTTCTACTTGCTTATTTTGCTCCTTATCCTTGCCAACTTTCTCCTCCCTCATTTTGTTTATTATTTTTTTACATACTACATAATGAAGGGATATCGACTTCCCTTATCGCAAACATGAAGCTTTTGTGGCTTGTTGGATTTGTCAATGTATAAATGGTTATCCAACAGCCTGATGAGCCAGCGTCAATTGTTATGCTGTATCCTTTGGCCATAACTGCCTTTACTATGTCTTGGTACTGAGGATCGCCCTCGCTTTCCATTTTTACAATCTCCTCAACCATGCTTTGAAATTCCTCGTAGTTTTGCCACACAACATTACCTTTGTTTTTTGTTTCTGCTTCGAACTTTTTATAACTTGTAGCAGTTTCACCCTTTTTTAATGTTATGTTTGCATCGATTGCTACCTTTATTAATTTTACTGTAGCAGCGTAGGTTGCATCGACATTTCCATTCCAATCTACTTCATACCCTCTCTCTTGCATTTTTTGTGTTGCATTTTGAATGCACATCGTTGCATTGCCTTTTATCTGATCTAAAACTTCGTTGAGAGGGATAGTCGGATCGACTTCTTTGCAATCCTCTCCAGGCCTATCGCTATAGCAAAAAAATGGTATGCTATTGTAGCATTTTGTGTTATCGCTACAAACAATGTTGACAGTAGCAACAAAGCCCTCAAGCCATTGTTTGATGCAGGCCTCGACATAATCCTTGAACCATATCTCCTCAACAACCTTTGGCTTTCTGAATTTTGGCACGACGCTTGCAACAAAAATGCCAATGGCAACGATAAGTATTGCTATTGCAACATAAATCGTTACTGCCCCTCTTTTCGACATGCTTATAAACCAAGATGGTTTTTAAAAACCTTTCTCATCTGCTAATGCAACAAACCCAGCAAAAACTGAAGGGGCCAGAAAGATTAGGAAGATTAGCCAGAATTAATTTCTTGATTTTCCTTCCTCCTTCCTCCTTCCGCCATTCCTTAAAAAATTTGGCATTATATACTGACCGTATTTTTATTTTTTCGGTCAGTTAAAAGCTCCATGGAAGAAATGCTCTTTATTTTTATCTTCATATATGAAGAAACTATTCAAAAGTTTCCTTCTATGTAAGGGCTGGCGCAAGGAATTTAAAATCTTTGCACTTCAAATGCAAAGTTTTTTCTATAAAAAGAATCCTCAATTATGCAAAACTTCGAGAGTTTCTATCCATAAGTTTCCAAAGGAAACTACTTTTTCAGGCGCTTGAAAGTGATGGAACTTTTTCAACTTCCATCTTTATTCGCATTTTTCACAATTTGTCTCGAGCAGTTGTTAAAGCTTCTTAGCTTAAATCAACCTATGGCTACCAGAAAAAAAGGAAGGTCTTCTTTGTCGATAATTTCGGCTCCCTTGGGATATTTTCTATGGGCTTTACCGGCCTTGACTTCTATCTTTAGATTTCTAGCCAAACAATCGATCTCATAGCTATTTCTAAAGTAATAAACTTCACCATATTTTCTCTTGAGATGGGTTTGGACAAGCCACTCGTAAAGAGCAGCTTCGAGGAAAGCTTCCCCATACAGCGAAGAAAAGCAATCCGCAATAAAAGGATCGATAAAAAAGAATTTCTTTTCCTTGCGATAAACTACTTTGTCATCTTGCCTTAAATAAGCATAGTCAATGATAAAAAGATTTTTCATGGTTTCAAGATATTCTGCAACTGTCTTGTAAGAATAGCCAGACGTATCCTTGGCGATGGTGGAATAGTTTAGGGGAGAGGGAGCCTTTCTGAAGATAGAGGTGATTATTTCTCTAACCAAATTCAAATTTTTATCAGCTCTGATAAGCTCATTTTCTATCGAATGGAGAAAATATTCTTTGGCTCTTAGGTCTTGGTTGATCGACAAAGGAAAGCCTCCAACCATTAAATATTTTTTGAACAATTTTTCTATTTCGCTTGCATAAGCCTTTGCCAATACAAAATCCTTTTTTAAATTTCCAGAAAGCTTAAGCTTCAGCCCATGGACAGCCAGGAACTCATTAAAAGTTAGGGGCCACACAACAACATCTTTTCCAAAGCCTCTTCTTCCAGGAAACAATTCGGCTTGTTTTTTTAATTTCAAGGAAGAAGACCCAGAAACGGTAAGCACATCATTTTTGAATTTTCCAAGCTCGATATAACCCTTAATTACTCTCCACCAATCCTTCACAGCCGTAACTTCGTCAAGAAAAAGAAAAGCTGATGAAATGCCAAAAGTTTCTTTTAGGTTTAAAATTTCATCTATAAGCTTTTGAAAAGTAAAAAAATCAGGAGTAAAATCACAATTAAAATAAAAAATTTTTTTAGGGTCTTCTTTTTTAAGAAGTTCATGGATTAAAATTTTTATTCCTGTAGTCTTGCCAATCTGTCTGGGCCCCAAAACAAAGTTGAGCGAAAAAGGTTTTAGGGAGATACTGTCTATCCATTTTGGTCTCCACTTTATCTTCATCTGGTTCCATTTCTCTAGATGTGGATCACTCTCTCCTATCCACCATGGGTTGTGCTGGCTTAGTATTTTTTTCATTAGAAATTAAACTTCTAAAGGTTTTTAAATCTTTAGAAATCTGATTTCTAACAAAATAGCATTAAAGGCGGCTGATTTTAGGTGGGTCAACAAAAAGAAAAGGCACTCTTGTCGATTGCATTGGCTACGCTGCGGCCATTCACTACGGATTAAATTTCTTAGCTATAAACAATTTGAAGGCATCGAAAACGTGGAATTTATTAAATAATTAGGCTAAGATTGCATGAGCTGCTTAGACTTGTTGCTTAGGACTGGCCTCACAATTTTTTTTCACTTTTGCAGAATGACAACACAACAGCAAGGTTTAAATGTTTTAGGCTTTTTGGTTTTATGGAAACTATCGATCTAGACATTGCTTATCTGAAGGATGCAGTGCATGGAGAATATGTTATGGGAAAGGAGGTTAAGCTGAATTCGTTTTACAAGCCTAAGCCATTTTATATAAGCTTAAAACCAGACAAGAGAATTTTGAAGATACCATATAAGCTGGGTGAGAGTGCTGAGGGAGGAGTGGAGGGGGCCATTGCAAATGAATGCAAGAAGCTAGGCGAAACTCCACAAAGCTTGCTGGAAAAGGCTCTAGCCATTTACCAAAGCATAAGCGACACAAGTGCAAGGGCTTTAAACGAAAGCTATTCCACGCTTTCGGCTGAAAAAAATAGGCTTATAGGCTATGCTGCCTTGACACTTGGCGGCTTAGGCCTAGACCTTTATTCTGTGTTTGGCGACGGTGAAATAGCACAGTCCTCTAACTCCCTGGCTCTTTTAAGCATTGGTGTGTTTGCAACCATTGCTGGCTTAACTGGTTTAACATCTGTGTTAATTTCTATAAAGCCACTTGCCTCAAGAAAAACAAGAAAACGAATAAACTCCTTGCTAAAAGAAAAAAATCTCAAGGCTAAAGTGCTAAGCTACGATGCTGCTAGAGCAGAGCTGATTTTAAAATACTAAAAATAAAAGTCAAAAGACAAAGAAAATGGAAAAGAAAAAAATGGAAAAGGCTGAAATCGGATTTTACATTGATGGAAAAAGACGATATTTGGTGCTTGGCGAGAGGATTGCGATAGAGCCAAAAAAGAGAATTTTGAAGATAGGCAAGTTTTATGCTATAGAGTGCAAAGGAAGTTTGGCTAAGGAACTAGAGGCAAAGTTAGAAGAAGAAAGCAAGGAAATTTGTGGAGGTGGAAAAGAAAAGCTTCTCGAGATTGGCGAAGAAATTTATCAAAGTTTATCAAGCAATAGCTATGACAGGCCTATAAAAAATCCAAACTTTCTAAGCATAATAGGAAACTTATGGCTTATAGGCTATGGAAGTTACTTGGATTATGTCGCCTTCTTTTCTCCCTCAACTCCTTCTGCAGATGCAATCTCAAAGGCATTGTATGGAATTTGTGGCCTTGGATGCTTGACAATCGGCATCGGATGGCTGTTTTCTAGTCTGGCTTACAGAACAAAAGCAGAAAACACAAAAAGGATGATAGAGGATTTGTTGAAGTCAAAAATAAGGTATAAGAAGATCATCTCTTACAACCCAAACAGCCTAGAGCTTATCGTGAAATACTAAAGGGCCTCACTTCCACGCATTCTGGCTCGTTGTCTTGCATGATGTCTGTGCACTTGACATAGTAGACATCTGCCTCATTGCTATAAGTTTCATGGCTTAAGCCGTCTAGGCTTTTGAATGGACTTATTTTTCTAAATGCCAATTTCGCTTCTATTTGCTCTGCTTCAGTCTGCTCTGCCTCTCCTCCCTCTCCCAACTCGCTTGCCTCACCCACTCCCTCTCCAACATCTCCCACTTCAGCCCCTTGACTTTCTGCTTCCGCCTCAGCCCTTATCTCTTCCTTTACCTCCTCTA
>Ga0078972_1005567_pt1 | contig 31707 bp, 35 predicted proteins | sample YelNatPaOPGAMG01_FD_67568 | JGI IMG/M metagenome (GOLD analysis project Ga0078972, IMG submission 67568) | Hot spring thermophilic microbial communities from Obsidian Pool, Yellowstone National Park, USA - OP-RAMG-01 (SPADES assembly) (version 2) | ecosystem: Environmental > Aquatic > Thermal...
GTCTTATTAGAACTAACTCTCAAATTTTTTCAAGCGCCGATGGTGTAGCCTGGTCTAACACAGGGGCTTGCCGAGCCCCTGCCCCGGGTTCAAATCCCGGTCGGCGCATTTTAAAAATTTTTGGTGAGTTTTCAGACGTTCGTGAGCTATCCTGCTAGAAGGATGTCTATCTCCGGTCTTAAAAAACTACTAATGGCAAGCCAAAGCGATCCAAATATTGTTAACTATAAAGAATGAATAACATGCCAAAAGTATTTTTAGTTCTCCAATAAATATCTTGTTAGCTAATTTCCGCGTCTTTAACCTAGTCAAAAAAACATGTTCCCAAAAAGCCAAGAAGAGGATTATAGCAAGTGTGCCGAGATACTTAAAAGCTATGAGCACAGCTGGATCTGTAGTGAGTAGAAAAGCGATTATTGGATTAGCTTCTATTGCATTAGGATTCTTTTGAGCTAGGAAAGTTGTTATCAGATCTAAAAACTGAACAGTTATGAAAGCAAAGTAGTATCTGAGTCCAATTGCCTTTCCTATCTCAAACATATAATTACTTTTTTGCAATTAAAGAAATAGCTTTCGGTAGCGAGTCTCTCTACTCAGCATTCGTAATTTGCTAGTTGACACTCTCCACGGCTAAAGCCGGGAGATTCTTGCTTCTAAGGCTCTCATCGATTGGTTGTTCACAGCCCTTTTAGGCTCCCACCTCATCCCATTCCACCTTAGAAGCAAGGGCTGCGTTCCCCGTTAACGCTACCTCCATGGAGGTAGCCTATGTTCAGGACTTCTGCAGCATCCCTATTCGCTTCCAATCTGCAGAAAAGGCATTTTAGGAGTCTTCCTCTCGTAGCTATTTTCTCAGAGTGGGGCTATTCCGATCTGGATTTACTATCTCATTCAGCAGCCCTATGCAAATTACCATGAAATAGCCTAGGGGTGCAGCCCTCATCCTAATGCTAATATTTTTAGCCATATTTCTGCCAGTTAGGTTGATGATGGTAAGAACATGAACGCGATGGGTATGGGTGAAGTGAAAAAAGTTCTCTTTGTTTGCATAAGAAATACTGCTAGGAGCATAATTGCTGAAGCCATTTTCAACAGCCTTGCGAAGAAGTGGAAAGCTGAAAGTGCTGGAATAGAAAGGGCGGAAAGAATTGATGAAAAAGTAAGAGAAATTCTAGAAAGAAAGGGACTAAAAGCAAAAGAAAAACCAAGGACTCTGGAAAATGTGAACCTAGAAGAATATGATTTGATCGTCACGGTATGCGAAGAGAGCTGTATAATCCTACCAACAGCAAAAAGGGTTGTCAGCTGGAATGTAGAAGACCCAGTTGGCAAAGGCGATGAAGTTTACGAGAAAGTGTTCAACAGCATTTCTGAGAATATTAAAAATCTCTTAAAAGAACTTGAAGGTTAAATTTTTTTCGAATTACAACTGAAAGCCTCGCCTTTCAGGGCAGGATGATAGAAAAGCTTATAGGGAGTTGATACCCTTGTTAGGAGTCCCGGAGGGTGAATCTTAGGGAAGCTGGTATTAAATCCCGTATTTGTCTTATGCCCTCTGGGAAAAAACTGGAGGGGACAGAATGAAGAGAAGCTGAAGGTGGAAATGCCAGTGAGAGCTGAACAAATATGGCCTGAAAACATCAAAAAAGCTGATGCAGATCGATTCAAAGGTTAGACAGGCTGCTGAATGTCTAAACAGCATAGACCTATGCTATTTGCTCAGGAAAATCTATGAAGTGGCTGAGGAATACGGAATTGCGGTTTCTTCATCGGCGAGGAAAAAACTTCATCAAAATGCCCAATGCATGGAGATGGCTGCGGGAAAAGGATTAAAGGCTGAAAAAGTTTTTCAACGCAGATCTGGCAACTGCTTACAATACTCATAACCTCGAGTCCCTGAAAGGAGTAATTGGCCAAGAATGGCCAGGGACTAAATCCCCGAAGGGAAGATGTAATCCCAGACCTCCCTACTCTTGCAGCGACATTCGCTTTAGGGCGGAGAGGAGTTCAGGTATTTGTTTATTATTTCAATAAGAGCTCTTCTATTAAAAGGTTTTCCGAGTATTTCCTTTGCTCCGGCCTTCAAAAGTTCATCTCCCCTTTGCGGGGCAAATGCGGTAACTCCAATTACTACTGCCTTAGGATCTGCTTTCAAAATTTCTTTTGTTGCTTCAACGCCATCCATGACGGGCATTGAGATATCCATCAGAACAACGTCGGGTTTGAAGAACTTGAAAGCCCTAACAGCTTCTTCGCCATTTTTGGCGACATAAACTTGAAAATCTCGAAGAAAGACCTGATATATTTCAAGCAGAACATCATCATCGTCAACAACTAGAACCTTGGCTTTTTTGGAGCTCATTAAATCCTTTTAAATCTGCCCATATTTAAAAATTGCTTCTCATTTTGAAATTAAAACCAAAAAATTCCGTAGAAAAATATTTTATCCTGTCAAGAACTTCATTCATGTTCGATGTTGCGATAGTTGGCGGTGGACCGGCTGGTCTCACTTCTGCAATTTACTGCGCAAGATATGGTTTAAAAACAGTATTTTTCGAAACTTTTGACCCAGTTTCTCAGCTTTCAATGGCCTCGAGGATAGAAAACTACCCTGGTTTTGAAGGGAGCGGGATTGAGCTGCTTGAGAAAATGAAAGAGCAGGCCATAAAAGCGGGAGCGGAAAACATAGTTGACAAAATTGTAAAAATAGTAAAAAGAGGTGAAAATTTTGTTTTGATTGGAGAAAAAGAGTACGAAGCAAAAGCAATAATAATCGCAACAGGCGGTAAGCACAAAGAAGCAGGAATTGAGGGTGAGACGAGATTTCTAGGTAGAGGAATAAGCTACTGTGCAACCTGTGACGGAAGTCTTTACAGAAATAAAAAAGTGATCGTATACGGAAGCGGCAGGGAAGCTTTAAGTGATGCGCTCTATTTAAACGATATTGGTTGCAAGGTTTTAATAGTTTCTAGGTCACCAATAAGGGCTGAAAATGCCCTGATAGAAGAAATAAGGAAGAAAGGAATAGAGACGATACTTAACGCTAATATCAGAAGAGTTGAAGGAAGAGAAAGAGTTGAAAGAGCAGTTATATTTCTGAGAGATAAAAAAGAGGAAATCACGATAGAATGCGATGCTGTCTTCGTAGCAGTTGGGATCAGACCAGCAACTGATCTGGTTGTAGAACTTGGTGTTGAAAGGGATCAGTTCGGATACATAAAGGTAGACAGAGAACAGAAAACAAATGTTCCCGGTGTTTTTGCAGCAGGAGACTGCTGCAACAATCCACTAAAGCAAGTGGTCACAGCCTGTGGCGATGGAGCTGTTGCGGCTTACTCGGCATACAAATTCCTCCGTAGAGAGAGCTGAGATCACAAAAACTTCAATTTTCTTTAAGAGGAATTTGCAAGAATTTTCTCAAGAAAATAACCCATTCTTTTCTCGATTTCGCTTACAAGAGCTTCAAATCCATCTCTATATTCTATTTTCACCCCTAGATATTTCTCCACAGCTCTTACAACATTTGAATTCCAGAAAAGGCCATGTAAATAAGTGCCCCAGCACATTCCATCATCACTTTCACAGCCGTCGTCCTCAAAAACTGGCTTTTTGGAAATCGTAACTCCTTTGTGTATTTCGTAACCCCAGACAATTTCACCCTTAATTTTTCTAATCAATTCCGCATCTCCAGTAACTCTTTTAGAGACTTGTTTTGTAATTTTTCTGTAGCCTTCAAATCTAGTTTCAGCTTCTAAAAGTCCAAGACCTTTCAATGTTACTCGACCGTGCTCGAAACCATAGTCTTCGATCTTCTCTCCCAACATCTGGTAACCGCCGCATATACCAATTACTAGCTTTTTTCCAGAGATTTTCTTTATTTCTTCAGCCATCCCCGACTCCTTCAAGGCTTTAAGATCTGCTACAGTATCTTTGCTTCCAGGAATTATCAGTATCTCGCAATCAGGCTTTTCCCCCAACTCCACGAATTCAACAACACTCCTCAACGGCTCAAAATCTGTGAAATTGGAGATCCTAGGAAGTCTGATTACTCCAATCAACCCTTCTCCTCTCCATTCCTCTATGTTCAGGGAGTCTTCAGAAGGGAGCGGAGAGTTTATATAGGGGATTACCGCAATAACTGGCAGGTTGGTTATCTCTTCAAGCTTTTTAATTCCTCCATAAAGAAAATCCTCCCTACCCCGCAGTCTATTTATAACAAAACCGCAGATCATTTTTCTTATATCTTCAGGCAAAAGAGAGAATGTCCCGTAGAGAGAGGCAAATACACCACCACGATCTATATCTCCCACAAGTATTATATTCGGTCTTGCCATTCTCGCGGTGAATATGTTTGCCAAATCTCTCTCATAAAGGTTTATTTCTGCCATTCCTCCTGCCCCTTCAATTACAATTAACTCATATTCCTCAGAAAGACTCCTGTAAGCTTCTTCCACAACCCTTCTAAGCTCTGGAACCATCTTATAGTATTCAGCCGAATCTACATCCTTTACAGCTTCTCCGAGAAGGACCAACTGGGAAACGAAGTTTCCCTTTGGTTTAAGCAAAATTGGATTCATCCTTTCATCAGGCTCTATTCCCGCTGCAAAGGCCTGCATGGCTTGGGCTATTGCTATCTCTTTACCATTTTTTGTCACAAAAGAGTTCAAGCTCATATTCTGAGCTTTAAAAGGAGCAATCTCGTAACCTCTCCTAGCGAGAATTCTGCATATCGCCATAGTTACTAGGCTTTTTCCTGCGCTGCTGCTAGTTCCTCCAATCATTATAGCTGCTGCCATCTAAAATCTATCCCCATCTCTTGTATTCAACATCTATTCCCATCAACTCCATTATCCTCGAAACCGTGAAATCTATCATTTCCTCCAGACTTTTGGGCTTTGTGTAAAAAGAAAATACGAGGGGGAATACTATAACCCCGAGATTTGAAAGTCTCAAAAGAGCTTCAAGATGGGCTGAATGCAATGGCGCTTCCCGAAAAGCTATTAGCAGTTTTCTCTTTTCCTTAACAGCCACATCCGCAGCCCTTGTAACAAGATTCGACGTGATCCCATAAGCTATGCTTGAGGCAGTCTTCATCGAGCACGGAACAATAGCCATGCCGTCATACTTGAAGCTTCCACTTGCAACTGGAGCGTAGATTTCGTCTTCGTCGTAGTATTTTGTGGCTATTTCTCTCAGATAAACCTCGTCATAATCAGTTTCGCTCTTCATAGTTATCTTCGCCGCTCTAGTGGCTATTGCTATGACTTCAAAGCCCTTCTCCAAAAGCCTTTCTATGAGTCTAATACCAACTATCTGCCCGCTCGCTCCGGTCAGGGCTACTACGAATTTCATACAAGAGGTTCTATGTCTTCATCGAAAAGATTGAGAGTCTTTTCGATCCTTTCTTTTTCAGCACCCTCTATTTCTCCCCTTGCCTCAACTGCCAGTTTTTGCAGCTCCTTTACTCTTGGGGCATCGGTAACATTTGCAAGCAGAACTAATGCCGCAACGTATTTTGTTCTTCTAGTTGGATAGTCTCCAGCTCTAACCTCCACACCGGAAATCTGCTCCTCCAGCCACATCTTGGCTTTCTCAAGGCCTTTTCTGTCCAAATGTTCCGGCGGACCTGCAACAATTATCAGAGCTCTCTCCGCACTGGAGATGTTACATGGCAAAGTTAATCTCCCAAGCGCCGCTCTCCTCACTAAAGCGGCTATTTTCATGGCCTTATCTCCCTCAATTGTCTCAAGCTCCTCTTTCTTCTTCTTGAATAGCGAAAATCCTTTTTTCTCCTCAGCTAAGCTTGTCGCATATCCAATAGATGAAATTCCCCCTCCCTTAAGCGTGTTTATAACTTCGCTGCTGTCTACCACCATTTCTCCGACCATGTTCTCCTCCAGTGGCTCACCAGCTCTTGAAAGAAGAGCTATTCTTCGAACAATTTCATCGTTTATCTTTTCGAAGGATTCTCTCAAGCTTAAACCCTCATATTTCCAAGCTCCGTTGTCGAAGAGAATCAAATTATCCACGTATTTCATCAGACTTACCATGCTTCTTGCGGCATTTAAGGAATAAAGTTTTCCTTCCTCGGGAGCCGGTAAAATTCCAAATGCGTAAACAGGTTCAGAATATAATTCCTTAAGATGCTTTGCCAAAACAGGAGCCCCACCGCTTCCAGTCCCACCACCCAACCCAGCTATTATCAGAAATGCGTCAAGATCATGGGTTCCTCTTTCGTCTATAGCACTCAATATTGTTTCGATTTCATCCTGAGTTATTTTAGCCCCAAGCTTGTTGTCAGTTCCAACTCCGTGTCCTTTTACGACTGTTTGACCGATAAGAAGTCTGTCCTTCATCGGAACATGTTTTAAACCGATCAAATCTGTTCTTGCAGTATTTACAGCAAGCCATTTGATTCTGCTCTTAGAACCGCGCATCTTTTCGTTTTCCACGAACATGTCAAGTATCTTTCCTCCCGCCTGTCCGAAACCTATGACAAAGAACCTCATTAGTCCCCTTCAATACTTATTTCACGTTTTATTTAAATCTTTTGCAATACAAAAATGCTCAGCAATAGAGCCCAAAGAAGTTTTTAGGATAAAGGGAGAAATTCCTTAGGGTGATCCAGTTCTCCGCATCCGTTCGGGTTTACATCTGTCATCTGAGGGGCAGACAGGGTGTGGTCAGAGACCTCTCCCTTTCTCAATGTTTATGATTGCTAAAATTATAACTTTTCTTCATCCCCGTTGTTCCAGTCTACTTTTTCATCCTTTTTCCGGATTTTTCATCCCTTCCAACTTCATGGAGAAGTTTCGGGGTGAACGGATGCTCCACATCCCATCTTTATCAATCTATACCCATTCGGGCTTAGTCTTTCTCAAGGCTTGAATCTTTTTACAACTGAAAGACTCACCCTTCAGCGGGAGGGAGGTCGGACCTATTGGTAGTCACGATCATGATACCGAACCATCAAATTCCTTATAAAATTGTTCGAAAAATCCTCGTAGTCAACTCTAGAAACAGCTTCGATCATCTCCAACTCTTCTCCTTCAAGCTTACTGAAGAATTTCTTTGCAGTTCTGCCCAATAACCCTCCGTAATTGATGCTCTTATATGCAACGCAGAGAAGATAAAGGGTGTTTAACATAGTTCTAATCCTAAAAGCTAAGCTGAAATCGCCCAGACTTTTTTCTATCTTCAATCCAATTTTTTCAGCTCTTCTGCAATCAGCTTTGCATGGATAAAAATTCAATGTGAAAAACTGGGGTAAAAAGAAGATCTCAGATTTTCTCAATTTATTCATAAGCAGTTCAAAAAAGCCTTTTTCAAAGGTATCGACTATCAAACTCGTTTCCAGGGGAAAAGAACCCTTGCTTTTGGCATAAGTTCTTGTACAGCACTCTGGATAACCAAATAGCTTTCCCTCTAATTTTATTAGTCTTCTTCTTCCTTTTTCAAAATCCATTTTTCCATCTAAGATTTTACTCTCAATTGACTGCAATTTCCTGATAAATCTCCCATCCTTTGCCAGCAAGAAGTTTTTGCTTTCAACAAACTTTAAATCGCTCAAAATTCTGCTCACTTTCGTTTCCAATTCGAACAACTTCAAACCATGAGCTTTGCAGAACTCGAATTCGGGGCTTCTTTCCGGGAAAGGTCTTACTGACACTATTTTGGATATATTAGCTAAAATTCTGCTCGACTCGATAAAAAATAATGGATTGGAAAGAAAATGGCTAAACTCAACCTTGAGCACGCTTTTTCTCAAGCTCCTGTACGTAAGCTTTCGTCGCGACGTAAGTTGTTGACCCAGAACTCCAGTAAGCCGCTATTCCCTGATCAATCAAATCTTGAACAATTTTCTTTACTTTTGCTTTGTCCATCTGGGTTACCTTTGCCAATTCGGGAATCTTCCAAGTCTTCTTGCCCAACTGTTCCAGAATTTTCTTCTTCTCCTCTTCAGTATAAGTTACTTCAGTCATTCGAATCACCAAAAAAAAGTAGGAGCTGAGATTTATAAATTTACCATCTGAACTGTACGCTCGTCCTCAGTTCGCCATAGATGTAAGGGGTTATCCTGTAATCATCTATAAGATGCTCCGTAAATTCGAGACCCGTTATCTCAAAGAACCTTTCCCAGCCTATTCTGTCAACCCACTCGATTAGTCTTTCGTGCTTTCTGGCATTGCTTGCCCAAGCCTCAAGGATCTGCTTTATGTATTTAACAAGGGTTGGCCATCTGGGAGGCTCGTTTGGAACCCATGGAACAACAACTTTTGAAAGCTCTGGAGGCCTGCGCGCATCTGAAATCTTTCCACCAACCATTATCGCGGCTCCATCGTTTTCCGGATCAAACAAGGGCATACCTGGACACATTGTGTAGCAGTTTCCGCAATACATGCACTTCTCAACGTCCACTTTTATAGTTTTTGCCTTCATATCAGGTTTCAAGGCCCCTGTAGGACATGCTGCAACTGTGCTCGGAATTTCACATGTCCTTCTTACCATATCGTCATCCGGCAGGGGAGGAGTTCTGTGAATTCCAACAATTGCAATGTCCGAAGCATGAACGGCTCCACACATGTTAGCGCAGCATGCAAGGCTTATCCTGCACATCGCAGGAAGCTTATGATCCACAAAGTACTCGTAGAGTTCGTCCATAATCGATTTTACTATGCCCGAAGCATCTATAGCCGGGGTATGGCAGTGAATCCAGCCCTGAGTATGTACTATGTTGCTCAGCCCGTATTTACCAGTTACGGCATCCCATGTACCACCGCATGGGAACCCAACTCTATCCTTAACCTCCTTTATCAAAGCATCTATCTTTTTCTCATCCGTTAGGAAAAACTCGACATTGTTTCTTGAAGTCCACCTCAAATAACCATCGCTGTATTTGTCGGCGATGTCGCAAAGCTCCCTAATTGTATAAACGCTCAAGAGCCTTGGAGTTCCGAATCTAACAACATAGATTACATCCCCGCTCTCTGCTACCCTCTTTATAACTCCGGGTCTAATGACTTCGTGATACTTCCATTTTCCATAGTTCCTCTTTATAATTGGATGCAACATTGTGTCGTATTTTGGTGGACCAAAATCCGTCTTCACCATCAGAACATCCCCCTCTTCTTCAACTCCTCTATAAACGGCGAAGGTCTCAACTCCTCTTTCTTGAAGAACATGAACGGATTGTTTCTTGGCGCTTTAACAATTCTCACATCCACATCTTTCCCTATAGCCTTCAAATACTCTTTAACCCCCTTTCTCCATATTAGTTCTGCTAATCTCTCTCTGAACTTTCCTTCTTCATCCCACCATTCCAGAGTTCTGGTTGCAATTTCCTTGATCTCTTCGTAGGGCTTCTTAGCTTCAACAAACGGAATCACGACCCAACCAATTACGGCTCCTTCAACAAACGGAGCTTTTCCGCCAATCAATATTGTTGCTCCCCTTTCATCCCCGGGCTTAAGTGCCTTAGGCATCTTGTTTATGCAGTGCATGCAATGGACGCAGTTTTTAGCATCTATTTTCAGCTCCCTTCCATTCCAGCTTATCGCCTTTGTTGGGCAGAGCTTTACCACTTCATTTTCTATGTCCATCCATTTCGCGTATTCTTTTACAGCTTCTTGATCAACCTTTATTTCGTCTTTCCAGTTTCCAATGATTGCAAAATCTGCCCTTGCCTTTGCCGCTACGCAGTCGTTCGGACAGCCGGAGCACTTGAATTTGAACTTGTATGGATACATTGGCCTGTGAAGCTCATTCTGGAAAGTCATGGTGAGTTCATAGCACAGATCGAGTGTATCATAGCAGGCAAACTCGCAAAGCGCTGGACCCATGCAAGCTGAGGGAGTTCGAACTGCTGAACCGCTACCACCTAAGTCAAATGGTATCTCAAGATTCCCAAGATCTTCAAAACACGGCTGCAAGTATTCACTTCTCGTTCCGAGGAATATTATATCGCCCGTTGAGCCATGCATGTTAGTAAGCCCGCTACCCCATTTCTCCCATACATTGCATAGTCCCCTAAGGGCCTTTGTTGTGTAGAACCAGCCAGTTGGCATGTTTATACGCATGGTATGGAAATGCTCTATCTCCGGTATTTTATCACCAAGGTCAGAATACCTCCCTATAACTCCTCCACCATAACCAACGACCGATACTATTCCGCCATGTTTCCAGTGGGTCTTTTTATCCTTATAAGAAATTTCAAGCTGTTTTAAAAGAGCACGAGCAGTCTTGGGAAGCTTTATGTCCATCCCTTGGGCCGCTCTTTTTTCCATGTTTTCCGCTGTTTTTTTGATTTCTTTCACAAAACTGGGCCAAGGACCTTTCTCGAGTTCGTCAACTAAGGGTGTTTCTGACATTTCTTCACCCCCCGAATTAATAAGATTGACAATATATAAGAATTTCGAATTTCAACTAAACGTTTAATTCTTTGAATGCTTTCGTCGTAAGATATAATTGTCCAGAGACAACAAATAAATTGGATGGTGAAAAGAGCTAAACTGGTTAATGACATTGTGGAGCTTATTCCTATCTTCCAGCTTTTGTCTACGGAGATGCACAGAAAAGTATATTCCGCATTATTAGATGAGTGGCTGACACTTGAAGAGCTGAAAAGCAGATTTGGAGACGGCTTTGAAGAAACTTTAAAAATACTGAAACATGCAGGAATGCTGGAAGTAAAGTGGAGAATGCCATCAGACCCCGGAGGAAAGCCTGAAAAGGAATATCACGTCAGCTATACACACATTTCCGCCAATTTTTATGTATCCCTAAAGGACTTCAACCGAATTCTCGAAATCGTATTCATGCCAGACGATGAGGTTGAAAAGCACGTTGAGAGAATAATAAAAGAAGTCCAGATGGGTAGGAATTCTGTTGGTCACATAATGAAGGTTTTGAACTATGATCCGCTTTTTATCAGGGCTATCGTAAAGAGAACTTTAAAACTGAATCTAAAGGGGCAGTTAATAGAGTTGGCGAAAAATGAAGAAATATAGCGTTAGGGAAATTCTTAACAAATTGAAATGGCATCCGAACTATGATTTTTCAAAAGTGCGAATCATCTGCATTGACAGGTTCAGCGGGAATTTGGAGATAGATGCCGATGAAATAGATGAAGTTGGACACAAGTTTATTTTTCTTAAAAATGGAAAGGTTATCCCACAGCATCGGGTGATAGAGATCAGATATGAGGGGAAAACGGTATGGAAAAAGTCGTGATTTGTGTTCTACATCTAAAACCATTGCCAGGATCACCGTTGTTTGAGAATATGAATTCCGTACTTGAAAGCGCTTTAAAGGATGCAAAAGCGATAGAAGAAGGGGGTGCTGATGCGCTAATTGTGGAAAATTTTGGAGATAAACCTTTCCTAATGGAAGCCGGAAAAGAGACCATTGCGAGCATGAGTGTAATAGCCTGGGAGATAAGAAAAGAAGTTGGAATAGGGCTGGGGATAAATGTCCTAAGAAATGACCCAATCTCCGCATTGGCCATTGCAAAAGCAGTCAATGCAGATTTTATTAGAGTTAACCAGCTTTTCTTTCCATCTGCATCCCCAGAGGGTTTTCTGATAGGAAACGCCGGAGAAGTTATGCGGTACAAAAGATGGATAAACTGTAAGGCTATGGTTTTTGCGGATTTAGAAGTTAAACATGCACACCATTTTGCAGAATTCGAAGAATACCTTATAAATGCTGAAAGAAGTTTGGCTGATGCATTCATATTAACAGGGAAGGCCACAGGAATGGCGCCAAATGTTGAGAAACTGGATATCTTGAGAAAGATCGCTCCAACACTAGCCGGAAGCGGAGTGACTGCAGAAAACGCCGAAAAAATTGCAAAGCATTGCGATGGAGTAATAGTTGGAAGCTATATCAAGGAAAAAGGAGAAGTAAGCGCAGAAAAAGTCAGAAAAATTGTTAAAATCGTTAAAAACACTAAGTGAAAAAAGGTTTTCTCATCTTAACTGCTTTTACGATTTCTTTTTTCAATTCTTCACCGCTAAGATTCGATATGTCAATGAATTCGTCTCTCAAAAGACATAACTTAATTTTCCCGTCTGAAGTAACCCTTATCCTATTGCAATGTCTGCAGAATTCAGTGTTGTCAAGTGGTTTTACGATTTCTACAACACCAAACGGCGTAAAGAACTGTCTTCTTCTGTGCATGTCTCTTATTTTTACAATTTTGGCGGTTCTAGAGAAAATTTCTTCAAAGATTTCTGGATTTAAGTAAAATCTTCTTGTCTTTTCATTTGGGATGAGCTCTATAAGCTGCAGTATAACTTTAACACCATCTTTGTTAAAAGAGTCAGCAAAACTGAGGACATCGAAAACTTCTTCATCGTTTATTCCCTTCAGCAACACCATATTCAGCTTTAGGGGAGTTAGATTTGCCTCTACAGCGCTCCTTATCCCCTCCAAAACGGATTCAAGCTTGTCGCTGCCCGTGATTAAACTGAATTTTTCCGAATTGAGGGTATCCAAACTTACATTAACCCTGTCGAGACCTGCTTCCCTCAAATCGTAAGCTTTCTCGCTCAGCAATGTTCCGTTTGTCGTGAGAGAGATTTCATCGAATTCCGGTAGCATGGAAATTATTTCACAGATATCTTTCCTAAGCAGGGGTTCTCCGCCTGTTATCTTTATTTTCTTAACTCCCAGCTCGTAAAAAGCATTTGCTATCTCAGCTATTTTTTCGGCACTCAACTCCTTGGCGCATTCTTTCTCTCCCTCTCTGTGGCAGTATATACAATTCAGATTGCATCTCTGAGTTACCGAAATCCGAAGATTCGTTACGACTCTTCCGTAAAGATCTCGGAGCATAATTCTTCAGCCTTCTTTAAATCATCCACGGTATTTATGTTGAAGAAGGAGATCAGATGTTTATCAAATTTTCTCAGTTCTTCAGCAGGAAAGTAGACAGTTCTCAGCCTGCTTAGCGGAGAAATAATTCTTCTCTCCCCCTTTTTAATCGATTCTTCTATTTCATAAATCGCATTCTTTGAGTAAAAAGCGAGTAGGGGTTCAGGAAATTCATGCTTTGGGATAAGGGCATCACAAACAATTTGCTTCCCTTTTTCGAATAAGAATTCCAATAGACTCTTCTTTACAAACGGCATATCTATTGCCGTGATCACAGTATCCCCGTTATGCTTTATAGCGCTGTGAATTCCGGCCAAAACTCCATATCCTGGATAAAAATCGCTTACGAATTTCAAACCAAATTCCTTTGCATACCTACTCGCCTGAAACTCATCTCTGCAGACAAAAACAGGATCGTATTCAGAAAATTTCTCAACGGCTATCTCTATTAACCTTCTCCCGCAAAGTCTTATTTCTGCTTTCTCCATTCCAATTCTCTTCCCCATTCCCCCCATTAGAATTGCGAGTTTCACGAAACGAATCAGTTACTTATTTATTACCTTTTCCAACTAAACGCATGGACGTGCTTGAAGAGCTCAGAAAATTCAGGGAAATGGATATCCCTTACTCAAGAGTTCTGAGCTCGATGTGTACCGTTCCGCTTGAAATCGCAGTTAAAGCTCATCAGATGTTCATAAACACCAATCTGGGAGATCCAGGAATTTTTCCTGGGACTCTAGAACTTGAAAGAAAATTGATAAAGATGCTGGGTGATCTTCTACACTGCGAAACTCCATGTGGCTATATTTGTTCAGGCGGTACAGAAGCGAACATCCAAGGAATAAGGAGTGCCAGAAATATAAAGGCAAAAAAAGAGCCGAATATCGTGATTCCCAAGACCGCTCATTTCTCCTTTGAAAAGATCTGCGACATACTGAGGATAGAAGTTCGAAGAGCTGACGTAGATGAAGCTTACAGAGTCGACGTTTCAGAAGTCGAAAGTTTGATAGACGAGAATACAGTTTCCATAGTGGGAATAGCGGGAACAACAGAACTTGGACAGATAGACCCAATTTTAGAACTCTCAAAACTCGCGGAGGAAAAAGATATCCCCCTGCATGTAGATGCTGCATTCGGTGGACTCGTGATACCCTTTATGGACAATCCATATCCATTCGACTTCGTGAATGAAGGTGTAATGTCAATAACAATCGACCCCCACAAGATGGGAATGGCAACGATTCCTGCAGGGGGTATAATTTTTAGGAATGAAAAGTTTCTGAAAGCTCTTGAAGTGGAAACACCATATCTTACAACTAAGATGCAGTTCACCCTAACAGGAACGCGCCCCGGAACAGGGGTTGCATCCGCTTATGCAGTTCTTAAAAGTCTGGGGTTTTCTGGAATGAGGGAAATTGTTAAGATGTGTCTGAAAAACACTAAAATTCTTACAGAAGAAATGACCCAGCTTGGCTTCGAACCTGTTATCGAGCCCGTGATGAACGTTGTAGCATTTAAGACTGAAAGGGCTGAAAAAATAAGAGAAGAACTCTACAGGAGAAGGTGGGTGATATCCGCAATAAGAAATCCGAGTGCTATAAGATTCGTCATTATGCCGCATGTTACGGAAGAAGTTATTAAGAATTTCATTTCCGAGTTCAGAAAGGTGATATGATGAAGGTCAAAGTTACAGTCGATGGAATTGAAATAGAGCTAAACCCGTTCGTTACCAAGATGATTGCAAAAGTTGTAGAAGCGATGGTTACCTCGCTAAAGGGAGTAGAAGAAGACTGGAAAAAAATCGAGATAGAAGTGATGAGATGAGAAAATGTGCAAAATTCGAGGAATACATTCCGGGTAAAAGTGTTGAAGAGATTAGAGAGAGACTTGGATTAGAAAAAGTCGTGAAACTAGCATCCAACGAGAACCCATACGGAACCAGTCCCAAAGCGATAGAAGTTCTCAAAAGCTTTGAAGACCTACACCGCTATCCAAATCCAGAATATAGGGCTCTAAGAGAGAAGTTAAGCGAATATACTGGTTGGGAAACCGAAAGGATAGTTGTGGGAGCGGGAATAGATGGGATTTTGGAGACCGTTTTCAAGATTCTGATAGATGAAGGTGATGAAGTCCTGATTCCGATTCCAACTTTCCAGTATTACAGGATCCTTGCAAGGCTTCACTGCGCAAGGGAAATTCTGATTAGTAGGAAAGAGGATTTTAAAATTCCTGAAAATATCTTTGAATTCCTGAACGAGAAGACAAAACTCATAATAGTACCATTTCCGAACAATCCCACTGGAAACGTTGAAAAAAAGAGGCTGATAGAAGAGCTCGTTAATTCTACAAGAGCAATTGTCTTTATCGATGAGGCCTACATCGAGTTCTCGGATGAAAAGCTGGAAATCGATTCAGACAATCTCATAGTTGCAAGAACCATGTCAAAGGCGTTTGGACTTGCTAACCTTCGCGTTGGTTATGCAAGGTTGCCAAGATGGCTTCTAAAGTTTTACAGATCTGCCTCAACCCCCTTTCCGGTTTCAACCCTCGCCGAAAGATGTTCAATTGCGGCACTGGAAGACCTCGAATGGATGAAAAGCTGTGTTGAAAAGATAAAAAAAGAGAGAGAACGACTGTTTAATGAACTTAAGAAGCTGGTAAATCCTTTTCCCTCCCAAGCGAATTTTATATTCTTTAAAGCCAGAAAAGGGCTTGCAGAAGATTTGCTGATGAGAGGGGTGATAATAAGAGACTGTCAGAGTTTTGGGGTGGAAGGATACAGGGTGACAGTAGGAAAACCAGATGAAAACGATTTCTTCCTGGAAAAACTCAGGGAATTAACATGATAGCCCTCACAGGAACTCCGGGAACTGGAAAAACGAGTGTTGCTGAGGAACTGAAGAGAAGAGGGTACAAAGTAATTTCTGTAAAGGAGTTTGCGGAAATTCATCGATGTGCCAAAAAAGCCGGAGATGAGATAATAGTTGACATAGAAAAACTCTCCAAATATAGGTTTGAGGGTATAATAGAGGGGCATCTCTCGCATTTGCTGAAACCAGACATTACCATCGTTCTACGATGCAATCCACTTGTGATAAAAAAGAGACTTCTCGAAAGGGGATGGGACTACGAGAAGGTTATGGAGAATGTGGAAGCAGAACTCATCGATCTAATTCTAGTAGAGGCACTTCAAAATTGTGAAAGGGTTTATGAAATAGACACAACGGAAATGACAATCTCTGAAGTTGCAGATGCCATAGAGAAGATTCTAAGAGGAGAGGGGAATTTTGAGCCTGGAAAAGTTGATTGGATTTCCGAGCTTGAAGACAGAATAGAGGAGGTAACAAGGTATGGAGGGATTCAAAAAGATCGACTGGGCTGAAAGGCACATGAAGGTTTTGGCAAGGATAAGGGAGGAGATGGAGAGAGACAGACCACTAGATGGAATGAAGATCGGAATGGCCTTGCATGTCGAGGCAAAAACAGCAGTTCTGGTAAAAACACTGATCGCGGCAGGAGCTGAGGTGGCAATAACGGCCTGCAATCCAATGAGCACGCAAGACGATGTTGCCGAAGCGCTAAGGAGCTTGGGGGTGAAATGCTATGCAAAAAGAGGGATGAGTGTAGAAGAATATTATAGAGCAATTCGTAAAGTTGCGGATTTCATGCCAGACATAATCATTGATGATGGGGCAGATTTGATTTTCGAGCTTCACAAAAGAGGGCAAAAAGTTAAGGGGGCAAGTGAAGAGACAACAACAGGAGTCATAAGACTAAAAGCTATGGAGAGAGATGGAGTTTTGATGTTTCCAGTAATCGCGGTAAACGATGCCCTCACAAAGTTCCTCTTTGATAACAGATATGGCACAGGACAGTCAACAGTTGATGGCCTGCTTAGAGCAACAAACATGCTCTTAGCTGGAAAAAGAATTGTGGTTGCCGGTTACGGATGGTGTGGTCGCGGTATTGCGATGAGATGTAGAGGAATGGGTGCAAAGGTAATAGTAACTGAAGTCGATGAAGTACGCGCGCTGGAAGCGATTATGGATGGTTTTGAGGTAATGCCAATGGATGAAGCTTGTGAGATCGGAGATATTTTCATAACCGCAACCGGAAATATAAACGTCATAAGGGAAGAGCACATGAAGAAAATGAAGGACGGAGCGATCCTAGCAAACGCGGGACATTTCAATGTGGAAATAAACGTTTCTGCCCTAGAAAAAATGGCAAAGAGTGTTAGAGAAGTTAGGAAATACGTTAAAGAATACGATATAAACGGAAAAAGACTATATTTACTTGCAGAAGGGAGGCTCGTGAATTTGGTAGCCGGAGACGGGCATCCAATTGAAGTAATGGACATGAGCTTCTCAAATCAGGCTCTGGCAGTGAGATATATAGCAGAGAACTGGGAAAAGCTCGAAAACAGGGTTTATAGACTTCCAGAGGAACTAGACAGAAAGGTTGCCAAATTAAAGCTCGAGACACTTGGGATTAGAATCGATAGACTTACTGAGGAGCAGATTAGATATCTGAGTGACTGGAGGAGTGGAACATGATCTGGAGCTATAGAGCAATAAAGAATCCTGCAGCAAGGAAAAAATGGCTCATGCTCATAACAGCTCTCTTAATCATATTTTTCAGCTACGGAGCTTATAGGGTTCTAACGGGAGAGAACTGGATCCGTATCGCCCTTCTTCTAGTCCTGTTTTCTCTTTTCATATTTCTATATGCGATAATAACCCTTGGAAAACCCAGGTATTATTCCATTGACGATGATTTCATCATTTACAAGCCTTTCAAGACTAGGTTAGTAGATTTAGAAGATTATAGTGTTGATGAGAATAGAATGATCATAAAGCTGAAAAAGAAGGGTATTTTTGGTGTACGAACGCTTTATTTCGAAAAGGTTGAAGATCTCAAAGAGGCCGAGAAAATTTTAAGGAAAAAATTAAAAAAGACATAGGGTCTGTGAGCTTCAGAAATTCTTTTATCATCCGCCCAAAGTAGGCAATCTCAATAGCTGAGAAATTACAAGTTATTATTATTATTTGAAAAATCAGAAAAATCAAAATCTCATAGGAATTAAAAAAGAAAAAATTATCTATGAGATCATCGACTCATAGAGGGGATTGCCATGAAGTTCGGAATCGAATTTGTACCGGATGTGAAATTCTACGAGCTCGAATATTACGTAAGACTCGCAGAGGAGAGCGGTTTTGAATACACTTGGATAACGGATCACTACAACAACAGAAACGTATATTCTATGCTAACGATTCTGGCGCTTGGAACAAAGAAGATAAAGCTCGGCCCCGGAGTTACAAATCCCTATCACATAAGTCCGGCTCTAACAGCTTCGGCAATTGCAACTATCAACGAGATCAGCGGTGGAAGGGCTGTTCTCGGAATTGGAGCTGGGGACAAGGTAACTTTCGAAAGAATTGGTATCAGCTGGGAGAAGCCCTTGACAAGAATAAAGGAGGCTGTAGAAGTAATCCGCGGTCTACTGAGCGGTAAAGCAGTAAAATATGATGGCGAGATTTTCAAGATAAATGGTGCAAGGCTCAGCTTCAAGGCTGGAGAGATACCGATATACATCGGCGCCCAAGGACCTAAAATGTTACAACTCGCTGCCGAAATTGGAGACGGTGTACTGATCAACGCTTCGCATCCAAGGGACTTCGATGAGGCAAGAAAGAGCATTGAAGCAGGATTGCAAAAGGCAAACAAAAGCAAAGAAAAATTCGATGTCGTTGCATACGCATCGATGAGTGTTGATAAAAACAGAGACAACGCCAGAAATGCAGCAAAGGTAGTAGTTGCATTCATAGTTGCAGGAAGTCCAGAAACCGTGCTTCAAAGGCATGGAATAAGCAACGAAGCCGTCAACAAAGTAAAAGAAGCTTTGAACAATGCATTCACAAAAGGCGATTGGGCAGGTGTTGGAAAGGCTGTTACAGATGAAATGCTTGATTGCTTCTCAATAAGTGGAACTCCCGATGACGTTGTTGAGAGGATAAATCAACTGGCAAAAACAGGAGTTACACAGGTGGTTGCCGGTAGCCCAATTGGACCAGATAAGAAAAAATCTATCCAGCTTATCGGAAAAGAGATAATTCCAAAATTTAAATAATTTTTTATTGTCGTTGAAATGGGCAAAGCTTTTATATTTGCGGTTGATATGTTAAAAAGGTGATGGGATGCTAAACTTTCTGATTTACACCACAGTGGCAATATTCGTTCTGGTACTTCTTGCAAAATTTGTAAAATATTCAACGATGCCAATTCATCTCCGATGGGAAATATACCCCGTACCACATGACCCAGGACATGAGCATGGAGGGAGCTACTACGAAGAGGTCTCTTGGTGGGCAAAACCAAGACTAAAAACACTTGCTGGAGAACTAAAAGAGATGCTAATGGAAATGCTGTTCATCAAAAGAGTCTTTACATATAAAAGACCCCTATGGTGGCTAACATATCCATTTCACACGGGAATTTATCTGATACTAGTCTGGTTCGTCCTACTCTTTATTTCAGCTCTAATAGATATCTTTGCAATCGGAATACTAAAGATGCCTGTGTACTACCTAACTCTAGTCGTAGGATCTATTGCAATCATTCTGCTCCTGATCTTCAGCCTAGCTTTGTTTATTCGAAGAGTTTCTGACTGGGAGCTACGAAGTTACAGCTCATTCCTAGACTACTTCAATCTCATTTTCATCTTTGCTGTAGTATTGACTGGAGCGCTTGCCTGGCAGAAGGACTTCGACTTTACCATAGCAAAAGATTACATGAAGGCCCTGATAACCTTCAGCTCTCCTCCAACAGTATCACTCGAAACTCAGATACACATAGCGCTTCTTTCTCTTCTGCTGATATACTTGCCATTTACGAAGATGACACACTTCCTCACAAAGTGGTTCACATACCACAAGATTCTATGGGAAGATGAGCCTGTAATAGGTAGTGAAATGGAGGAAAAGCTAAAGAAATACCTTACAGGATTCAAAGTAAAATGGAGTGCCCCGCATGTAGATCCAAACCTTACTTGGGCTGAGGAAGCTTCAAAATGCGATCTCGCTGGAAAATGCGAGGTGAAGTTATGAGGGAGAGAATTGCAATCCAGGATATTGCAAAAAAAGAGGGACAGCTAGTCAAGATAACTCTTGAAGATCTTATGAAACTACCGCCTCCATATGACAAGCCGGGTATGGAGCCAAATGTTACTGAGCCCAAGCCGGAATGGAACCAGAACTATGTAACCGAACTCGACGGATACGTTGCCATCGACATACCATGGAAACCCAAAAACAAGGAAGAGGAAGAGGCAATGGTTCAGAAATTTATAAACGGGCTTAAGAAGTTAATGGATAAAGAGGCGAATTGGACATTCCTACAACCTCTACTACTATCTCTGGAATACTGTGCCCGCTGCCAGACTTGCAGCGATGCTTGTCATATATACATTTCCTCCGGCAGAAAGGAAATTTACAGACCAACCTACCGCGCGGAAATCCTTAGGAGGCTCATAAAGAAAATTTCCTCTGGAGGAAATTTCAAGACAAAATTCCTTGGAGATGTTGATCTAAATACAAAAACAATACTCCGCTTGGCAGAGTGCGCTTATAGATGCAATCTCTGCAGGAGATGTGCCCAGTATTGTCCTCTCGGTCTGGATAACGGATTGATAGCAAGAGAGATAAGGAAACTATTCGTCCAAGAATTTGGAATTGCTCCACAAGCTTTGCATGCGCAGGGAACAGCAAAACACCTGACCACAGGTTCCTCAACAGGCCTAACACCTGATGGCCTGAAAGATATGATAGAATTCTTTGAAGAAGAGATAAAAGAAAAGACAGGGAAGAATATTAAGATACCCGTTGACGAGAAGGGTTCAGACATACTGCTCATACACAACGCTGGTGAATTCCTCAGCTGGCCTGAAAACATTGAAGCTTTTGCAATAATCTTTGAAGAAGCGGGCTTAGACTGGACTCTCAGCAGCGAAATGGTTGGCTATGATGCGGTCAACTATGGAGTCTGGTACGATGATGTCCAGTTTTCCAGGATTGCCTTAAAACACGCCGAAATTGCGAGAAAGCTTGACGTTAATAGAGTGGTCATTGGAGAATGCGGACATGCGCACAAGGCCCTAACTGTTGTAGCGGACAGAATTTTTGTAGGAGAATATCAGATTCCGAGGGAGAGTTTCCTTCCGATTCTATGGGACATCGTTAGAACAAAGAAGTTAAACCTCGACCCCAACAAGAACGATTTTCCAGTCACTCTGCATGACCCATGCAACGTCGTAAGATTGATGGGTATTGTAGAGCCGCAAAGAAAAATTCTAAGGGAGATTTGCCCCAAATTCAGGGAAATGAAGCCAAACGGTGTTTACAACTACTGCTGCGGAGGAGGCAGCGGATTTGCGATAATGAACTCAATGAACTTCCCAGAGTTCAGAAACAAAGTTTCGAGCAGAATGAAATTCAAACAGATTCTCGATGCTTTCCAAGATAACATCTCTCCAGAAGTAAAGAAGTACGTATGCGCTCCCTGCAGCAATTGCAAAGGAGCAATAAGGGATATCCTCGGCCATTACAATGCAACCGCAAACTGCGGAATTCATTACGGGGGACTGGTTGAATTAATCGTTAATGCAATGGTAGATATAGAGCAGCCCTATATAGAAATGTTCTAAAATTTTCCCTTTTTAAAAACGATAGATTAAAGTATTTTTGCGATCATTTTATTTTGTTGGGTGAGAAAATGTGGAGCTATGTGTCTCCCAGATTAATTATTTATGGCGAGGACGCACTTGAGGCTTTGAGTACAGAAAATGCGGAAAGAGTTTTGATCGTTACAGATAAATCTATAGAGAGGCTAGGTTTTATAGACGCTGTCAAAGAAAAACTTAAAGCGTCCAAAATAGAAGTTTTCAACGAAGTTGAACCTGAACCAAGCATAGATACTGCCATTGCATGCGCAAAGACGGCACGCAAGTTCGCACCTGAACTCATAGTAGCAGTTGGTGGTGGAAGCGTTTTAGACGTTGCAAAGATGGCCAGAATACTGATGGAGATAGATGTCGATCCCATCGGAATACTGCCTTCACTAGATCTTACTGAGCTAGGATTCAAAAAGAGGAGTAAACTTATAGCGATTCCGACAACGAGTGGAACTGGAGCCGATGTGACTTGGGCCTGTGTTCTTTCTGACAAAGCAGAAAAAAGGAAGATGACTCCAGCAAACAAAGAAATTGTCCCAGACATTTCTATCCTAGATTACAGAATCGTAGAAAAGATGCCGAAGAATCTAATAGCCGGAAGTGGTATGGATGCTCTAACGCACGCAATTGAGGGACTAGTTTCAATATGGAAGAATGATTTCAGCGACGCGATGTGCGAGAAAGCGTTGGAGCTGATCCTCGAAAATTTAGAGAAATCTTACAATGGTGATCTATCTGCAAGGGCAAAAATGCATATAGCAGCAACAATGGCGGGACTTGGATTTGGGAATTCCCAAGTCGGACTGGTTCATTCTCTTGGCCATGCATTCGGAGCTTTCTTCAACGTGCATCATGGTCTTAGTGTCGGTATTTTTCTGCCGTACGTTCTCCAATACTACAGAAAATCGAACGCAAAAGACGTTCTCGACAAAGTTTCGAAAAAGATAGGTAGCGGTGATACCAATGGCCTAATAGCCAGGATAACTACCCTTATGAGGAATATCAACGTTCCAACAAGAGTTTCAGAAGTTGTAAAGGAAAAGGAGTTCTTCGAAAATATTGAAAATCTCACAATGGCTGCATTAAACGATGCCAGCCTAGCCATGAGCCCAAGAATTCCAGATTTTGGTGAGATCCAGAAAATCTATGAGTGTGCCTTCTTTGGCAGGGAAGTGGATTTTTAGGTGATCCCATGCACGGATATTGCGGAAAAATTCTAAGAATAGATCTTGAGGAAAAAAGTTATTCCGCAATCCCGCTAGAAAAAAGAGATGCCGAACAGTTCATCGGAGGTACAGGAATTGGTATAAAAATACATTACTCGATGAAGAGTTATGAAAAAGACGCTCTCTCCCCTTCAAATCCCTTGGTTATAATGACTGGCCCAATAAGCGGGCTTGCTCCAGGAACTAGCAGAGTTGCCTTTTGTGCAAAAAGTCCGTTGACTGGGATATGGGGCGAGTCGAATTCTGGAGGAAAAATGGCTACCTACTTGAAATTCGCCGGTTGGGATGGAGTTATAATTGAAGGAAGGAGCAAACAACCTGTCTACTTAGTAATCGAAAGAAATTGTGCTCGATTCATTGATGCAACTGGGATCTGGGGTAAGGGCTGCTATGAGGCTCAGGAAATAATAGAGAGAGAACTCGGAGAGAAAAGGGCTTCAACAGCTGTGATTGGACCTGCTGGAGAGAATATTGTCAAATTTGCCTGCATTCAGGTAGACAATTCGAGACACGCTGGAAGAACTGGAATGGGTGCAGTTATGGGTTCAAAAATGCTGAAAGGTATTGCTGTGGTCTATGATGCAAAAGAGAAATTCCAGATCAGCCTTGCCGATGAAAAGGGCTTCAAGGAAGTACAGGAAAAGTTCATAGAAGCTATAAATAACGACTTCGCCTGCACAATGTTCAAAGAGCTAGGGACTTCCGGATACGTCGAGACTGCAGAGGGTTTCGGAGATTTGCCAACCAAGTACTTTACTGAGGGTATATTCGAGGGGGCGAGCAGAATTTCCGGTTCAGCAATGGCATCATCGATATTGAAAGGAAATGACGGATGCCTTGGCTGCATAGTTAGATGCGGAAGGATCGTAGAACATAAGGGCAGAAAAATACATGGTCCGGAATACGAGACTGTTGCTGCTTTTGGATCCTTGCAGTTGAACGACAATTTGGAGGCAATAGTGGAACTCAACTACCTTCTCAATGACTTGGGAATGGATACAATTTCCGCTGGAGTTACAATAGCTTTTGCAATGTGGATGAGCGAAAAAGGCATAGGAGATTTCAAAGTAAAGTGGGGGGACGTTGAAAGGGTAAAAGAGCTCATAAAGGATATCGCATATAGGAAAGGGGTCGGAAATGAACTCGCAGAAGGTGTAAGATTCCTAGAGAGAAAATACAATCTTGAAGGCTATGGAGCACATGTAAAGGGACTTGAAATACCCATGCACGATGCAAGAGCTTTCTCATCCCTCGCATGCGCTTATGCCGTCCATAACCGCGGTGCCTGCCATTTACCGCATCAGATGTATTTGTACGAAATGGGCAAAGTAATAGAAGAGTACGGCATAGTTTCCCCAGACAGATTTGCAAATGAAGGTAAAGGAATCTTGACTGCAAAAGTTCAGAACTTCAGTGAGCTTTTCAATGCCGCAACAATGTGCGCATTCATGCCGGTAACACCCAAAGTGCTTGCAGAAATGCTGAAATTCGCAACAGGATTCGATTTCACAGTTGAGAAAATAGCAAAAGTCGGGGAGAGAATTTTTACGCTTAAAAGAGTATACAATCTGAAATGCGGAATAAAAGCCGAAGACGATGTTCTGCCAAAGATAGTCCTCCAACCGGTGAAAGGAGGAAGTGAGGGCAGAATTCCCGACGTTAGGAGGCAAGTAGAGGAATACTACGAGTACAGAAACTGGCCAAATGGTATACCGTCTAAAGAGAAGTTAAAAGAACTTGAGCTAGATTGGGTGGAATAATTTTTTAATTTCAGACAATTTTTATGGTTCCAAAGCTCGTTGAAGAGATCTGGGAGAAGTACGGGCTGGAGAAGTCTGTAAGGGAGCACTGCAAAAAGGTGGCCGAACTGGCTTTGAAAATAGCTGAGAAGGCAGAAAAAAATGGCCTAAAATTGGACAAGGAAGCAATACTCCTTGGTGCCCTGTTGCATGATATAGGCAGAGCAATTACCCATGATCCATTCAAGCATTTCCTGATCTCTGCAGAAATTTTAAAAAGGGAGGGTTTGGACGAAAAAATCGTAAAAATAGCTGAAAGACACTTCAGTGCTGGGATAACTGCTGAAGAAGCGAAAAAGCTTGGATTGCCGGAGAAAGACTATCTTCCAGAAACACTAGAGGAGAAGATAGTTAGCTTTGCAGACAACCTAACTTTCGGTTCGGAAATAAGAGACTTCAAGAGCTTCTTAGAAAGGCTCGACAAAGTTGACTCGGAAAGGCCCGATCTAAAGTGGTTCACACATGAAACGAGAAAAAGGGCTTTTAAGATGAAAGAAGAGCTAGAAAAAATCACCGGAATGAAATTCTAAAGAAATGCTATCCCGCCCTCGTAAGCCTTCACCCTGTATCCCATCGACCTGAGGATTCTTTGAGCTATGTATGCCCTGAGTCCAAGCGAGCAAATCGCTGTTATTTCCGCATCCTCTGGTAACTCTTTTGCTCTTTCTCTCAGCTCTAAAATTGGAATATTTATGGAATTTGGCACTGGATTCTTCTTTGCCTCTTCTTCACTTCTAACATCGAGAACTATTCCAGCAAGATCCCTAGTTGTTTCAAACAAACCTTCGAGCTTGTTTATTGCTACGTATGCGGAAACAATTACGGGATCCAATGCCGGAGCGTATGGAGGCGCATAGGCCAAATCCAAGTTGGCCAAATCGTCTAACTTCATTCCTGCATAAATCGCCGTAGCAAAAACGTCTATTCTTCTATCCACTCCAGCAATACCAACTATTTGTGCACCGAGAACTCTCCCGTTTTCCTCAAATACAAGCTTGATCCTCATGTTGGAAGATTTTGGATAATAATGCGACTTATCCGGAACAGAGAGACGGACAGATTTGGCCTTGAAACCATTTAAAAAAGCTTCTTTCTCAGAAATCCCAGTCTTTGCAACCGTTAAATCAAAAACCTTGAATATGAAGGTCCCAATAATTCCCGGGAATTTCGATTTTTTGCCGGTTATGTTGTCCGCAATTATCCTTCCGTGCTTGTTTGCAATGTCGCCGAATGGAGCAAAAACCATTTTTCCGGTCACCAAATGCCTGTTCTCAACACAATCCCCACCGGCGTAAATTCTCTCATCGTTTGTCTGCAAAAATTCGTTAACCCTTATCGCCCCGGTTTCCCCGAGCTCTATTCCAGCCTTCTTCGCAATTTCAACGTTAGGTTTAACTCCAACCGCTTGAACAACAATATCTGCCTCTATTTCCTCATCTGCAATAACTTTCAGCTTTTCTTTCGCAACTATTTCCCTCACCCTTGTGGAAAGATGAATGTCTATTCCATTTTCTTTCAAATGACTCTCAACGAGCTTCGCCATTTCCGCGTCAAGCATTGGAGCAACTTGATCCATCGCTTCGATTAAGGAAACTTCCATGCCAATATTTCTTAAAGCTTCGCAAAGCTCAAGCCCTATAAATCCCGCCCCAATCACCGCCGCTTTTTCGGCGCCATTTTCCCATAAATTCAATATTTTCTCGGCATCCTCCGCATCAAAAAATGTCAGAATTCTTTCATCGCCTCCAAAAAGTCTCACCGGTTTTGCGCCAGTAGCAATTACCAAATAATCGTAGTTCAATTCATCTTCTTTTTCCCTTTTTCGAACCTTCACAACTCTTCTTTTTCTGTCTATTTCCAAAGCCTCCGTTTCCGTTAAAACATCCAAATTAAAGATCTTCTTAAAATAGTTCTCATCCCTCAAAGCTCCATAGGTTGTCTTTCTAAGCTCATCAAGTTCGTGAACAAGTCCGGAAACAAAGTAAGGTAGACCGCATCTTCCTAAAGAGATTTTCTTTTCCTTGTCAATAACCGTTATTTTCGCATCTTCGTTCCTCCTCCTAACCCTAGCCGCGCATTTCAGACCAGTAGCACCCGCACCTATGATCAAAACCTCCATGCTGTTTCAGGAAAGAGATCCCTAATTAAAGTTTCGATATTAACTCCTCACTTATTTTTGCTATTTCAAGCCTCGGTAGCTTTCCAGCAAAGGCTATTGAATCCTCTTTCACAACGAGGACACCAATCAAGAATTTTTTATATTTTTCATAAAAATCTTCAACAATTTTTCCAATGTTGGAGTCATCTTTAATCAGATTTCCAAGCGCTGTTGCAAATGCATCGGCAATGCACGCATCTTTTGCCACTACTGTTGCGCAATCTGCAAATCCAAAGCTTATAGATGGACCAATCTTACCGCTTGAAGTGCAAACTGCTAATCTTTCCCCTGGGGGGATCAAAAAAGCTAATTTCGTGGGATAAATTCCTACTCTTATTTCTCTATCCGTTTTAATTGCTATGTCTCCGCCGTTATCAACTATAGCCAACCTGGCTCCAGCTTCTACCATTTTTTCAACCGCATACTCCGCAATCGCCCCTGCAACCGATGCCATTGGACCAACTCCTGCGATTTTTGCGGCATCACACATTCTCTTCACAATCCCTTCTGCCCTGCACTCGATGGGTTCAAGGCTTATGAGAAATTCTGGATTTAGCATCGAGTATCTTTCTATTTCGCTCCTTGCTTCTAGAATCGCCATAATGGCGATTTTGTAGAATTCCTCGCTTTCGGTAATGATATTTGCAATCGTTTCCTTATATACAAATTTGAACCTCTTCATCTGACCTTCCTCCCCGCTCTGAAGGGAGAGGCTTCCAGCGTTAAGAGGGTTTTGCGCCTCCAGCCTCATCTGGTTCAAAGTCAAGCTCCCCCATCCCATACCCCTCGTTAAGGCATGGGCTATGTTTATGCATGCATTTAAATCCCTGTTGTAAACGAGCCCGCATTTCTGGCATCTGAACTCCTTTCCATTGACTTGGGCAACGTATCCGCATCTGTTATTTTTAAATGTTTTATTTATTTAAGCTTTCCATCCCCACCCTCAAGGGCGAGGTTTTCCGGCTATAAAAATCCGGAGAAAGTCGAAAATTGAATGCCTTACAAGCCTCTTGCTTTCGTGTGGAATTATTCTAAACAGTAAATGAAAAGCTGGAAAACCTCTCAATACGCTATCCAAAAACTTCTGCTCCCTTTCAATCCATCCTAGCTCCTTCAGGATTCTTTTTTCGTATTCCTCCAGATTCTCAAGACACTGAAAAAGAATTTTTGCGCTTTTCAATGCGGGAACGTTTCCTTCCCCAGCTCCGCTAACGCAACCAATTGCCTCCCCTACTCCTACTATGTTATTGCTCACGAAGGGTTTACACCTTGAAGGGGGTAGCATTCTTATCTTAGCCCTGCAACTGCAACTGCTCTCAGCCTCTTCTAAGCCGTAGCTCTGCCTCAGCTTCTTTATTAAATAAGGTATTTTTTCCTCACACACGCTTCCGGCCCCTATATGCCACTCGTCGCCGAGGGGAAAAGCCCAGGCATATCCGTGCCTTTCGAAATAGATGTAAATGTTTTCATCAATCCTCTGTCTTTCCTTAAACTGAAGTGTCGGCACAACCCTGTCTCCGTCTATTTTTGGCAAAAAAGCTCTTGAAGAGCCTGTCGCATCCACTATTATCTTAGCATTCTCCTCCCTGAACACAAATCCTTTCCAAAGTTCCGAGAGGAGTCCAATCTTGTCAAAAATCGCTATTCCTCTGTTCTTAAATTCAACACCGTTTACAAAAACTTTTTCCGGCACTGTGAGAATGAATTCATCCAGGTCAAGATCTATTTCGGAATAGAGATCCTTGGCTTCTTTGTAGGCAATCCCCCAACCACACCTACAGTCTGGAGATTTTCTAAAGTCAAAAATTGAGCACCTGTATCCATTTTTGGTTAAAATGTAATAAAGAAAAGTACCCGCAACACCGGCACCGTAAATCTGAATCATAGAGAATTCAGATTTTCTATAACCGCATCGGCAAATTCTCTAGTCCCCACAAGCTTCCCCCCAATCTGCCTGTGCAAGTCGTATGTCACTATTCCCTGTTCTATTGTCATCGAAACGGCTTTCTTTATCATCTCGCTGGCTTCTTTCCAGCCAAGATATTCAAGCATTAAAGCACCAGTAAGGATTTGGGCCGTAGGATTTACCTTGTTCTGACCAGCGTACTTTGGGGCTGAACCGTGAATGGGTTCAAATACAGCAAGTCCGTCTCCTATATTACTTCCAGGTGCAATTCCGAGTCCGCCTACCAGAGCGGCGGCGGCATCGCTAAGATAATCACCGTTCAGATTGGGTAACGCTATGACATCGTATTCGTCGCTTCTGGTTATTATCTGCTGGAACATGTTGTCTGCAATTCTGTCTTTTATTACTATCTTTCCTTCCGGCTGCTTACCTGCAAAATCCCTGTTCAGTTCATCTTCTGTTATGCAGAACTCTCTAAATTCTTGTTTTGCAACCTCGTATCCCCAGTCTCTGAAGGCACCTTCAGTGTACTTCATTATATTTCCTTTGTGTACAAGAGTTACGCTTTTTCTCCCGTTTTCTATCGCATATCTTATAGCCATCCTTACAAGCCTCTTAGTCGCAAATTCGCTGATTGGCTTTATACCAATTCCGGAATCCTCCCTTATACTTACACCAAATTCCCTTCTAAGTATTTCTATTAGCTTTAAAGCCTCTCTACTTCCCCTAGGCCATTCTATTCCGGCATAAACGTCCTCGGTGTTTTCCCTGAATATCACAAAGTTGACTTTTTCAGGATGCTTTATCGGACTTGGGACTCCTTTTATGTAGTAAACCGGCCTGACATTTGCATATAAGTCGAGAACCTGTCTTATTGTCACATTAAGGCTCCTATAACCTCCACCGACGGGAGTTGTTAATGGCCCCTTCAGAGCAACTCTGTAATACCTTATAGCATTCAGAGTATCTTCAGGAAGATAATTTCCGTAAATTTTATACGCGTCTTCACCGGCATAAACTTTAAACCATATTATTTCCTTCCCAATTTTCTCAACCGCAGCATTCAAAACTTTTATTGCGGCTGGAACTACGTCTTTTCCGATTCCATCTCCTTCGAAGTATGGTATTACTGGGTTTCTCGGAACCAAAAGCTTTCCGTCCTTATACTCTATCTTCTCCCCCTCAGAAGGCGGTCGAACTTTTTCGAACATGCAATGACTCCTTCGTCGAATTTTAAATGTTTTCACAAACTTTTTTAAAAACTGCATTTTTGTATTAAATATGGAAGAATTGTTGCGAGAAAATCTTAACTGGTTGCGGAATTCTCTTAAAATGGAAGACTTCAAAACCTTTGCGATAATCGCTTTCTGCTATCGTTCAAAGCTCTTTGACTTCCTTGAAAGTGAAAGGAGAATTGAAGATGTTTCAAATCACTTCGGCTTCGACTTATTGGCCACAAAAGCTCTAATATATTTTTTGAAATCTAGAGGCTTGGTTGAGGGAAGTGAGAAATTCAAAATCTCAAATATCTGCAGAACACTTTTCAAATCCAAGCTTTCAATTGGAGAACTTCTAGAGGAAAAACTTAAAGAAATAGATATCTGGCTGAATCTTGAAAAAGCCCTAAAAGGAACGAAAAGGAGTGAAGAAGAGTTTTTCAGGAACAGAATTATCTCTCTTGGAAAATTTGCACTTCTTGGGGACATCAAAGTTGTAAATTTAATTTCAGAACTTGAGGAGTTCAAAAAAGCTGAAAGGTTGCTCGACTTAGGAGGGGGGCATGGTCTTTATGCATATGCTTTCACGCTCCTAAACAAAAATTTGAAGGCATTTGTTTTTGATCTTCCAAAAGTTATTGAAGTCGCAAAAAGCTTTTTAAAAGAAATTGGAGCAGAAAGAATTGAATTCATTCCAGGAGATTTTTTCAGAGATCCGATTGGGGCAAATTTTGATATAATTTTTTCTTCTTTCAATCCTGGAGGCAAAAAAGCGGAACTCATTCCAAAGATATACCTTAAAACCCGGGGGAATATATCTGACCTCCTCCCCGCCCTAAAGGGCGGTTCGGTTCCCCGCATCTGTTCGGGAATACATCTGTCATCTGCGGGGCAGTCGGGGCGGTCAGAGGTCCCCCGGATATGAGCTCCAACTGCTCAAGAGCCCTCTTCTCAATGTTCAAGACTGCTATCCTGTCCCTATCCTCCTCCAAGCCGCACTTAAGACACTTGAGCCGTCTGTAGCCGTTCTCCCTCAGTCCAGAACTGCAGTTAGGACAAATGGATGAAGTGTGCTCAGGCTCTACTGGGATTATTGGGACTCCTAGCTTCTCGCACTGCCAGTCAATCCAGAAGGCGAGCTTCCTGTAGCTCAGGATGAGAAGGGCGACTTTATGATCCCTCGGCAGTTCTCTCAGCTTTTCTATTAGGCCCGTGAGATCTTCTCTGGCAATGGCGTACTGATGCCGCTTGGCGAGCTCTGCTATCTCCAACGAGGTCTTTTTCGCCCAGTCTTCTATGATTTTGCGGACTTTCCTGTGGAAATGCCTGACCCTCTTGAGGATGTCCTCCTCCTCAGCCAAGCGTTGTATCTCGCAGAAGAATACTTCTGCTGCAGCTTTTCAGCGAGTTTTTTGTAATGAAGTGCTCTCTCTATGGCAGTCTCCCTCCTTTCCTCTACCGCGCTATTGCCGAAAACGATCTCCTTCTCGTTAACATCAACTGCCAGAACGCCTTTTGGAGTGTACTTTGAAGGTTTTGGAATCTGCTTTGTAATCATCAGGAAAAATTCATCGTTCCTGTAAACCAGCCTTGCTTCCCTGTTGGGATAGCTGTCGTATCTTCTATCCCAGCCAGTGATTTCGAGCTTAAAGCCTCCTATGAGCTCAATGCAACAATCTTTGACTCTGTAGCTTTGTCCTTGGGTTAGCCAGAGCTTCAGGGTTTTTGCCTTTGGAATCTTTCCTCTCTTCGGATTTCTCAGCCAGGATTTTGCAACTGTGATTGCTTCCCTGTAGC
>Ga0078972_1005568_pt1:0-12500 | contig 31698 bp, 29 predicted proteins | sample YelNatPaOPGAMG01_FD_67568 | JGI IMG/M metagenome (GOLD analysis project Ga0078972, IMG submission 67568) | Hot spring thermophilic microbial communities from Obsidian Pool, Yellowstone National Park, USA - OP-RAMG-01 (SPADES assembly) (version 2) | ecosystem: Environmental > Aquatic >...
CTCACCATCTGGAGGGACTTTCGAATACACCTCGCCAAGTTCGGGCTTTTCTTTTTTCAGGTCAACGATAAAGGCTTGGGTGTCTGTTTGCTTGAGCTTTATCCCCTTTTGCAAGATTTTTAGCTCAGACAGCAGACGGTTGTAGAGCCACCTACAAAGCTCCATGTGACGGTTCAGGGTGCGCTCGGCTGTCTTCGATGGATACAGACGGAATTTTGTAACTAAGCATGACTCTACCCCCTCCACGTATTCTTTTCAGCACATCCGAGAGTTTACCTGTCCCGTTGTGGCGAGGAAATATGACGGAGACTTTCTTATCCTCTGGAAAGTTCCTCTGTATGGCGTTGATGTATCGAGAGTCGGCTTTTGCCTTGAAAATCATGTTGGAAGTTGTCGCACTCCAAATTCAGAACTTCCACCCCCCGAAACTCCCATCTCCTCAACCACCCCCCCGTCTTCAAGCACTTTCTTTTGGTACTTCACTACTTGAACCAGATGGTACTGAAGTGCATATACTGAGTGGGGCACTCCTGTCGAGTTCGTATCTCATAGTTTGTATGTTTTTCTCACATATATGTTCCGCCCCTCATCCCCCTCCCTTTTGGGAGGGGACTTCCCGGCGGTAAGGTTAAATAGTGGTCCTCTACAAGTATATTATCATGGTGAAGTGGGGTTCTGTGATTATAGGTTTTATACTCTCCATAGTTTTCCCTATTATTCTGCGATCTTTCATTCCTCATGGAGCTTCGATATTGGGACTGTTCCTCGCGGGCTTTATAGTGGGTCTTATCTCTAATGAGGGCGCTCTTGGCGGTTTCTGGAATGCTACGGTTGCCGGTGCTTTCGGCGGCATAGTATTAGCAATACTTTTAACGTTATTCGGGGCGCTTATCGGGGGGATATTCGGGTTTTTCATAGGCTTTTTCGCCGGGATTTCAGTAGTAATCATATTACTTTTAGTTTCGATGATATTCATGGGGATAGGGGGAGCTATAGGAGGTTTCCTTGCGGGAGACTAGAATTTATCTTCAAAGGATAAATATCAGTACTTTTCCTTTGTTAATATGAGGGCAGATTATCCCAATAGAATATAATGGAAGGTGATCTGGATTGCTTATTGGTGTTATATCAGATACTCATGTGCCTGACAGATCATCTCACATCCCAGAGAAGGTTTTCGAAGTTTTCAGTAATGTGGATATGATACTCCATGCAGGGGATTTAACATCATCACATGTTCGGGACGAGCTTGGCGATTTAGCTCCAATAAAATGCGTTCAGGGGAACATGGATCGTTATTATGGCCTTGAACTCCCAAGGTATGAGAGAATAAAGATAGATGGGGTGATTATAGGTTTGAATCATGGTGAAGTTTATCCTCGTGGCGATACCCAGCAATTAAGGTATATTGGATTGGAGATGGGTGTTGAAGTTTTAATCTCAGGGCATACACATCAACCTTTTATAAAAGAAATAGGTGACATGCTACTCTTAAATCCTGGCAGTCCTACCATCCCAAGATTAGCTTATCCTAGTGTCATGTTACTAAAAGTTGAGGATGTTCGGGTTGAGGCCGAGGTTGTGAAGATCGGTTCGCCGGTCTGTAAAATATTCTAATGGGGGGGGTGATTGTATTGGGTAGGAGATGGTATCTTGAAAGAAAAAGGGATTATTATTATAGGAGTGCTAAAAAGCAAAAGTATAGGTCTAGGGCTTCATATAAGCTTTTGCAACTTGATAATAAGTTTAAGTTAATTAGGATGGGGGATAAGGTTGTTGATCTTGGGGCTGCTCCTGGTGGCTGGTCTCAGGTTGCCCTTGAAAAAGTAGGTGATAATGGGCTTGTGATTGCTGTGGATATCAAGGCCATGAAACCGTTCCGTGCGGATAATTTCCATTTTATAAAAGGAGATTTTAGGGATGGGAGAGTGCAGATGAAAATAGATGAGCTTCTAGGTGGGGAGGCTGATGTTATAATATCTGATGCGTCCCCTTCACTTTCAGGTATAAAGGATATTGATCAGTTAAGGTCATTGGAATTAGTGGAGAGTGTTGCGGATTTCGCTGTTAAATTTCTCAAAGAGGATGGTAATTTGCTAGTTAAGGTTTTTCAAGGGCCTGGTTTCGATAGATTATTAAAGAAGTTGAGGGGGTCTTTTAGAAAGGTTAAAAGCACGAAGCCGGCTTCTTCAAGGAAGGGGAGTTCTGAGATGTATATTGTCTGCTGGGGGTTCAAGAAGTTTTTAAGAGATCAGGGCTCTTAGATTAGCTAGGCTATCCTTGGACTCTTGTAGTTTTAACCTTGCAACCTGCAGCCTCTTTTCAATCTCTGATATTGGCTTGTTAGTGGTGAAGGCGCTTTTAACATCATCTATAGCTGATTTGGCCTCCACAAGTTTGATCTCTGCGTTAACATATTTTTCCATTAGTTTCTTGTCGCCAGATTTATAGATTTCATTTTTAACCGAATCATAGTCGACTTTTAGATCTTGATATTCCTTTTGTAATTGGGCGAATTCATCATATAAAGATCCTTTATCAACATTTGTGGATATGCTTGATGATATCCTTTCAGCTCCAATGTATGCTAGGACTATGATTGTTGCGATGATCATCAACACTCCGAGTGCTGAAATAGTCATGGAAGTAAACTTGAACAATCTTAGCCTTGACCTCCTCATTAGGTCACCTCCAATATATGCTTGTATTCACTGGACTTAATTCCTTGTAAAGATTTTTATAAAACTATAATAATATATTTTTATGATGAAGGTAGCAGAGAAAACAAAAACACCCACTGTTAAATTTGAAGAATTCTTTTTCACGGAAAAATATAAGGATAGGATATTCAAGGTTCTGGAAGGATACCCTAATGTAAGATCCATCACAGTAGACTATAGCGACCTTGAAATGTTCGACCCCGACCTTGCGGATCTCTTAATAGAAAAACCAGACACTATAATAAGAACGGCCCAGAGAGCCATAAAAAACATAAACCCTATGGGAACGGGTGCTGATATAAACATACGATTTAAGAATATCACGAATATTGTTCCACTTAGAAATTTGAGGAGCAAATTTATAGGTAAACTAGTTGCAGTTGACGGTATTGTTAGAAAAGCAGATGAGATACGTCCAAGGATATTAAAGGCTGTTTTTGAGTGTAGAAGCTGCGGATACTTACAGGAGGTGCCCCAGTCCAGTAACATTCTAACAGAACCTTCATTCTGCCCTGAATGTAGAGGCAGATCATTCCAGCTATTACAAGAAGACTCTCAATTCCTGGACACTCAAACCCTGAAGTTACAAGAACCCCTAGAAAACCTTTCAGGCGGTGAACAACCCCGACAGATAACAATAATATTAGAAGACGATCTTGTAGACACCTTAACACCAGGGGATGTGGTAAGAGTCACGGGCATACTTAAAACCATAAGAGATGATAGGACAAAACGTTTTAAAAACTTTATATATGGAAATTACACAGAATTCCTCGAACAAGAATTCGAGGAATTGCAGATAACAGCCGAGGACGAGAAAAAAATCAAAAAATTGGCAGCCAACCCAGAGATTTATGAGAGAATAGTAAGATCCACAGCCCCATCAATCTACGGATACCGGGAGATCAAGGAAGCCATCACACTCCAACTATTCGGGGGAACCGGCAAAGAACTGGATGATAAGACAAGACTTCGAGGAGACATACACATACTCATAGTAGGGGACCCTGGCATAGGAAAATCCCAGATGCTTAAATACGTGTCAAAACTAGCCCCCAGAGGCATATATACAAGTGGTAAAGGCACTACTGGTGTTGGTTTGTGCATAGCCCCTGAAAGCTTAATCTTTACGGAGGATGGGATGTTTGAAATTGGGGAATTCATTGACAGAAACCTTAACAATGCCGTTGAATATAAACCAGGGGTTTATGTGTCAAAACTTAAAAAACCTATCAGAATCCAAACCATTAACCCGACAATGGTGTCCTCAAAGGTCTGTGACAAAATCTGGAAACTTAAAGCTCCGAGAAAACTTGTTAAAATAACAACAGAAACCGGGAAAGAACTGATTTTAACACCAGAAACGAAAGTTTTAAGCTTTGAAAACGGGGAGTTAGGGTGGAAAGAGGCTGAAAAACTTGGGGAAAAGGATCAGGTAGCAACCGCAAGGAGATTAGAACATGAAGGGGAGAATGTCTTAACACTTAAACTCATCAAAGACATGGATAATGTTATGGTCTACGGGGCGAACTCCCTGGTAAAAAAACTTATCAAAAAGGTTAAAAAAGAGAAAAACCTTGTGAAACCCGTCCAAGAATTTGGAGTTAATCTTAACGCCCCGGCTAGTAGCTTAAAGGAACTCTTAGAACTTACTAGTAAGGCCGATTACAGTTTGGAAAAATTAAGCGATAAAATTCAAGGCTTTTCACAATATCATGAACATCCAATAAAGCTTCCCAAATACTTAAATGAGAAATTTCTATACTTCGCAGGCTTAATAGCTGGGGATGGGGATATCAAACCTACACCCGCTGGTTATTCTATAAGATTCTCAAATAAAGAACTTAGAGGAAAATTCAAATCTCTTGCAGAGGAACTTTTCGGGATCGAGCCAAAAGAGGGGCTGCGGATTACCAGATTCAATTCAGAGATTATCGCGCGCATTTTAAGCAGACTAGGCATCCCAGAATCCCCCAAATCTAACAAGATCGATATTAATGAGATTGTATTCTCTCTTCCAAATAGAGAACTCGCAGCATTTATCAGGGGATTATTCGATTCCCGTGGAAAAATCACAATAAAAGATAATGATTCTTCCATTGAATTTCATTCAACAAGTGAAAAATTAGCTAAAAAACTCCAACTTGCACTCCTAAGATTCGGGATAATAGCACATATAATAAAGTGTAATGACCAGCACATTATCAGAATTTCTGGAGAGAACATTAAAAAGTTCGCCGCATTAATTGGATCCGAACACCCCAAAAAGAAAAATAAACTCCAAAGACTATCAAGTAAAAGAATAATAGATGTAATCCATGGAATTGGAGAAACAATAAAAGAAATAAGAAGCTTCTATGGAATAAGCGTTAAAGAAACCTATAATTCAGATTTCGGGGGTCTGATCGAGAAAGGAGATCCCATTTCAAGAAAATCTCTTCAGAAAGTTATCAGAAACCTAAAATCCAAAGCTTCAATCGAAAATGTTAAAATAAGGATACCTGATAAGATCAGATCAATTTTGAGTCAAGAATTCAAACCCGATGACTATCTCAAAGGAAACAGCATAACCTTTAAAACCCTTATTGAACTCGCAGATAAAATAAAAGACAAAAAACTGCGCAGACCCCTCAACCATCTTTTAAGCGAGTTAAAAGCTCGAGAAGAGACTATCAGGGAAAAAATTCAACAATTGGAGACTTTGGCTTATTCTGACCTCCTATTTGAAAATATAAAGAAAGTTGAGGTCATTAACTCGCCATATGACTATGTTTATGATCTAACAGTCCAAAAATCTCATAGCTTCATAGCAAATGGGATAATAGTCCATAACACAGCAGCCGCAGTTCGAGACGAACTCGGAGGATGGTCACTTGAAGCCGGTGCATTAGTCCTAGGAGACCGTGGAATTGTCTGCGTCGATGAACTGGATAAGATGCGCGAAGAAGATCGTTCAGCCATACACGAGGCACTTGAACAGCAAAGCTATCACAAAAATTTCGAGATTCTCCTCGCAGATGGGAAGAAAGTGAAAATAGGCCATCTCATAGATAAACTCATGAAACAGAGGAAAAATGAAGTCATCCATGGAAAAGATACCCAGATATTGCCAACAGACAAAATCAAGGTAATGGCCTATGACCTGAAAAATTTGAGGATAACTCCAGTCACAGCTGACAGGATAAGCCGGCATAAAGCACCGGATAAGTTCATAAAAATAGAATTTGAAAATGGCAGGAGCATTACCGTAACACCTGAACATCCGATTGTAATATGGGATGGGGATATTAAAACTGTCAGTGCAGATAAGATCAAAAAAGACACATTAGTTTTAGGCGTGAATAATTATAAGCTATCTAGGGATAGCAGAGTTGATGTGAATACCGCAAGATTACTAGCCAGAGAAAAACCAGAGATCAGACTTGCCAATGAAAGATTAACTGAGGAATTTAAATCCATATTAAATGAAATAAACTATGAGGTTTCCGCAATAGAAGGCACGAAAACACATACTCCTAGGATAGCCTCTAAGTTTTGCCAAGATCTCCTCAATAAGTTCCCCGAAATTATAGAATCCCAGAAAAGGGTTCCAAGTGAAATCATGAGAAGTTCTCCTAATGTTCAAAAGGCCTTTTTAAACGCCTATTTCAAGTGCGAGGGTTTCATAGATGATCAGCAGATAGGCTACTGCACAGATTCGATTAAAATGGCTGAAGACCTACAAGATCTCCTTTTAATCTCAGGGATCTATTCATACATTTCTAAAGATGAGGGGATCTACAAGGTTATAGTCGCTGGAAACATGGAAAAATTTGCTAAGATAATCGATGATCCTAAAATCGGAAAACTTAAAACTCTAATAAGATCATCAGATGATGATGGGGGCATCTTACCAGATGAAATAATCCAAAGATTAAATAATATCCTTAAAAAACTGAGAATAGAAGATGAAATTCCACTTAAAAGTATAAAAGATAGGCTCACATTAAGTAAATACATTCAAAAAATCGAGGGAATATTGGAAGAAATGGCCCTTAGCAGAGAAATCAACGTTAAACATGCTAAGAGGCTCTTTACAGTTGAAGAATTATCAGGGGAGTTGAATGTTCCCCATTCCAAAATCCGCCACAAGCCCATGAACAACACCGCCAAGATGCCAAGTATACCAGATAAATTTTTGAAAGCAAAAGAGGAGCTTGAAATAATCAAAAGATACACTTATGGGAATGTACGGTTTATCAAAGTTAAAAAGGTTGAAATGATTGAAAACACGGATTCAGAGTGGGTTTATGATATAACTGTCGAACCACATCATCTATTTGTTTCACATGGCCTTGTATTACACAACACAATAAGCATAGCAAAGGCAGGTATAATGGCGACCTTGAACTCCCGTTGCTCAGTCCTCGCCGCCGCAAACCCAAAATTCGGCCGATTCGACACCTACAAGTCCATAGCGGAGCAGATAGACCTCCCATCAACGATACTTTCACGGTTCGACCTAATATTCGTGATAGAGGACAAACCACACGAGGAAAAAGACAGAGAACTTGCAAGGCACATCCTTAAAACCCACAAAGAAGATGAACTACCCATAGAAATCGAACCAGAACTACTAAGAAAATATATAGCATATGCAAGAAAGAATGTTAACCCAAAATTAACAGATGAGGCGATGAAAGTACTTGAAGAATTCTATGTTTCAATGAGAAGCAGCGCAACAGACGAAGATTCACCAGTCCCAATAACAGTAAGACAACTAGAAGCCATAATAAGATTAGCAGAGGCAAGCGCCAGAGTAAAACTCAAAGACAAGGTCGAAGCAGAAGATGCTAAAAGGGCCATAAGACTGGCGAAATCCTGCCTCAAACAAGTAGGCTATGACCCCGAAACAGGCAAAATCGACATAGACAAAGTAGAGGGAAGAACACCAAAATCAGAAAGAGACAAATTCAACATACTAATAGAACTAATAAAAGAACTCGAAGAAGAATACGGGGGTAAAGCACCAACCAACATCCTTAAATCAGAGATGCTAGATAGATATAATATAAGCGAGGAAAAAGTGGAAGAACTCTTAAGATTTCTACAAGAAAAAGGAGTAATATTCGAGCCCAACAGGGGCTACGTAAAAATAGTCTAAAAAATTGGAGGCATGATAAATTTGCACGATTATAAAAAATTACTAGATAGGGCCATAGAACAATTACCACCAGAAGTCCGTGAAACTAAACGCTTCAGCATCCCCAAGGCCTACTCTGTCATCCAGGGTAACAGGACGCTTATCCAGAATTTCAAGGAGATAGCTGATAAACTAAACAGGGACCCCCAACATCTTCTAAGATACCTTCTAAGGGAACTTGGCACAGCAGGAAACGTCGAAGGTAAAAGAGCCATCCTCCAGGGAAAATTCACCCATTTCCTTATAAACGAGAGAATAGAAGATTATGTGAAAAAGTTCGTATTATGTCCAGAGTGCAACCGTCCAGACACTCGCATAATAAAAGAAGGCCGCATATCACTTTTAAAGTGCGAGGCCTGCGGCGCCAAAGCCCCCTTAAAGCCAATCTAGGCTAGGAGTTTTTATATGGGGAGAAGTTTTTGCATAAAATGTGGAAAATCCAACACACAACTATTCAAAGGACTATGCAAGGAATGTTTCCTCAAAGAATATGAGCTTGTGAAAGCACCCGAAAAAATAGAAGTTGAAATCTGCGCACACTGCAATTCACAATTAATCAATGGTAAATGGGTCGGAAGGAACATTCCAGAGGATGAAATAATCTACCGCGCCCTCGAAAACAATATTGAAAGAAAAGTAGAAGATAGTATAATAGACCTTGAAATACTCCAAAAAAAAGGTACAATAAGCTACTGTCTTATAAGGGCGAAAGCCAAGGTTTTAGGAGAAGATATAACACAAGACTACTATACAGAGGTTAGACTAAAAAAGAGTGTATGTCCATATTGCAGTAAATATAAATCAGGCTACTATGAAGCAGTTATACAATTAAGGGCTCATGAAAGAAGCCTAGAAGCAGATGAGATAAACCGAGCCGAGAAGCTGATGCGCAAAAACCTCGAAAGATTATGGGAAAATGATAAGCTAGCCTATATTGCTAGGAGAATCCGGCGAAAAGAAGGCGTGGATTATTATATAGGATCATATAAGGCCGCCAGGAAGATTGTGGCAGTTCTAAGGGAGGAATTTGGGGGTATTGTGAAGGAATCCCCTAGGCTCATGGGAAGGGATAAATCCACTGGAAAAAATGTTTACAGGGTGTGGATTTCATTCAAATTACCCAAGTTCAGGGAAGGAGATTTCATATCCTATAAAGGCCGTGTAGGGGTTATAAAAGCCATGGACGCGCATGGAATACTATTCTATGATCTTGACAGGCTGAAAATGTCCAGTGTACTCTGGCGTGAATACCAAGAAATAGAAAGGATAGCGACCAAAGATGATGTGAAAAAGACAACAATCACGGCAATCTCCCCAAAGAGGATACAAATATTAGATCCTATAAGTTATGAACCCATCGACCTTGAATTTAGGCCTGGTATGGAAAAGCTAAAGATTGGTGATGAAGTATCAGTAATCCAAGTGGGCGATAAAACATATATCCTAGGGTGATAATCGTGAATATCGAGGAAAGGATGGAAATCGCAACTAGAAACATTATAGAAGTGGTCACAGAAGAGGAGCTCAGGGAAAAACTCCAAAAAGGGAAACCAATTGCATATATCGGCTATGAACCATCCGGCAAAATCCATCTAGGCCACGCAATCACTGTAATGAAACTAATAGACCTTCAAAGGATAGGATTCAAAGTTAAGGTTCTCTTAGCGGATTATCATGCTCATCTTAATGGTAAAGGATCCATGGAAAAAATAGAAGAGATGGCAGAATACAATAAAGAATGTTTCAAGGCCCTTGGCCTTTCCTCTGGGGCTGAATTCATATTAGGTTCAAGCTTCCAGACCATTGGTGAGTACACACACAAACTCTATGAATTGTCACTTATAACAACACTAGCAAGGGCTAAGAGGAGTATGGCGCAGATAACAAGGGAGGCGGAGAATCCTAAGGTTGCAGAGGTCATATACCCTCTAATGCAAGTTATTGACATGATATTCCTTGAGGTGGACCTTGCATTAGGTGGTATGGAACAGAGAAAGATTCATATGTTGGCAAGAGAAAATCTTCCAAGGCTGGGCTATGAAGCACCTGTATGTATGCACACGCCTCTACTCCATGGAATTGATGGTGGGGAGAAGATGTCGTCCAGTAAAGGCAATTTCATAGCAGTTGACGATCCCCCAGAGCTTATAGAGGAGAAGGTTAAGAGAAGTTATTGTCCGATGAAAGAGATAAGGGGTAACCCTATAATAGAGATGGCTGAATATCTTATATTGCCTAGGTATGGGAGGATGCGGATAAAGAGGCCTGGGAAGTTTGGTGGAGACATTGAAGTGGATCGTGAAGGGCTTCTAGAAGTCTATTCGAAGGGTGATTTGCATCCACTTGATCTTAAAAATGCTGTTAGTGAGTATTTGATAGAGATTTTCGAGCCTGTAAGAGTATACTTTGAAGGATGAAAAAAGTGTGGAGTGTTACTATATGTTGTATGAGATGAGATTGCCGCATGGAATAACTGGTAGCATGGTCCTGGAGATTATAGAGAAGTATGATGTGGAATTGGTTCAGACAGATTATGGGCCGGTGCTCCAGGGGGAGTTAGAGGAGCTTGAAAAGGTGAAGAATAAGATCATAGAGTATCTTAATGAGCGTATAAGAGATTTAGAGGGTGGGGGGTAGTTTTAGGGTATGTTGTCTTGGCAGATGCCAAGGGATGGTGCTATGATCCTCCGTATATCCCATTGTATGATATTAATGCCTCTGTTAGCATCTACTATGAAGAAGTCTTCTTTTTCTGCTATTTTAAGATATTTTCTTCTCACTTTTTTGAGGAATGATTCTTCTTCGAATTTTTCAAGGCCATCGAATCTTTCCTTGGCTTTACTCGGTTTTATGTCTAGTAGTATGACTATTTCTGGTTTTTTGGCGAATTTGTTTATTTCTCTGATCCAATCTTCTGGTTCCTGGTATGCTATGCTTGAATAGAAGCACCTGTCACTTATTAAGACGGTTCCTTCATCTTCCGCTTTTTGGATTTTGTCTTTTAGGAGTAATCTGTCGGCTGCGAATAATAGGCCGAGTATTTTTTGCTGATTATCGTTTATGGGTGCTGGTTCGCTTAATATTTTTCTTATAAGTTTTCCGATTGGTGAATTTGTGGGTTCGGTTATGATACTTGCTTTGTATCCATTTTTGTCAAGCCAGGTTTTCAGGAGTTTGCATTGTGTTGATTTACCTGCCCCATCTATACCTTCGATACAAATATACATTGCATCAATTTATATAAGTATAGTAATATATAATTGGTAAATTCCTTTTTGGGGTTAGTATCATGCCAAGGGCAAGGGTAATGGTAGTAGAGGACGAGAACATAGTGGCTATGGATATCAAGCAACGCTTGGAAATGTTAGGATATGAGGTTATCGCTACAGTGGCTACTGGAGAAAAGGCCGTTGAATTAGCCGAGGAGACAAGGCCAGATGTGGTGCTTATGGATATTGTTCTTAAAGGTGAAATGGATGGGATAGAAGCGGCCGAGGAGATTAGGAGGCGTTTCGGGATCCCTATTATTTATGTGACGGCTTATTCTGATATGGAGACTCTTGAGAGGGCTAAGATAACGGAACCTTTCGGTTATATTATAAAACCTTTTGAGGATCGGGAGTTGCATAGCGTAATTGAGATAAGCCTTTATAAAGATGAGATGGAAAAGCGTTTGAGGGAGAGTGAAGAACGTTACCGTGCGATTATAAGATCTTTGAGTGATGTTTTATTCACTCTGGATAATGATGGGAAATATACGATGGTATCAGGTCAAATAGAGGATTATGGTTTGGTTGAGGATGAGATGGTGGGGAGGACTCCAAGGGAAGTTTTCGGGGCGGCAGGCGAGGTCCACTATGAACAAGCCAAGAGGGTATTAGAGGGTGAATCAAGGGTATATGAGTGGGGATGGGAAAAAGATGGGAAAAAATTATATTTCATAGTGTCGCTTTCACCATTAAAGGATTCTGAGGGTGGAATCATTGGAGTGACTGGTATACTTAAGGATATAACCTCACTTAAGGAGTATGAAATGGCCCTTGAAAAAGAGAACGAGATAAGCAGTGCATTAGCGAATCTTGCTAAGGAACTCCTGAAACCCATATCACTTGAAAAGATATCAGAAAATGTTATAGAATATGCTAGGGAACTTACAGATAGCCAATTTTGTATTATAGGGGCCTTTGATAAAGGAGAATTAAAGGATTATATTATCACGGAGGAAACAAGGAAAGAATGCCATGTTAAAGAAAAGGCTGAAATGGCCGGGTTATGGGATCAGGTTATTGAAAAGAGGAAACCATTACTATTTAATGATTTTCAGAAGGATCCGAGATCGCTTAGCATGCCAGAAGGTCATGTGAAGATTGAGAATCTTCTAATGGTCCCGGCTCTATTGCAAGGAGAACTTGTGGGTATAATAGCTCTTGCAAACAAGAATGGTGGCTATGATAAAAAAGACCTTGAAATAGTTGGAAGGCTAGCAGATTTGTACTCAATAGCCATAAAAAGGAAGGTTGACGAGGAAAGGAACAGTATAATCATCCAGAAGTTCTTGAAGATAGTATCAGAAGTTCTAGAAGAACTTAAATAACATT
>Ga0078972_1005568_pt1:22500-31698 | contig 31698 bp, 29 predicted proteins | sample YelNatPaOPGAMG01_FD_67568 | JGI IMG/M metagenome (GOLD analysis project Ga0078972, IMG submission 67568) | Hot spring thermophilic microbial communities from Obsidian Pool, Yellowstone National Park, USA - OP-RAMG-01 (SPADES assembly) (version 2) | ecosystem: Environmental > Aquatic...
CAATCAAAAAAATATAAGCTACTGGGTGAAAGCCAATGGATAACCCCGAAATAATAAAACTCTTAAATTTGGATTTTAAAGGCGAACTTGAAGCTACAATGCTATATACTTACAACGCCTTTGTGATAGACGACTGCGAGATAAGTAGGTTGATAGAGGGCGCTGCAGCTGATGAAATGAGACACATGTGGTGGCTCGCAGATCTAATAACAAAAAGGGGTGGCAAACCCCTAATGGAACCTGGGAAGATAGAATACATGGAAGAAGACGTGGAGGAAGCCCTCAGAATACAGATACAAAAGGAGACGAATGGAATCGAAAGATACGAGGAACATGTAAAGTTAATAGATGATGAAGAGGTTGTAGGTGTTCTGAAACATATAATTGAAGAAGAAAAAAGACACAGAAAAGAGTTCAGAGAAAAACTAGAAAAAATATAGTTATCATCTAATGTTTTCAAGTATTTTTTCTTTTATGATTTCACGGGTTCTCTCCGATATCTTAAAGGGTCCTCGCGGTCTCATGTAACCAAAATAAGGATCCTCAAATATCTCACCGTTAAGTTCAACTTTATGATCATATCTAGGGATGAAGTGGCAATGAAGCCATGGTGGAAGCGTATTATCCCTATAGAATTGGTTCATCAAGAAACCCCAATTGAACAACGTAGCACCAAAGGCTTTTTTAACAGCATTCTCCAATTCTATCACGATAAGACGGAATTCACTCCACTCCTCCTCCTTCACATTTCTCAGGAATTCCTCCCTCCTCTTCAAGGCAACTACACAAGTTCCAAGATTGCCCTGATTCGGAGCCAAGAACACAACCCAATAATCCTTCTCATAAAGATAATCGCCAAAATTGTACCTTTCATCCATCCGAGGAACCCCCCACACACAATTTTTAGTTTTCATCAAGTAAACTTGAAAGGTAAACTGCCATTTCTATCTCTTCCCTTGCTATGAAATCTTCAAGATGAATCTTCGCCTCATCTGACCCTAGCGGATAATACCCACTCTCATAATAAACCGTTACTAGTAACTTGTCATCCTGGATCTCTGTTTCTTCCTCAAGTTTCCCGGCTAATTTCTCTATTAAGTCTTTTTCAAGTCCCCAGACAAGATATCTTATATAATTCAAGGATTTTTCATCATCAAATCCAAAATCAACAATTTTAACCTTCAAAAAGATCACCCCCCAGTGTGGGCTTCTAGAAATTCTTTAAGTTCATCCTCGATCTTTTCAAGTTCATTAACGCCAAGATGCCCGCAGATGGAATCATAGATTATAGTCTTCGAGCCTTTAATCCCCTTTGAAAGTGGTATGGTATCAGAATCTGGTGGAAAATACTGATCCTGCCTTATACCAACAACCAGAGTATCTGCCCTAACATTTTCTAGCTGATCTTCTAGGTCGAATTTCATAGCAGCATTGTTCCTCCATACAACATCATTTGCGTCAAGTCCCATGCCTTCTTCTCCAACTTTTATCATAGCATTCCTAAGCTGCCTATTATCCAGTCTATTATAATATTCTCTTGAATACCCATAAAAATACATGAACATTGAAGCAAGAAACATGCCCTTATCATATGACTCCGAGTCTTTGATGATCTGATTCATATATTCAAAGATGGCATAATTAAGACCCCTAACTTTACAGGTTGTAACAAGCAGCACGAGGAAATCCATGAAATCTGGATAAGACACCGCCCATTGTAGCGCTTGGAAACCGCCCATGGATGCGCCGATAACACCTTTAAGTTTCCGGATCCTGAATCTTTCCCTGATAAACCTGTAATGGAAATTAACCATATCACTAATAGTATACTCTGGGAAACTGGCACCAAGGCCTGTTGTTGATGGTGAAGCAGACCCTGGAGACCCCAGGGAAGTTGGGGCTATTATAAAGAATCCATCTAATGGTTTGCCTTTCCCTGTTAGGGGTGTTAGTCGTTTTACTGATGAGTAGTCCCCGCTCCATCCATGAATATGTAGAAGGCCGTTGGTTATGAAACCATCTGAGTCAACTCTTGGAACCCCTATACACGTATATTCTACTCTAGGGTTTTCTAGGGTTTCGCCGGATTCAAATGTGAACTCTGAAAGGGTGAAATATGAAGGTTTCATCATTTTAACTCCTCACCATCCCTGTAAAGGTGTATGGTTTTAACTGGACAATTTTCCATGGCATCTATACTACATAGGGGGTCTTCCATTCCCAATTCTTGCAAGTCTGAAAGTTCAACCCCCTTTATTGATGATAGCCCATCTTCGGCAAATTCAAAAAGTTCTGGGCAAAGATCAATACAAGTACCACAAGAAATACACATCGTACGATCAAGTTCTAAACGATACATTAAACTCCCCCATCCAATGCCTTAAAATATTATCTCAGTAGGATAATAAAAAAACATACATACCTTAGAGTGGTGTTATTCAATGTTGACTAGAGAAGAGGCCAGGGAGTTACAAGACAAGTTAATAATAATATACAAGTTTATTTCCCACCAGAAACACCTGAAGGGCATGTTTGGTTACAAGCCGCCGATGGTCTCAAATCTTGTGGAAAAACTCATTAAAACCCCCGGATCTGAAAAGATCCTAAAGGAGGCTATAATAGAATTAGAGACTATTATAAACCCAGAAACCCAGAAATCTGAGGAACTTTTCTATCATATCATAAACCGGGAGGATGTTGAGTTCATAGCCAAAAGGTATGGGATGAAGGATTCCTGGGATCTTAAAAGGCTTAAAATTGAAAAGATCATCAGAAGGATCTGATGGAGTCGATGAAACCGCTTATAACATCCCTTGCAGATTCTAAAAGTGGACTTTTAACCCTTTTAACCTTAAGATTCTTCAACCTATTTATCCTGAAATATAATGGGGGGTGGGGATCCCAGAAAAGCCATGAAAATATCCTATCCCAACCACTCTCAAAACGCAGCCTACCATACCCTATCTTTTGCAGTGCCATCGCAAGCTTATCAGGTTTGCCTATGACAATAGCCGATAAAAGATCGGCCCGAGCCTCGAAAAATTTCGCGATAAAGAATATTAACCAGAAGACTATGATGATATAGAATAGAGGTGCGATGGCAACGATTGGCAAAAGCACAGTCAACCTTAACGCAAACTCTCCAAAGATTATGCTGAAAAGTATAATAGGATCTCTGCCTATAAGATGGGCCATTTCATGGCCTATAACACTAAGCAACTCCTCATCATCTAAACGGATTAGAAGGCCTGTTGTTAGGAGTATAAGACCCCTATGGGGGCTTGGTCCTGTGGCAGCGGCGTTTGGGAGCATTGTATTGGAAACAACGATTTTTGGTGTGGGTATCCCGAACTTTGAGGAGGCGGATTTAACAAGGCCATGAACATTGATGATCTTAGATCTTTCATTTAATGGTGTGCACTTAAACCCGTATCTTGCAAGGATTTCCCTTCCAAGTTCGCAACTAGGCGACCGGCCCAATGCAAGAGACTTTTCATAAATCTCACTTTTTATATCAACTAGAAAATCTCCTAGGACTTCCCTGAAAAATTTAAAATCCCTAGCTGGTAACTGGTACATGAGTATATGGACAAAGGGGTTTCTGGAGGTTATCCTCCATTCACCCATAACCGAATAGATTTTATCGGCTAACAGGATAATGGAAAATTGCATAAGGAAGATTACCACAACAGCATAAAATCCCATTAAAATAAACAATATGATATTAATAGTGAGAAAGATTATGAAAAGAACTAGCAGATTACTGCCAAAAAGTACCTTTGATGCTCTTTTAGCTAATGAGGAGGGTTTCTCAGGGATTATATCCTGTCCTTCAACCCATGCAAAATAAAGGGTGCTTCTCCTCAGCTCCTCCTCAAATGCTCTTATGATGAAAAATATGTCATCATATAATCTCTCAACCTTCTCTTCCAGATTAGGAGGATAACTCAAGGTTACCTTGATGGTCTCCCCAACCTTCACCTCACCGGAAATAACACCATCATGATCCTCTAAACTGAAAATCAGCCTATCATAGACTATCTTCGCATCCTGAAAATCGGCAGACAAATACTTAAGGATAAAATCTAAAAGATCAATATAATATGCAGGCGCCACCTCAGTCTCGATAATAAATTCCCTCAACATACTAATACCCAACTTGTAAATAAACGATAATATTCTATCAAAATTATCACCTATAAAAGGGATTATGAGAAAATGAACACAAGATCCAAAAGCTTAGAGAATCCCTCATCCAGGGAAAGCTATGAACTAATAAGTGAGGGTCTGCGTAAAAAGGCCATGATCATACTATTCTCATGCTGCAAAGTCCAATACCATGGCCGAGCCAAGAGCAGACTAGGCCCTGGAGAAAGACTCATAATAATAAAACCAGACGGCTCATTTTTAATACACCAGGACAGAAAAGTTGACCCAGTCAACTGGCAACCCCCAGGATCTAAAACAAAAATAAAAACAGAAAATGGGAAAATCCTACTTGAAAGTAGAAGGAGAAAACCACCAGAAAAACTCACAGTAGAAATAGAAAGGATACACACCCTATCATACCATCTTGCCAGGGACACCCATGAACTAGAAGTGGCCGGCCATGAAGAAGACATGTGCCAGCTCATACTAGAATCACCAGATATCATCGAAAAGGGATTCAGGCCCATAACAAGAGAACATCCAACATCAAAAGGGTTCATAGACATCCTAGGGAAAGACAAGAACGGATCATTAATGATACTCGAATTAAAGAGTAGAAGAGCGGGTTTAACTGCGGTGAGACAACTTAAAAGGTACTTGGAGGATTTCAAAGACGATAAACATGGTGTAAGGGGGGTTCTAGTCGCCCCATCAATAACACACGACGCAAAGGAACTACTAGAAAAAGAAGGACTAGAATTCAAAAGCCTAGAACCACCCAAAGAACTGAAAAGTGGCTATAAGGTAACATTAGACAAGTTCATATCCTCTCAATAGTCTCTGCAAGTTGCCTGAGACTCCTAACCTCCCTCACGGTAGCGCCAGCATCCATATAATATGAAACACAACTGTCAACAACATCCCACTTCTTCCTATCCTCAGGATTCAAAATCAGAACCTTACGACAACGCTGACAGATCTCCTCAAGGACCATAGCACTCATAGGAACTCCACCATCACGGGGCCCGGCCCAATCACGACAATCACTCAATATTATAATATAAGAACGTGGGGGGAAAACAACCTTATCCCTAAAATCTTTAAAGGCAGTATACATGTTAGATATGCCATGTAACATCATATTCTGCTGCCTGGAAACCCGCAGATTCCTAAAAGCGGCCATAAGATCATCCTCTTGCAGGGCCTTGGTTGTCTCAACAATCTTATTATCAAAGTCGAAAAAGCGTGAATTATAGAATGTGTGCTGCGCCGCATAGACTATGCAGAAAAACCAGTTACTTATCCAGTCACAGGATCCGCTAACATCACAGAGGAAAACATGCTGACTCTTTTTAACTGAAGGCTTTTTATTAACGAGTTCGATGAGAGCGCCTCCATATTTAAGATTCTTGCGGATGCTCCTACGTATGTCAGGCCGGCCCATCCTCGAATCTTTAAACCTTCTAGATCGTCTATTAGCGATTTTAAGGCCGAGTTTCTTGCATAATTCGAATAGCCTAGTATCGAAGAAATCTAGGCTGCTAACATCCCTTTCAAGCAGCGACCTTTCATCATGATCAAGATCTATAAGATCCTCGATTGGGGGTTGGAAATCTATTTCATCTTCAATTAGAACCATCTCATTCGGGTTTTCGACTTTTATCCCCGAATCTTTCCTAGTTTTTAATTTTGTCTCTTCTACTTGATCCTTTCCCGTTCCATGAAAGACTTCATTGAAGGCTTCTTCAAAGACCTCCAATTGTCTTTTATCCTTCACATAAACAGATGCAAGAGCACCCTTAAGCTGGTCTCTCCCCTTGAAAATATCATATACTGAACAGGCTAGCTTCGTGCTCCTTATACTAACTGGAAGTCCCTTCCTCCGAAGATTATCTGATAATTCCAATATTTTATTCACAAAAACCCCCCAACACGAATTTATCTTCGGAGATTGAAATTTTTAACCTTTTCCTTATCATGTTGGCTTTTAAGCACAACACCAATCGTGTCCTTGAAGGTATCTTTGTCAAGCCCTTCCTTGCCAAGAGTTATAAGGGTTCTAACCCAATCTACAGTCGCCCTTATAGAAGGTTTCTTCATAACATCCAAGTTCCTTATCTCTTGTATGATCCCCACAACTTCCTCTATTAACCTGGAAGGTGCGGATGGCACCTGACTCTTAACTATCTCCATCTCCTTCTCTGGACTCGGATAATCAATATAAAGGTAAAGACAACGATCCCTGGTCTCATCCAAGAGATTCCTCTGCGAATTAGAGGTTAAAAATACCATAAGATCATTCTCCAGTTCAAAAGTTCCAAGATCGTTAACCGTGATCTGTTTCTCGCCAAGCGCCTGGAGAAGAAAACTTTCAACCTCCTCATCAGCCTTATCTATCTCATCTATAAGTATAAGAGACGGCCTATCATTTATAAAAGCTGAAAGTAGAGGCCTCTTTATAAAAAACTCCTCCCTGAAAACATCCTCATCAACACCACTTATCCTAGCCTTCTCAAGTGTTAAAAGCTGCTTCTGATAATTCCACTCGCCAACAATCTGCTCAAAGGTTATACCCTCATAACATTGAATCCGGAAAAAATCCAAGCCAAACGCACTGGCAACCTTCTTTGCAAGTTCTGTCTTACCAGTCCCAGGAGGACCCTCCACCAGGACTGGCTTTTTCAAATTAAAGGCTAAAAAGACAACCACGAGTATATCATCATCAGCTATGTAACCTTCCCTTCTCAAAGATTCCCTTATCTTCTCCATTTCATTATAAGGATTCATGATAAAAACCCATAATTTTTTCCTCTCAAAACCCCTTTATCTTATTAACCCTTTATATAATTTCATGAAAGTAACACTCCACATAGGATGCAAAAGCCCAGGAAAGCCTTTCCAAAGACCGCGAAAATACAAAGGATTAGATTCAATACTAAAATCAGAACTCATAGAGTGTTTAAAATGAAAATTGGAATATGTCAAATGAAAGTTGCAGATAACAAGGATAAGAACCTTAAAAAAGCCGCTGGGATGATCAGAGAACTCTCAACTCAAGGATCAAAAACTATAATACTCCCAGAAATGTTCAATTGCCCATACAATAACACAAAGTTCATAGAATACGCCGAGACAGTGGATGGCCCCACAATAACCACTTTAAGGGAGATAGCATCAGAACTTAAAATCCATATCATAGCAGGGTCAATACCAGAAAAAACAGAAAAGGGAATATACAACACATCCTTCACCATAAACCCCAAAGGAGAGATAATAGGAAGACACCGCAAAATCCACCTATTCGATATCGACATCCCAGGCAAGATAACATTCAAGGAATCAGATACACTACTAGCAGGTGAAAAACCCACAATAGTCAAGATAAACCAGATAAAAATAGGAGTAGGCATCTGCTATGATATAAGATTCCCAGAACTTTCAAGGATAATGACGCTCCAAGGAGCCCAGATACTCATATTCCCAGGAGCCTTCAACATGGTAACAGGCCCAGCCCATTGGAAAACACTAATAAGAGCTAGGGCCATAGATAATCAAGTTTTTGTAGTTGCAGTATCCCCAGCACGCAACAGGCAATCAGAATATATAGCCTATGGCCATTCAATGATAGCAGACCCTTGGGGGTCTATCATATATGAGGCTTGTGCAGATGAAACCATAAAAAGTGTGGAAATAGACCTTTCAAAGATAAAAAAGGTGAGAGAGAGGTTACCATTGCTGGAAAACAGACGCCCGGAACTCTACAAAAAATATCTCTAAGAGAAACACCCCCCATCAACCCCCCGAAGAATAGATTTTTTATGATTGTATTTTTCTTAATGCTTGATTTGCGGCCTTTTTGAACTCTTTATCACCTTTTCTTCTTGCTCTTTTTATTGGTTCAACCGCCCTTTCATCTTTCAAGTCGCCGAGTGATCTTACGGCCGCAAGTCTCACACCCCAGTCTTCATCTTCAAGAGCCCCGATAAGGGGTTCAACAGCTCTTTTATCCCCCAATTCGCCCAGGGCTCGTGCAGCGAATTTCCTAACACCCCAGTCTTCGTCTTCAAGGGCATTGATAAAATGGTCGGTGACCTTTGGGTCTCCAATTTTCTTAAGCGCAAATGTCGCATACCTCCTTATAGGCCCTTCACCCTCTTTTAGTATTCTAATGAGCTTTTCAAGGGATATTTCGCCAAATTCCGCCAATTTTTCAGCCGCGGCGAACCTTACATTATGACTTTCATCTTCAAGAAGATCTACAAGAACATTCACAGATTCAAGTGTCTGTGGAAGTTTATTAATCATAATAATCTTTTCTCCAAGTTTTTCATTAACCATGAAAATCTCACCACCATTTACAGAATCCAACTTCTATCCCCAAAAAAACTTATTGTCTAAGTCCACAGGTCTTTCTTTTTTTTGAGATCATGCCTAGGATTATATAAATTTTAGGCTTTGTAGAAGTCATATTTAAGTTTACGTGGATAATTGTTTTCATGTAAAAGTATATGTTGCAGCAGATGATTTTCAACTTGATTTCCTTATTTCTTCGCTTATTATTCATGGGATGACTGCTAAAGCCTTTTCAGCCCCTATACGCGCGCCGGTAAAGGTTATAACTCGTTTCCAGCTTAAATTACTTTCAAGGATCACTTTCAAGCGTTTGTGATTAATACCTTGGTGATCCTTCTATATGATTTCTACAGAGCCACTCAAGTGAACTACCCCCAGCTTTCGCAGGGGGCTTCCTGCTTCAATGACGGGACTTGCCCCGCGACCACCAGCGGAAGCCGGAACGCAGAGTAGAGGTCCCATCTCCACAGGCGTTACTTCGGACCGTCCCAGCCCTAGGGAGAGGATTCGGCAAGCGGCTACGTAGTCCCCTGTCGAACCCCCTCCGGAAGGTTTTGTGAGGTCCCCCCTTGGGGTCCACCACCCTCCTACCAGCTCTCTCAGCCTTGTAGGAGAACATGAACTTACCCCAAGAGGCATCGAGAATCTTTCCGCCCAGACGGTAGATGTTCAGGTGCTCCATGGCGATCAGGTTGT
>Ga0078972_1005569_pt1 | contig 31697 bp, 27 predicted proteins | sample YelNatPaOPGAMG01_FD_67568 | JGI IMG/M metagenome (GOLD analysis project Ga0078972, IMG submission 67568) | Hot spring thermophilic microbial communities from Obsidian Pool, Yellowstone National Park, USA - OP-RAMG-01 (SPADES assembly) (version 2) | ecosystem: Environmental > Aquatic > Thermal...
AAACCCAATAAAAAACCTCACCTCTACGGCGGGAGGCAGAGCCGTGTCGAATTGGCTTGAGAGCAAACTGGCCGTGCAGTCTATCAGGCGGAAATGATAAACTCGCTAAGTCAAGACCTCCACAAACTCAGCAACTACCCTGAAATCTTCTCCAGAAACATTTTCTAGTACTATATCCTTAAAGCCTCTATTATCGGGAGAAAGAATTATCTTCTTATGTCGCCAATGGCCATTTCCGAGATCTTCTTTTTCGCTGTGATAGCGTTTAATGGTAAAACTCTGATTGGTTTCCGGGTCCGCAACTAATCGTGATTCTACAAGTACAATCTTCCCATTGCGAGAACCGCCTCGCTCAAAGCGGAAAAGGCACCAGCTACCATCTGGGATTGTTGATTCCATTGATTTTCCAACCACCCGCGCAATAAACATTTCTTCCTTATTGACCTTGCGGCCTCTTATTGGTTTCCAGGCGATAACTTTCGGAGTGGCTTGTTCCTTAAAAGAAGTAGCGACTGCCTCCAAGTCATAAATCGGCAGATAATTTTCACGCTTCCTAATTTTATCCATCTGCTCATCGGGAATCACATCGCTAAAAAATAAATCTGATTTTTCAACGGCTTTTGTAAAATCTAACTCTTGCCAATCGCTCCAGTCATTACGCAAACATTTCTCCCAATTGTAATATGGCTTTTGATTGACTCTCCAGATTCCATTAACTTGAATAACGATACCACCAAAGAGATTAAGGTATTTCTTTGCATGCTCTTTAAGGTAGGCTTGTAGAGATTCGGCTTTTGCCTTAGTATAACTACTCCCGTCTTGGTCCCGCTGGTCTTTTATCTCAAAAATACCTATTGCGCCATCATTAAATTGCACTAAATAATCCGGATAAAAAGTATGCACTACGCCAGCTGGATATTCATATCTGATGCCGAAGTAATCCTTTTTATCTTCGCCATTCTTCCACCACCAAACAATATGCTTAGCAATAGCCTTGCTCTCTAAATATTTCTCAAATTCTCTCTCCGGGCCAGAACGGTCAATATTAAGATAACAGGGCTCATAAACATAATTCTTAGCCTCAACAATTTCATCGGTATACTGGTTATAGAAACTCTCTTTTGGGATATCAAACTCATAGGCTTGTTCGCTTTCTGCAGCACGCTTGGCAATTTCTTGCTCGCGGACAGACTTGTATTCTTCAACCGCTTTTGACAGAATCCTCTCAAAAACAGGCCTATTACCGTTATGAACAATTATTTTTTGAACCATCATGGCTTGCTCATCCCAATCTTTTGAACCGAGGTACTTCTGAAACCAGACATAGATGGTTGTTTTGACCTTAGGCACAGACCTTTTTATATTCCTAAAAGACCCTAAATTATTTTTGATAATCTGCTCAAACGCTGCCTGCAGGTCATTTCCCGCAATATTCAGACGGGCTTTTTGTTCGGAATCAATTCTGCCCTCTAATTCATCGAAAGATTCTCCTTCAATGCGTGCGTCTTGGATAATCTCTTGTTGAAACCTCTTAAGGTTAACGACAACGCCCTTTTTCTCAAGCAGTTTTTTATTCTCTGAAACGGAATTCGCCCTCGTTATTCCAAATTCAGCGCAAGCAACCTTCTCAAACACCGGGTCAAAACTTGAAGTGATATCTCCGTAATCCACCCTTGAGCGGTAGTAAGAGGAAATCTTTATCTCTTTATAGCAATCTTTACGCACAGCCTTTAAATGTTTAATGATATTTGGGTTATATTCTTCTTTCTTAACAATAATACTCTGAACATTTGTATAGATATATCCCGTGTTTAACGCTTCATCTGCATAGTGCTTCAGTTCCGGCATCCTTAAAATTCTGCCCACAGTTTGTATTTCAAATGTCTCGCTGTGAGACTCCCTGAATTTAACCAAGATATGGGCGCGGGGGCAATCCCACCCAGTATCTACCGCTTGCTTAAAAATTAAAAACTCAATCTCATTATCGGGTTCGGCTATCCAATCAAGCGTATCGGATTTCTGCTCGGCAAGCCATATGGCCAACTTGCCGTTTGCTTCGGCGATGTGCCTCCGGGAAAGGAATTCTTTAACCGCCTCAATTTTGTCTTTGCCCGCTTCGGCCGTAGGGATCTGGATAAGGACAAGAGGGTTTATTTTTGACCCGCCGGCTTCAAAGAGCTTTTTAAGTTCGCGGCGCTTCTCGTAGGCGGCTTCTAAAACAACTTCCTGTGAATCGCTTTCATCTTTGGCAATCTTGTCAATCTTCTCATTGATAATAAGCTCTTTCTTGATAACGCCTGCCTCAATAACGTCTTTTGGCTCGACAAAAACAAACCCCGCAGCGCCTCTAGCGAGATCGCGCGGATCGGGCTGAATTTTGGGAGTAGCGCTCATCTCCAGAATCACATCGGCATTTATCTCCTCGCGAAGCTCATTTGTGCGTTCAGCTGTAGCGCCTATATGGCTTTCATCAATTATGAGGATTATTTTTCGCTGTTCCCGCGTCTTTGCGAGCACATCGCGGAAGTTTATCTTTTCGCCTTCTTTCATAAGGACATTTTTCCAATCGCCGCTCTCGCGGTCTTTGCTGCGCAGTTTTTCCCAGTTAACGACGACGATTTCGTTTCTTACGATGCGCTGGCGTCCGCCAGTAAACTCTTCTTCAACCAGTGATACGCGGGGAGCTCCGCCATAAATCTTTTCCAGCGCGCGCTTGCTCTGCAAGTGAAGCTCGCCCTTGCCAATAGTAACCCAGACAAAACAAAGGTCTTGCTCTGGCAAATCTTTGATGAGTTCTTCAATGAATTTTGCAGTCATTAAGGTTTTGCCGCTGCCGGTAGGGGCCTGAAAAACACAAACCTTTTTTAGGCCCTCCTTACTCAAAAGCGCCTTGACGGTATTAACTAACTGCTCAACTGCCGTCTCTTGATATCTTTTGAGGCTAATATTCATATATATCCTCGTAAACGTCCAGAATCTTCTGCGGGATTGGCTCTAATGACACGCCCTGCCAGCCCTCAAAGTCATTCTTATCCAAACCCAATGGGTCAAGCGTGAAACAGTAGAGGATTTTTTCGCCTTTCATTTTGTCCAAATCTTTCTTGAGCGATTTTAGTTCCTTACGTTCAAGCGAATAATAGACCGCCATAATGCGGCTGTTCTGCTCAAAAATGCGATAATCGGACGTCTTTTTCTTTTCGTTATATATACCTTCGCGCAGGCAAAGCATTTCAGTGCATTGTTGGGTAATGCGGATTTTGAGATTGTCTTTGTTGATAGAGCGTTTAATAAAAGTGGTAACGAAGTACTTTATCCTTATTTTTGCTTTTTTTATTCGTGGATATAAATAATCATCAATTATCTTCCCATTTCCATTCTCCCTATTATATGTGCATAAAATAAACCTTCTTGCTCCTCCATCATCCTTATTTACTAATTCAGTCGCAATACCTGTAGTACCGGATCCTGCAAAAAAATCTAAGACGGTGGCTTGTCTAGATGGATGCAATTTTATTATTCTTTTCAACAAGGAAAGTGGTTTCTGCGACAAGAATCCCGTATATTCTTTAGAGCTTCCCTGAAGGGGTCTAATTTCATCATCTATCCAGATATCAGAAACTAATATTCCTTCTCGACTTGCTAAATATTGCTTTTTTGCTATTCTTCCGTGTTTTGTAATATACAATAGTCCTTCTTTATCCCATTGTTTTAGTTGATTTAAAGAATAAAGCCATGGTGCTATTCTGCCTTTAAACTTAAATTTTTTACGATCTGCTGTACGCTGTGATCCTTGCGCCTCAAGTTCTATTAACCTAAATCTCCCTTTTTTATCTTCGTAGCTATAGGGCTTTAGTGACTTTTCATCAAAAGATCTATATACTGGTTGGATTTTAAGTTGATTAAAATCTTTTGCATAAAACAAAATATACTCATGTTGATTCCCTAAAGTGTTTGCCTGAGCCTTTGGGCTATTTGTTTTCTTCCAAACAATATTATTAACAAAATTATTTTCTCCAAAAATTTCGTCCATCAATATTTTTAGTTGCGCCAACTCAATAGTATCAATTGATATTAATATAATTCCGCTTGGAGACAATAAGTTTTTTGCAAGTCGCAAACGTTTGTTCATAAACGAAAGCCATTTGCTATGACGGTAGGTGTCCTCTTCATCTATATAGTCATCATTATAGACAAAGTCTCTATTCCCCGTATTATACGGCGGGTCAATATAGATAACGTCAATTTTTCCTTGATGCGTGTAATTTAAGACCGACAGGGCATGATAATTATCGCCCTCAATGAGAATATTGATGGGTTTTTCCGGGTCAGTGATTATCTCCTTGCTTTTTACTTCCTTTAATACGGGCAGGGCGTTTTCCGATTCCTTTTCAAATTGCTCTTTCGTCTTCTCTTCATCCCAGACAAGGCCGTATTTCTTGCGGGATTCAAGTTTTTTAATAACCTCAAGCAGTTCTTCTTTGGATAATTTTGAATAATCGTTTGCCATAATCTTATTTATTCCCGATAAAGTATCCTGTTTTGCCGGGACAGCTCATTCCCCAGGAATTTTTGTGCTCTCTTAGATTAGCATCATATTTTGTTTTTGTAAATTTCTTCATACATATGCCGCATTGAAAAACATATTTCATCCCAAATGGATTTGTCGCCATCGTTCTGGTAATTGACCGGTGAGGCCTCCCCATTAAGCTGTAACCGCCAAAAGAACTAAATCCACTTTTTCTGGCTGTTGGCGGAGCCTGAATTGTTCCCGAAGGAGAAAATTCTATTTCATACCTCGGCTTAAAAACCCTCGTTGTTACTTTAATACTCTCAATACGGTCAACGCGATAGGTGCGCCCCTCTTGAGTCTCTACTTTAATTGCATGCAGGATTAAATTTCCGTCTTTAGTGCGGCGCAAGGAATACGGCTCAATGAGCCTGACCGAGCGGCCGTATCCCAATTCAACGCAAAGGTGGTTAACCGCGGCAAAACGTATGGACTCAAGCGGAATGCCCATTCCCCACTGCCAAATAGTTGGCGGCGGCGACCAGCTAAGGTCCTCATCAGCTCCAACGGCAATAGAAGCAAATTTCGGGGACGCCAAAACGCCATTAAGCCAATCAAATATATTCGGCAATTCATTCCAAAAGTCCTCAAAAGGAGGCAAGGTTTGCAATTGATGGCCAAGCATGTTTTCCCATTCACTGACAAGCTCTGGCTTATTTGATGAATTTTGAATCGCTTCGAGTGTGGGAATAGGGACGCCTTTTGAGTTGCATTTTTCTTCTAAGATAGATTTGATTAACTGCGGAGCAGATTGAAGATCCCTTCTGCGGAAAAGAAGGACGATATCATATAAATCGCGCGGCCGGCAGCGTTCGCCCATCGCGCGCAATTTCTCCGCAAATACCTCTTCAAAGGCATAGCACCTTACCTTGGCCTTACCCGGCAAAGAATCGCTGTAAGAATGCGCTATTGGGCGCAAGACCGTAGGCCGGGCAATTTTCTCTGAGCCGCTGATATCTAGTTTTATTCTGGCGGGATTAGGCGCATTACGAGGGCCGCGATAATAGACGCTTCCTTCGGTGTAAAGATATTGTTCATTATACTTAAAGGCGGGTGATTTTATTGAAAAGTCAATGCCCGCTTCCTCGTGAATGCGGTCAAGGATTCTCTTAATAATAGGCTCTATTGTTTCAGGTTTATCCGGCCCCCCGGGAACAACTGTAAAATCTAGGTCTTCCGAGAACCGCCACGTTTCAACATAACATTTCTTAAGTGATGTGCCACCCTTAAAAGCCCAATGAGCGCTTAAATCCGGGTCAGAGCCAATCCCCCATAAAACCCAGCCGATAACATAATCTTTCTCAATCACATCTTCGCGCAAACCCCATTCTGCAACTAAATTCTTTATTTCCCGATGTTCAATCATTTTTTATCTTAACATTAACTCTTAAATTCCATTTTCTATTAAAAGTGCCTTTGGCTTTCACTGTAGGGTCGAATACGGAATAACCTGCGCTTATATTTTTCTTACATGCCTCCATAACGTCAGGGGCCTGAATATTAAGGGCTTCCAGAATAAATCCTAAGCGCTTATAAACTGTCCTGTTTTTATTCTCGCTTATATATTTAAGCAAATCATCCTTATTATAATGTTCGGAAGAAAAATAGTTTTCTACAACCTCTGCTATATGGCGCATACCTCCGCCTGCGGACGGGTCATTTAAAATATCAACAATTGTCTGCGTCGGGTCTGAAACCTGTAACTTCGTATTCTCAACCCAAACGCTCTTGGTATGCCCGAAATTTTCTTTGCGCACCAGCTTTAAGACAAAAACTGTCTTCTGGATATTAATTTCCTTTTTCCTAAAAATGCGCGCAGTAAAAACAAAAATGCTTTTGAATATCTGGTCCGTTAACTCCCAATGCTCTGCCGCGCTCCAGCCGCCGATATAGCAGGGAGAGAAAATTCTGTTTGCTACCAGCCACGGATTTTCTTTGTATTCCTGCGGATTTATTGTACCAAGAGGCACAGATACATAAAAACCCGGCTTTATTCTGGCAAGCCAACCGCGCCGGGCAAAATAGGCCAGATACTGACGGGTATCTTTTGTAGAAAGCCCTATTATCTTTGAGGCCTCTTTAATGGAAAAGATTTTCTTACCAAACTGATTAAGCAAATCAAGAAGCCTTCTGTTTTTTCGGTCAATACCCGATATGGTATTCATTGGTATATCCTATATGTAAAATAGTTGGCTAAATTAATAAATATACACTTGTAATATAACATAAAAACCACTTTTGTCAAGTTTTTTATTTATCTGATATATTACATATGCAGAATTATAAATTTGGAGCACTATTTTACATATTGTATATATCATTTCCGCCTGATAGACTGCACGGCCAGTTTGCTCTCAAGCCAATTCGACACGGCTCTGCCTCCCGCCGTAGAGGTGAGGTTTTTTATTGGGTTTAAGGCGGGAGAGCGGACGAGCCCTTATTAAAAACAAATAGTTTTTCTGTGTCAACACATCTTGAAGCGAGGACGCTGGGGCTGGCGGCTGCCGCCGCCCAGCCGCCAGCCCCAAGCAGGGCCGAACACGCATTGCAAAAGCTCGAAGCGAGCGGCCTAGCGAGCGCCGAGCGAAGCCCGCCGCCTACGGCGGGCGAAGCGGGGCACGGGAAATGCGGCAGGGCGCGGCCTAGCAAAACAGCTTGCCTCAAACAGTTTCTTGTGATAATTTATTATCGGCAGGGATCTCATAAAAAGTTAGAACCTTATAGAGTAGGCCCCGCCAGTCTTCTAATCCTTGCCCTAGGGCAAGGAACGAAAACGGCGAACTCCAAGAAAGATAAAGGGTTCGGTTTTTTAAAATAAAGTTCGAACCTGTTTTTAGCAAAAATTCTCTCTTGAGGGAGAAATTTCCTAGTCCCGCTACGCGGGACTAGTTTTTAAAAATGAGCTTTTACGGGCTCATTTTTAAATCCTTTCAAAGCGAACGATGGCCAAAGACTATTACAGTTTAACTGAAGTTGCTCAGAAGTTGGGAATTTCGCGCCAGGCGGTGCACAAAAGAATAAAGAGGAATAAATTAAAGGCCATGAAGATTGGAAGTACCTATATTATAGGTAAAGAGGAAGTCAAGAAACTAAAGGTATAATATTTTTTTGTTTTTAAGGTTGATAATTATCAACCTTATTGTATAATAAGTAAGAAAAAAGGAGGGTTTTTAAGATGAGGTATTTTATTTATTGCCGTAAATCTACGGATAACGAAGAAAGACAGGTTTTATCCATCGAAAGCCAGCTCCAAGAGCTAAAGGATTTTGCCAAGCGAGAATGCTTGGAAATTGTGGATGTTTTCACTGAATCAAGAACCGCTAAAGAGCCGGGAAGAGAAGTTTTTAATACAATGCTCAAGCGCATAGAAAAAGAAAACATCGAGGGCATTCTCGCTTGGCATCCAGATCGCTTGGCGCGAAATTCCATAGATGGAGGCAAAATTATCTACCTTATTGATATAGGTAAGATTAAAGAGTTGAAATTTCCTACTTACCGCTTCGACAATACCGCTTATGGCAAGTTTATGCTCTCTATTGTTTTCGGGCAGTCAAAGTATTATGTAGATAACCTCTCCGAGAATGTTTTGCGTGGCTTACGACAGAAATTGCGCAGAGGCGAATATCCCAGCAAAGCGCCGGTGGGTTATCTAAATGACTTACGAACGCATAAAATTATTATTGACCCCGAAAAGGGTCCGCTTGTGCGTAAAGCCTTTGAACTCTACGCCACAGGCAACCACACTCTTGAATCTGTTGGTGCAAAATTACGGGATGCCGGACTTATTGGCACTCGTGGTGGCTTACCGGATACGCGCACAATAGAACTCATCCTTAAAAACCCTTTTTATTATGGAGTATTTAAATATAAAGGCGAGCTTTACGAAGGCTCGCACCCACCTTTAATTCCAAAGTCGCTATTTGATAAAGTGCAGACTGTATTTATAAGTCGCAACAAACCGCATAATCCGAAGAAAGATTTATTTGTTTTTAGAGGGTTTATAAGGTGTGGGGAGTGTGGTTGCCTGGTGACCGCTGAGACGCAAAAAGGTTTTCACTATTACCATTGCACTAAGCGCAAGGTCAAGTGTTCTCAGCGTTATATTCGTGAAGAAGGATTGGCCGCGCAAATCAACAAGCATATTCAGCAATTGTCTATCAGTGACGAGGTAAGCAATCTTATGCTTACGGAATTGCAAAAGGTAAGCGACGCCAGCGAGGCCTCGAATTTTTCTGTTAAGCAGCAACTAAAAGAGAAAATTGAAGCGATAGACGCCCAGCTTGAGCGGCTGCTGGATTTTTACCTGAGCGAGAAAATTTTACAGGAAGAATATGTTGCTAAGAAACAGAAATTACTTACCGAAAAGGTTAAACTGAAGGAAAAATTAGAAGATTTTGGCCGGAAGGGGTTATCTCGGTTCGAACGGGTGAGAGATTTTATAACTACTTGTAATTCCGCAAGCTACGTCGCTTTGAAAGGAAATTTCTCCCTCAAGAGAGAATTTTTGCTAAAAACAGGTTCGAACTTTATTTTAAAAAACCGAACCCTTTATCTTTCTTGGAGTTCGCCGTTTTCGTTCCTTGCCCTAGGGCAAGGATTAGAAGACTGGCGGGGTCGACGGGATTTGAACCCGCGGTCTCCACCGTGACAGGGTGGCGTGTTAGACCAGGCTACACCACGACCCCAAATTTCTTTCATAATATTTATCTGAATACCATCCCTGATACCTCAAAAGAGAATAAACCTTCTTCTTCCTATTCATCTACCCTGCCTACAGACTTCTTTAATAAAATAACTAAACTACATTTTCGTTACAGTCTACGGCCTTACGTCGCCTTCCTGTAGAAGGCTTTGTCAGGTGACTTAAAGAACAAGAATTACCTCTTACCTCTTGCCCCTCGCTATGCAGCTGACAGACGTTTACTGCCTCTTATGAACGTTTCATCAGGGTAGATTACAAAGAACTTAGCTCAACACGCAATTGCCTTTTTAAATTTGTTGTATTTCCTTTCTAAATAATGATTCTTAGATACATTTTTATACATATAATGGAATAATTTTATAGCATCTTTTTTAGAATAATAAAGGTGGTCTCTGTATTTATTTATATAACCCTGATTTGTGCCTAAATTTTCAGAAAGTATTTTAGAAATATGTTTCAAAAATCCTATATTTGCATAAGCAAAACATACCTGCACGTAAGGATAATCTTTATTATTTCTATCGCTCCTTTTAAAATAACCATATGCCACACATCCATCGCCATCAAAATAACCCCTGATAAAATGCCGAAAATATTTTTTAGGAATCTTGGGTAATTTTAATCTTGATTCTTTATTAGGCAAAAAACCTAAATTAATCAAATCTTCGTACATCTCTTTACAGCCAATCTGTAATAAAAACGCATCTTTGCAATTCTGGTTATATTTCTTTTTTAAAGTTATCTTATGTTTAGAATTTACTAACTTTTTAACTTTTTCTAAAAGGTTGTAATCAGTAGAGGTAAATGAGATATATTTTGAGCCTCCAGAATTTGTAAACATACAGCCATCCGCAGCAAAATAACCTAAAACATAAGCCATTTCTGGTGACCATTTTTTAAAAAAATCTACGTTTATACAGGCTTTAGTTCTTTGAACTCGCCTATCAGGACCCCCGTACCGAAACTTATTTTTAAGTTTCCCGGTTTTATAAAACCAACTCGTAAGATTCTTATTGGTAAACCTGCGGCACCTTTGTGTTGGTATTGTAAAATGATTAAACCATTTAGTTACGGTCGTGCGAGGAATATTTATTACTTGCCCAATTTCTTTATGCATCATATCTTCCGGCCAATGCATTTGATAAAGTAAGTCTTTTATAGACGCGTTGAACTTATTTTCGATATCTTTTATCCTATTAGATTTTTCCAAGATAACCATATCTTGAATTATGGTGGGCGCTAGAGGACTTGAACCCCTGACCTAGTGAATGTAAGTCACTCGCTCTAACCAACTGAGCTAAGCGCCCAAATCCTACTCAAGGTTTATGCACCGCCTGAGACTATACCTAATAGCATAAGGGTAAATGCCATAACTAAAAGCGCAACTGTTTCTGTCATCCCTAAGACCACTAAGTAATTGCCAAAACCCTTGCCTGTCTCTGCCATAGCATCGCAGGCGCAGGCAGCGCATTTGCCCTGCCATAAAGCAGAAAGCCCGATAGCCAGGCCTGAAAAAGCGCCGATACTCCAGAGATACTGGCCTTTATTTGCTACTGCCATTAACTGCCTCATTACAATCATACCATATACTGTTTGGGTAAGAGGGGCTGCTGTAAAAACAACAAGCATAAAGGAAGCCGGTTTATTCTGCGAGAAATTTTTTTTCCAGGAGCCTATAGCAGACATCCCGGCAATCCCGGTGCCTAAACCAGAGCCAACAGCAGCCAGACTAAGCACCAATATCGCACCTAAATCCTTAAACTGTCCTAATAGCCCTGTGCCCATTCCAATCTCCTTTTTTTTGTGATTTATTCAGGAACAGCCCCCTTCGGGGACAGTCCCTGTTTATTCCTTTAACGGCTTATATTCAATCCCGCTCCAGGAAACATTCGCGTGGCTTGAAAATTCAAGGACATTGAGTCTGACGCCATGAACCAATACAGATACTGGACCAAGAACAATCCCTAAGGCATTTCCTATTAAGGCAATCAAGGCGCCTGCTATAAGCATAAAAAAATTGCCCCTGGCAACCATAGATGCCATAGCATTAAATGCATCCGCTATTGCAACACCTGCCAGGCCAACAGCAAAAAGACGTATATAAGAAACTAAGTCTGTGAAACTGCTCATTATGTTTAATGCAAGCGCCCCTAATCCCTTCCCGAATGCCTTGAAAATGTTTTTTTGCGGATTGCTAAAAATGACCACTAAAAAAATACCCCAGATAATCAGCCATTTAGTAAAAAAAGGAAAACCATCTCCTAAGACAAGCATCCTTGCTATATAAAACGCAGCCCAGAGCAGGCATATCCAGCCGACATCAGAAAGGGCGCTTAGAGAAGGCAGTTTCAATATGCCCCGCCAGGTATGTGCCAAGGATAAATGTAGGGCCCCTAAGAAAAAACAGAACCTCTGCAAGCCCTTATCATTTGCTAAAGCAGGGACAAGGGGTTTATAACCTGCGCGTAAAACCCATTCATGGCCGAAAAACGTCCCTGTTAATATACCCCATATGATAGCGCAAAAACTTAAAACATAAAAGAGAAAAAAAACGCCTGTGTTTTGTTTTTTTTGCCGGGCCTTTTGATGAACTATAAAACCTATAGAGGCATATACAATGCCGTATCCGGCATCCCCTATCAATACCCCGAAGAAGATACTGATAAAAATCAAAAACGGCAGACTGATATCCAGTTCGCGATACCCTGGAAGTATCTCTAAGAATTTAAATAACGGATTAATGATGGAAACCCAACTTGGGTTTCTGATTAAAACAGGGACATTATCTGTCTCTGAAGGCTCTGTGATAAGGATGCCCCATTTTTCTTTTTTTGCAAGTTCCTTAAGGGTCTGCTGTGTTTCTGAAGGGGCGTATCCGACTAAATATGTAAGCCCCTGGGATTGCCCCATACCGTAGATTGCTTCCTGGAATTCAATTTCTTTTATAATTTGGTCTCTTGCCTCTAAAAGCGCGCCCTGGTAAGTTAAGTATTCTTTTAATTGCCTTCTTAACTCAGCCATATAAGCCTCATCTTCTCTAAGCCGGCTTTTCATCTGAATAAGGCCCATCTTCGGCAATCCGATTTCTTTGAATTCGCATTGTATTTGTCCTTTAGCAATCACCAGACAGTAAACATTGCCGTTTTCTACGCAGACCTTTTTTACAATTGCCGCAGGCGAGAATTTCTTAAATTCTCTTAAAGGTATCTTGTAAAATTTAACCTGAATGCCTTTATCTAAAAGCCCCTGCACAAGGAGAGGGTCAAAATTTCCCCATATCTGCCATTCTGAAATTTGCTGCCTAAGGTTAAGTGCGAATTCCTCAAGATGGTTTATCCTCTTCCACAAATCTACAATGCGTTGCGATATAGTTTTAAAATCTACTGTGTGCCTGGCTTCAGAAGAAAATATAGACTGCCCAACAAACCCTTCCTCAGACAGAATATTAATGGCTTGTTCTAATATCTTTAAATCATCACGAAGTAATGTTATGTCCTTACCCTTAGGCTGCCTCTGATGCTCAATATGCAAAATGCCGTGTTTGCGCAACTGTTTAATGCCTTTATCTACATCCTGAGGCCGCATAATCACGGCTATTTTTTTCATCTTGACAATCATACAGATACCTCTTCAAATACCGCTTCTTCTATTTTTCTTTTGGCTATTTTGCTGCGGCCAACGGCATTTGCCATCTGATCTCCGATATAAATCTTAATCCTCCTGATTGCCTCTTTTGCCTCTGGGATTTTTACTTTTTCAAACAGATTGACCCTTTGCGTTGTAATGCGCAACTCCTGCCTTAGTATCTTGATACCCTCCTCTATGATATTGATTTCCTCTTTTAAGGAAACTATCTGCCTTAAGTATTCAAGCCCTACATCAACCCAAAGCGGCAGAAGAAAAAGGTCATAATCCGCTTCGGCAAAATCCACCCCTTCAAAAACAGGGATATCTACCCCTGCTATACTTCTTTCATTCCTTATGACTTTAATTGGGGTAAGCCATTCTTTAAGACCTGAGACATCCTCTGACAATAAACCTGCCCAAGTCATTATTGCATCTTTTTTTCTATCCTTAAGTTGCCTTTTTTCTTCCAGGAGATTCAATTGTTTAAGAATCTCAAGTTGTAACTGCTGCTTTTTAAGTTGCAGTGTGGGAAGATACCTCTCATATTGCCTTAAGGCATCCCGCTGCCGTTTAAGTTCTCCCTTGGTAAGCCTTATCTTCATAAAACACGCCTGCTTAGTTTTTAAGTCTCTAATGATTTATTCGGCCAGTATCTTTCAATCATTGATTTTTTTATTCCTGTTTCTTCAGGCCTAAAACACTCAGCCAGAATCTGCCAACCCCTATCCAGGGCCTTCTCAAGCGGGATATTAACCTTTAAAGACATCATCTCCTCTTCAAAAATTTTGCCGTAGTGTAAGAGTTTTTTGTCCCAGTTGCTCATCTGAAAACCCATTGCCTGTTTTTCTAATGTCTGGCGGTAATTAGCGAATAATTGAATCATCGTATCCATAATTGTGCGGTGGTCATCTCGGGTCTTGCCATTAACCTGCTGCTTAAGTCTGCTAAGCGAACCAAATGGCTCAATTGAGCCATTCTTTAAATAAAACTGACCTTCTGTAATGTAACCTGTGTTGTCAGGCACAGGGTGTGTTACATCATCCCCGGGCATTGTAGTTGCCGCTAATATGGTAATTGAGCCTGCACCTTCAAAATCAACCGCCTTTTCATAGCGGCTTGCAAGTTGCGAGTAAAGGTCCCCTGGATAGCCGCGATTAGAAGGAACCTGCTCCATTGTGATGGCTATTTCTTTTAATGCGTCGCAGAAATTAGTCATATCTGTCAAAAGCACTAATACACGTTTTCCTGAAAGGGCAAAGTTTTCAGCAACAGCAAGGCTTATATCCGGAACCAGGAGGCACTCTACAACAGGGTCAGCCGCTGTATGGATAAACATAACTGAACGCGTAAGGGCACCTTTTTCTTCTAATGTGTCTTTAAAAAATAGAAAGTCGTCGTATTTTAAGCCCATACCACCTAAAATAATTATATCCACCTCTGCCTGAATGGCAATCCTTGCAAGTAATTCGTTATACGGCTCTCCTGGAATAGAAAAAATAGGCAGTTTCTGGGATTCTACAAGGGAATTAAAAACATCTATCATAGGGATACCTGTGCGAATCATTTTATTCGGGATAATCCTCTTTACAGGGTTTACAGTTGGGGTGCCTATGTCAATAAGATTGTCGCTAATGTGCGGTCCCTTATCAAGTGGCAGGCCGCTTCCATTAAAGACGCGGCCTAATAAGTCATCTCCGCTTGCAATGCGCATAGGATGTCCAAGGAATCTAACCTTGTCTCCTGTGGAGATGCCTTTGCTTCCGGCAAAGACCTGTAGAAAAACCTTTGTCTCATCAATCCGAATTACCTGTGCCAAGGATGTCCCGCGGCGACTAAAAACCTGGGCAATCTCTAAATAACCAACGCCCTGGGCCTCTACTGTAATAACATCGCCTGCAATCTGAATGATGTTAGTATATGTCTTCTGCATTGGATTCTTCCTTTTACCCTAAAAAGTGACTTTTTAAAAGACCGGAGATTTCCTCTTCTGTTTTCTTGAATTCCTCTGATTTAAAAGCGCTGGAATTCCAGCCTTTAAAAAGTTGCCTTAGTTGCTGAAAGAAATGCAACGCCTCTTCTTTATCCTTAAAAGAAAACTCTCTCTTTAAGACATTGGCGTAAATAAAATCAAATACATAAATCTGCCTATCCTTGCTTGTTGCCTCATCAACCTTATCAAATGCGTTCTGCTGCAGATAAACAAAATCAAAAAATTCACCCTTTAAGTAATCTACGTAATCTGTAAGGGATGTCCCTTCTTCGCCTATAACCTTCATCATCTGTGCCACTTCGTTGCTCTTGTGCAGGATTTGTTGGCCAGTAAGCCTTTGTTCTTCTTCTATGAAACTTGGGTATTTACTCCAACTTATTAAAGGGTCAATAGCAGGGTATCTTCTTGAATCAGAGCGTTCCCGCGAAAGCCCGTGGAATGCCCCAACGACTTTTAATGTTGCCTGGGTAACAGGTTCTTCAAAGTTTCCTCCTGCAGGGCTGACTGCGCCGCCAATAGTTACTGAGCCGATACTGCCATCATAAAGCCGAACTACCCCAGCGCGCTCATAAAACGCCGCTATGCGGGATTCCAAATACGCCGGGAATGCCTCTTCTCCGGGGATTTCCTCTAATCTCCCGGACATCTCGCGCATAGCCTGTGCCCAGCGCGAAGTTGAGTCTGCTAAAAGCAAGACCTGTAAGCCCATCTGCCTGTAGTATTCTGCCAACGTTACAGCAGTATAAACGCTTGCCTCTCTTGCAGCAACAGGCATAGAACTCGTATTGCAGATAATAATTGTCCTGTCCATCAGAGGCTTATTTGTGCGCGGGTCTATTAAATTTGGGAATGTCTTTAATGTCTCTACAACTTCTCCTGCACGCTCTCCGCAGGCAGCAATAATAACAACATCAGCCTCGGCATGTCTGCTGATTAATTGCTGAAGGACTGTTTTTCCAGAGCCAAAAGGCCCTGGCACGCAATAAGTTCCGCCAAGGGCAATTGGGAAAAGGGAATCAATCAAACGGATTTTTGTAACCAATGTCTCCTGTGGTTTTAATCTTTCGGTGTATCCTGGGATAGGTATCTTTACAGGCCATATCTGATAAAGATAAACCTCTGTTTCTTTTCCTTCAGAATCCTTTAACCTCGCTATTGGCTCTTTTAAATTATACCTGCCTGCCTTGGCTATAAAAACAACCTCAAGAATCCCATTTAGGGAAAAAGGCGCCATAATGTAGTGTTTAATCATTTTTTCAGGAACGAATCCAAGTCTTTGCCCAGGCAAAATCTTATCTCCTATCTGCACAATTGGAGTAAATTCCCAGATGGAATCTTTATCAAGGGCATCTAAATAAACCCCGCGCTTTAAGAAAAAACCGTGTTTTTCAGCAATCAAAGAAAGCGGGTTTTGTAGTCCGTCAAAAATCCTGCCTAAAAGCCCTGGCCCTAACTGCGCTGAAAGAAGTTCTCCGCTAAATTCAACTGCCTCTGCCACCCTTAAATCAATAGTGCGCTCGTAAACCTGAAGTTCAGCGCTATTATTCCGGACGCGGATTACCTCTGACTTTAAACGCTCATTTCCGTGAATTATATAAGCCACTTCGTTCTGGATGACGTAAGTGTCAAACCTTACTGTCACCATATTTGCGTTAATCTTGGTGATAAAACCTATTCTTTTGTCTGGCATTTTTACCTTTGTTAGCGAACCCCTGTTAATTTTTCTATGAGCACTTCCTTATCCGCCTGGTCAATCCTTACCCAGCGCTGTAATATCAAGAGTTTAAGGCCATAAACAATCAAGAAATCTAAGTCAAAATAATGACCCATTGCTAACTCATCTAAAAAATCCCATCTGGCAAGGTCTAATATCTTCTCTGCCTCAAGTGGATTGGGATTCCTATGCGCAGACTGGGCAATATGATGAATGCTAAGCCCAGGATAAGATGCTATAGCCTTGATATATTTCTCAGGTAGAACCTTTTTACGGGCCGCCCTTAAAAACACCAACTCGTTTCTTAGCAGTGTATCAAATTCAGAGAACTTTCTTATAGTATGATTTTTCTTTATCTGCATATCATCCCTACCTAAACCCTTTAAAACCTCAAGGTCCTTCTGCGGGATAAATTCGCTGCATTTGTTTAAAAATACATCAAAGGAAAATGGGGGTTTTCCTTCAAAATAAAGCATTGGTAATGTAGATATCAGATATACGTAGAAATCAGGCATCTGTTGAGACTTGTAATATTTCTTTTAGTTTTGGTTTAAGGTATGTCCCTATGTATTCGGCAAGGGAGGAGTCGCTAAAATCAAACTGCGATTTTCCGTTGTCATAACTTATGATAAAGCCAGCGCGTATATCATCCGCCGCCTTTAATATAATTTCTCTTTTGGATTCTTCCTTTAATTTTTCCAGAAAACCATCCTGTAAAATCTTAAGGTCATCAGGGTTTAATGAGATAATAATCTCTCCTTTCCCAGGCGAAGCAGGGCTACATTGAACGGCCTTGCTTAAGAGCCTAAATAAATTTTCAGGGGTAAGGGTGCCTTTAACTTCATAACGAATCAATCTATCAAGCATAGCATTAATCTCCTGCCTTAATAGAAGCAAGAGGTCCCTGCCTGCCTGTCTAAGGAGGTTATTTTGTTTTTCTTGCATCCTGGCAATCTCATCCTTTGCATCTTTTAAGATTTTATCACTTTCAGAGCGGGCCTTTTTTAAAATCTCTTCAGCAGCAATCCTTGCCTGTTCCTCTATCTCTTTTGCCTTTTTTTTAGCCGCTTCTACACCCTCCTGATTGATTTTCTCTATTAACGCCTGTATATCTTCTGGCATACCTATCTCCTTTTAATCCAATAAGTCATCAAGGGCCTTTAATGGGTCCTTTGCTTCTAATATAGGCCTTCCAACCACTATATAATCAGCACCTGCCTCAAGTGCCTCCCTGGCAGTGGCAACTCTTTTTTGTTCGTGCTTAGGATATCCTTTAGGCCTGATACCAGGGGTGACAATTATGAATTTTTCTCCGAATTCTCTGCGTATTTTTTTTGCCTCATACGCAGAGCAGACAACGCCGTCTAAACCCGCATCCATAGCAAGCCTTGCGGCATCAATGACATCCTCTAAATCAGCCTCTTCGCTTGTCAATCTGGTTACCCCGATTACAAATGGCCTTGTGATATTTAATTCACCTGCCTTGCTCCTTGCGCCTTCTAATGCCTGCCTTAACATCTCCTTGCCACCTTTTATATGGACTGTCATCATAAACACTGCGGGTTTTTTATCTTGCGCAATAATACCTGTAGCCGCAGATGAAGCGGCATATACAGTATTTGGGATATCGTGGTATTTTAAATCCAGGAATATCTTAACTCCTTTTTTAGCAATGTCTTTTACTGCCTTTGGACCGCAGGCAGTAAATAAGGGGCTACCTATTTTATAAAATTTCACCCTCTCGCCGAGCAGGGCAACTAACCCCTCTGCCTTCTCTAAACTATCCACATCAAGGGCAACTATTAATTTTTCTTTTAATTCTGACATTTTAAGGAACCTGTTAATTCCTTTATAGAATTTATTTTATTTTTGATACAATATTGCCTTAATCCCTTTATAATCTCTATGGCTATCCCTGGATTTATAAAATTTGCTGTACCTAAGGCAATAGCAGTTGCGCCTGCTAAGAAAAATTCAATGGCGCTTTGGGTATCTATTATACCGCCCATTCCAATAATTGGAATTTTAATCTTTTGATACACATCCCAGACCATCTTTATAGCCACAGGCCGAATTGCTGGACCGCTTAAACCGCCGTATATACAGCCTAATCTTGGTTTCTTAGTTTCAATATCTATGCTCATCCCGCTTAATGTATTTATTAGGGCAATAACATCGCTTCCTGCCTCTTTAGCAGCAATGGCTATTTCTGTAATATCACTGACATTGGGTGAAAGTTTGGTAATCAAGACCTTCCGCGTTAGCCTGCGCACATCTTTGACTAAATCATAGGTAGCCCCGGCGTCCTGTGAAATCAATTTTTTGCTTTTAAGATTCGGGCAAGAAATGTTTAACTCAATAGCGCAAACAGTCTTTATTTTATCAAGGCGCTTAGCGATAACAATGAACTCCTTAGGGTCGTATTCGGAGGCAATGCTTACAATTATAGGCACGCCGATTTTAGATAAATAAGGGAGTTTTTCCTTAAGGAATGCCTCTAATCCAGGGTTCTCCAACCCTATTGAATTAAGCAGGCCAGCGGCAGTCTCGCAGGTGCGTGGAGGAGGATTGCCTTGTCGGGCCTCTAATGTAATTGTTTTGGTTATGATTGCACCTAATTCTTTTAAATTCATAAAATACCTGAATTCCTCTGCATAACCGAATGTCCCTGATGCCACTAACACAGGATTTTTAAGTTTGAGCCTTCCTAAAGATACAGATAGATTTGGTTTCATTTTGCAAAAATCATATTTTGTAGAACTAATGCCGCAACTTAAAATTCAAAACCTTTGACTTTTTTCATTACCTAAAAACTCGGTTCAATGCACAAAATTTTATATTTGGAAAAATCCTTTAATCCGCCCTGGACAAAACTTAAGTTTGTAAGATACTTCATCTTACACCAAACCCAGAACTTGGATTTAGGCTCCATCCCGAAATTCCACTTCACATATTGAAATCCAAAGTACAGTGTCAAGAATAATGAAATTACAGTAAAAACCTTAAACCCAAAATTACCAAATATAAAACTCAAAATCAACCCTATAATTGTAAATAGACCAAAGATATGGACGAGATGAAAATTACCGACATATATAAAACCTTTTATAGGGAAAGGGATAACAAGGCTTGGTTTCTTCCTTAAAAATTGGAATATAATCTCTAATGCATTTTTCTTAACATATTTATCAATAAGCGGAAGGTGCGCCTGGCCATAGGTAACCCAGACCTTTCTTAAAGATTTTAAATCTGCCCTGTGCATATGGTCAACCTTTGCCTTGGGCGCAAAATAAAATTTCCATCCATTTAGGCGGTGCTGATAACTTAAATCCATATCCTCTCCTGTGGGCCTTTCCCAGAATTTCGCCTGAATCTCGCGCATCGCGCTACGCCTGTAAGCGACATTGCAGGTGCCAAAGAAATACGCCTTATGCCCACCGATATCAGATGGAAGTGGGTCTTTGGGGAAATCCGGGTAATAGCCCTCTTTAATAAACCCGTATCTCGGAGAAACCATATTAAAACGGAAGTGCTGACACCATGCCTCCACTAAATTATCCGGGTCAACCTTTAAGGTATAAACCTCTCCGCCAACAGCGGCTATTTTCGGGTCTTCTGCAAAATGTTTAAGCATCTCCTGAATCCAGTTTTTATCAGGGGCGCAGTCAGCATCTGTAAAAAATAAAAATTCGCCCTTTGCCACATCAAGCGCCTTATTGCGGGCAAAACCCGGAGAAGGGCAGTTTGGGATTTCCACTAATTTTATAAATGGGTATTTTTTCTGCCATTCTTTAATAATATTTATAGTCCTATCGCTTGAGCCGCCATCAGCGATTACCCACTCCCAACAATCGCGCGGATAATCCAAGTTCAATAAATAATCAAATGTCTTCTCAATAGTCCTCTCAAAATTTTTTACAGGGATGATTATAGAAATAAAAGGCGCGGTCTTTACCATATTATCTCCTCCGTTTTAAATACAGGCCCATCCTGACATACCCTTTTATACCCAAAACCCAATTTACCTTCTGTATTTTTGCTTTTTACCTTGACAGTGCATCCTAAACACGCCCCAAACCCGCAGGCCATATGAGCCTCCATGGAAATCTGGGCTGGGATTTGAAACTCCCTGGATATATCAGAAACCGCCTTTAACATACCTTCAGAACCGCAGGCGTAGATAGTTGATAGTTGATAGTTGATAGTTGATAGTAAAGAGCGCAATAAATCAGTAACATTGCCTTTAAATCCAAAAGAGCCATCATCAGTGGCAACCTTGACATCGCAGTTTAATTTTTTAAATTCCTTTTCGCATAAGATATGTCTTTTTGTCTTTGCCCCTATTAAAATTAGGTTTTGGGTTTTGGATTTTGGGTGTTTGATTTTGGATAATTTTTCTGCAAGAAAAATTAGCGGGGCTACGCCTATGCCTCCGGCAACCAATATATGTGATACATTCAAATTATCAGGCGTTATGTGAAAACCATTGCCTAATGGTCCTATAATATCAAGGTATTCCCCGGGTTTTTTAGATGATAAAAGGGCACTTCCTTCACCTATAACCTCGTAAAGGATTTCTATTGTTCCTAAGGCGCGTTTAGAAATTTTTGACTGATAATCGCTAATCTCTAATCTGCCACTGACTCTATGTATGCTAAACGGCCTTCTTAAAAGGGGTTTATCGCAATCGCTAACTTTTAGCATCACAAATTGCCCTGGCTTGGCTTGTTTAGATATAAGGGGCGCCTGAAATACGCAATGCCAGTAATTATCAATAACCCTATTATTATAAATCAGTTTTGCTTTTATTTGAAACATATTTATGTATTTGTTCTTTTGCTTAAATAAACAACAAGACCTATAAAAAGAATAATGGTTATAAATATACCTGATGATTCTTTAAGGTATATTAAAAACCCCTCATTTTTAATGTCTTCCCATGACTCAATTAAAAGTGTAATAAATAATACTAATAATATAGGGCAGATTTCCTTTTTTAGCCAGGATATTTTTAATGGCAGGAATTCTCTAATATCTTTGTTAAATATTGCGCCCAAAGAAGGTAAAATCCTCGGGACAAGTTTACAATAATCCTCGTATTGCCTTCCAAACACAGCCTTTAGTTTTTTTTCTTCTTTAAATGTTAGTATCATATAACGGATGGAAAAAACTGCTAAAAAAATCAAAGCCACCCACCATTTAAAGACCATAAGCACAATCCCAATGCCAATCAACAGGATTCCTAAATACATTGGGTTGCGCACAAAGGCATAGGGCCCGGACTGAATCAATATACTGCCATCCTGAGAATGCTCGGATTTATATCCCCTGGCAGAAACCCTTAATATCTGGCCCATAAGCATCAAGGCAATGCCAAATGTCTCTATTGCCTCCTCCATAGGGTTAGAAGGACAACTGCGTAGAAAAAAACTAGGTAAGGCAGATATTAACAAAACAGCAAAGGTAATTATAATGCCATTAATCTTAATACGGCCTTTCATTTGTTATCTTGTTTTTTAGTATATTGCAATAATTATTGTTACTCTTGCTGTGGATTATAATCACGGATTTAACGGATTTTTAATCGGATTACCGCAGATACCCTTATTAAACAATCCCTTGCCTTAATTAAACAATGCCTTTATCCGTGTAAATCCGTGTGTCTTTTTTAATCCGTTTAATCCGTGTGGCTTTTTAATCCGTTTAATCCGTGTCTTTTAATCCGTGTTAATCCGTGATTAAACTCGCTAACTTTCTTTACTTTTGCGTTTTACATTATCTAAGTGTCTCTATTAAATTATTCAGGATAAAAAATCTTTTTAGATGGACACAATTGTTTTAATATACAATCTAAACACCTTGGTTTCTTTGCTATACAAACCCTCCTTCCATGCTCAATCAATAAATAACTAAAATTCCCCCATTCCTTTTTATCTAATAACTTCATTAAATCCTGCTCAATTTTATTTGGGTCGTCATTTTTGGTAATGCCCAATCTCTGGCTTAATCTACGCACATGTGTATCAACTGCTATGCCCTCTATCTTGCCAAATCCGTTAAAAAGGACTATATTGGCTGTCTTTCTTGCTACCCCTGGCAACTGTATTAATTTTTCCATAGAGTCAGGGACCTTGCCATTAAAATCTTTTAGTATTTTCTGCGCTGCTTTTTTTATATTCCTTGCTTTATTGCGATAAAACCCTGTTGAGCGGATTTCCTGTTCAAAACTCTTTATATCTAAATTGGCATAATCCTTGACGGTTTTATATTTTTTAAAAAGGTCCTTTGTTACCAAATTTACCCTTTTATCAGTGCACTGGGCAGAAAGTATTGTTGAAACTAAAATTTCCAAGGGATTGCTGAATGTCAGGGCAATCCTTGCTGCAGGATATTCTTTTTTTAATAATACTAATATTTTATCTATATTGTTTGCCATAATGCCTAACCTGATAGTTTTTAATTGATTTTATTATACTACTTTTGGGTTAAAAATTTAATATTTTTTATAAAAAATGATTACAGAGATTTAATCACGGATTAACACGGATTAAAAAAGAACACGGATTAACACGGATTAAACGGATTAAAAAAGACACACGGATTTACACGGATAAAGGCATTGTTTAATTAAGGCAAGGGGTTGTTTAATAAGGGTATCCGTGGCAATCCGTTTAAAAATCCGTTAAATCCGTGATTATAATCCAGGGGTACCTTAGATAACGTAAAACGCAAAACTAAAGAATGCTTACAGTGATTTAATCACGGATTAACACGGATTAAAAGACACACAGATTAAACGGATTTAGATAAGACAATCCGTGGTAATCCGTTTAAAAATCCGTTAAATCCGTGATTATAATACAGAGGTATCTTAGATAACGTAAAGAGCAAAACGCAAAACTAAGGAAAGTTAGCGAGTTCACGAGTTAGCGAGTTAACGAGTTGGCGAGTTTATTTGGTTCTTCTTCCCCAGATTTCAGCAAGTATTGATGCGGTAATTATGCACCAGGTTGCAAACAGGGCATTTGGGATAGCAGCAGGGTGAGAAAAGTATTTAAGGGAAAGCACAGCGCCTAAACCAGCATTTTGCATACCTACCTCAAAGGAAAGGGTGCGGCTGCGAATACTATCAAAACCATAAAGTTTACCAGCCATATATCCAAGGATAAGCCCGAATAAATTATGCAAAAATACTGCAAAAAAGATTAAAACTGTAATGTGGGCTAAATAATCTTTATTTAAGGCTGTCACAAGCCCGCATATAAAAGCAATAAAAAGCGCGGATATTGCTGGAAAGACATTGCTTATCTTGGCAATTTTTTCTTTGAATATGTGTTTTACCCATAACCCTAAAATCAAAGGGACAATCACCATCTTAATTATGCTAAAAAACATATCCCAGAATTTAATCTCTATGAAGGTCCGTCCAAAAATATATGTAAATAGAGGGGTAAGTACTGGAGATAAAAAGGTAGAGGATGTTGTAAGACTTATTGAATAAGCGACATCTGCCTTCGCAAGATAAGAAATTACATTTGAAGCCATTGCCCCTGGGACAGACCCCACCAAAATCATGCCTATAGCAAGTTCTGACGGAAGATTTAAGGATTTAGCAATAATAAATCCTAAAAGAGGCATAATGGCAAATTGCGCAAGGGTTCCTAAAAGAACAATTTGCGGTCTTTTAAATACAGGCGCAAAATCCCCAAAATTAAGGACAGCCCCTATCCCAAACATCGTTAAGGCAAAAAGCAATTCTGTATAATCTTTAAAAATAAGAAGGCATCTAGGCCAGACGTAACCTATCCCAACTGCCAAAAGCGTCCAGAGCACTAAAAGCCTGCTAAACCTATCAAAAATTTTATTTAACATAATAATTCAATAATTTTGTTCTTACAGGTATTGCCTTTTAGGATAATTATCCTGCTTTTAGGCAGACCGAAATATTGACTTAATAATTTTATCGCAGCCTCATTAGCCTTTCCTTCTTTTGCCTGCGCCTTTACTGATAAAATATATTCCTTATCGTTTAACTTATCTACCTTTTCTATTTTTGAATTTGGCTTAACCCTGACTGAGATTTTCATACATAAAACCAAGACAATACAAAATATCCTCTAACCATATATTTATCAGACAACCTCGCAGGAAATATTTTCTTCTCTGAATAAATCTGCCAGTGCCTCTTCATTCTCTATCTTTTCTAATTTATATTTTTTATAAATCCAATCGGCATAATTGTAATTCATCCTGTCAATTATTACATAATCCACCTTACCTTTTAAGTCTGACGCCAGGCCTTCTGCCTTTGGCAAAAGAGGGGCTATCATAGCGTAGGTTTTAATACCCGCCTGATGCAATTTATATAGCGCCTCTATCCTTTTATTGATTGGTGGGGTTTTTGGCTCAAAAATTTTTCTGATTTCTTCATCTCCAGTAGCAATACTAAATCCAACCTCTATCGCCTTAAACTTCTTTAACAATTCTAAATCCCGCAGGACCAACGGGGACTTTGTCTGAATGACTACAGGCCAATCACTTGCCTGTAGAATTTCCAGGCACCTCCTTGTCAAACCATATTTCTCCTCTATAGGTTGATAAGGGTCGCATACACCGCTTATCCAGACCCTTTCTTTTTTCTTTTTATTTACCTCTTTGGCAAGGAGTTCCGGGGCATTAATTTTTACATCAACAAACTCCCCCCAGTTTTCATTGTGGCTGCTAAATCTTTTCATAAACCTCGCATAACAATAAAAACAGCCGTGCTGGCAGCCAACATATGGATTAATTGTCCAATCATAAATCTTTGATTTTGAAAGAATATTTCCTGCCTTAACCTCTTTAATATTCACAACTTTTATTTAAAAATCTTGCCTGTTTCCATACTCCAAAACAATAAGTCTAAATGCGCCATCGGGATACCTATCTTATCAGCAAAATCCCTGAATTTATTTTCAATGTCTAAATATACCTTTTTTCTTCCAATTGATTCAGGTATATCTTTTATAACTCCGAATTTCTTTAAATTTTTTAATATGTGCCTATCTAAAATAGCCAGGTTTTCTCCAAAGCCAATATTTCTTAAAAAATGGCTGGCCTCCTTATAGCCAATGCCTTTTATATTTTTTACTAACCATTCACGCGTGGCTATGATATTTTTAATATCCAATCTATCTTTTATTTTAATCCTGCATTTATCTTGCAAAAACCTCCTTGTTTCAATAATATACCTTGATTTATTCTTATAGAACCTGACCTTCTTAAGGTAGGGTTTAATTTTATTTGCCCCTCCCTTAAACAAAAGGCGATTTCTTGCCAATTTATTTATTATTTCATCGCAGGTTTCAGCCTTAGATTGCGGTGTCAATATACAAAAACATAGTTCTTTAAATATCTCCTTATCTGTCTTATCCCAGATGCCTTCAAAATATTTAAGGCGCCTTAATATCTCATCCCTTTTTGTTTCATATATTTTTTTTAATTGAATTATCCTATTCCCCATTGAATTATTACACACAACTTTATTAAAGAGGGTCTTTTAAACCCAAAAGGTTTAATTTATTTAGCCCTGGATTACCTTGACCCACACCTCTCTTGAGCGCGGGCCGTCTCCTTCGCAGAAATATATCCCCTGCCAGGTTCCTAATTTTAACTGACTATCCTCAATAAATATAGTAAGGCATGGGCCGAATAAAGATGACTTGATGTGGCTATCAGCATTACCCTCTGTATGCAGGTAGCCATCTCCTTCTGGTATGAGTTTCTTTAGCGTATTGATAATATCCCTTCTTACAGAAGGGTCGGCATTCTCATTAATGGTTAAGCCTGCTGTTGTGTGCGGGCAAAAAAGAAAACATACACCTTCCTTGACTTTGCATTTTAAAACAATTGCCTGAATCTTCTCTGTTATATCAATTAAGTCAATGCGGCTATTTGTCCTTATACTTATTCTTTCCATATTTTTGGGATTTGGGATTTGTGATTTGTGAGTTACCCTTATGGTATTCCTGCAGAGACTTTACATTAAGGTCCTTCTTTAGAAGCGCCTCCATACCATTTACAGTTGCCTGCGCCCCTGAGATAGTTGTGGTGTAGGGTATATTGTATAAAATCACCTGAGAACGAATCTTAATTTCATCCTGCCGAGGGACCCTGCCTGAAGGGGTGTTGATGACTAATTGGATTTTGCCGTCTTTCATCAGGTCTAACACATTGGGCCTGCCTTCGGCAATCTTAGGAAGCACCTTAACGGCAATATCGTTCTTCTCTAAAACAGCGCCTGTGCCTTCTGTTGCATAAATATTAAATCCCAAGTCCTTGAGTTTCTTGGCTATAAAAACTATTGCCCGCTTGTCTTTATCCCTTACAGAGATAAAGACATTGCCTTTTAACGGAAGGTTCTGGCCAGCAGCAATCTGGCTTTTGATATATGCCCTGCCAAAATCCTTATCAATACCCATAACCTCTCCTGTGGATTTCATCTCAGGTCCTAATATCACATCACTTCCTGGAAAACGATTAAATGGAAATACAGATTCCTTTACGGATACATGCTTTGGGATAATCTCCTTGGTAAAACCCAACTCCTTTAATTTCTTGCCTAACATCACCTTGGTAGCAAGTTTTGCTAAAGGCACCCCTATTGCCTTGGAAACAAAAGGGATAGTCCTTGATGCCCTGGGGTTTACCTCTAAAACATAAACCTTTTCGTCTTTAACTGCGTATTGCACATTCATTAAGCCCCTGATATTCAATTCCCTTGCCATCCTGTAAGTTGCCTCTCTTATATTATCAAGTATATCCTTTGATAGAGAAAATGCGGGTAGCGCCATTGCTGAATCCCCTGAATGAATACCCGCCTCTTCAATATGCTCCATAATCCCTCCAATACAGAATGTCTCACCGTCTCCTATTAAATCCACATCAACTTCAATTGCGTCTTCTAAGAATTTATCAATCAACACAGGGTGCTCCCCTGAAACACTCGCTGCCTCTTGTATAAAACGCTCCAACATAGATTCATCATAAACAATCTCCATTGCCCTGCCCCCTAAAACATATGATGGCCTGACTAAAACAGGATAGCCTATATCCTTCGCTATTGCTTTTGCCTCCTGAAATTTAAAGGCAGTGCCGTTAGCAGGCTGCAAGAGATTCAGTTTATTTAGCATACCCTGGAATCTCTTTCTATCTTCTGCTATATCAATATTGTCTGCGCTTGTGCCTAAAATATTTACTCCTGCCTTAAGCAATGGCACAGCCAGATTTAATGGGGTTTGACCTCCGAATTGCACAATCACACCGATTGGCTTTTCAATCTCTACGATATTAAGTATATCTTCTATTGTCAGTGGCTCAAAATATAGCCTGTCAGAGGTATCGTAGTCAGTAGAGACTGTCTCGGGATTACAATTAATCATAATGCTTTCTATCCCCTCCTCTTTTAAGGCGTATGCCGCATGACAACAACAATAGTCAAATTCAATCCCCTGACCTATGCGGTTAGGCCCACCCCCTAATATAACAACCTTTTTATTTTTTGAGGGCCTTGATTCGTCCTTAGTCTCATATGTGGAATAAAAGTATGGTCTTTCCGCCTCAATTTCTCCTGCGCAGGTATCCACTAATTTATAAACTGCCTTTATATTGTATTTTTTCCTTGTAGCCCTCACCATCTCCTCCGTAGAATTTAAAAGGTAAGCCAATTGTTTATCTGAAAACCCGTTTGCCTTTGCCTTTTCTAAAAGTTCCCCTGGTATCTTTAATTCCTCCTCAGCAACATGATTCTTGAATCCCTTGATATCCTCTTCAAGTTCAACTAACTGCCTTAGATTATCAATAAACCAATGGTCTATGCGCGAGAGGCGGTAAATCTCATCAGTGGAAAGCCCGGCCTTAATGCCGTAACGCAAATAAAAAATTCTTTCGTCATTTGGAATCCTGATTTTTTCTTTAATCTGCTCCAGCAATTTAACATCTGGGTTCTTCAATAATTCATCGCTAATCTTATCCTTGCCGTCAGCGCCAAAACCAAATCTGCCTATCTCAATGGAGCGGATTCCTTTCTGCAATGCCTCTTTAAAATTCCTTCCAATAGACATCGCCTCGCCAACTGCCTTCATAGATGTGCCTATTGTCCGCTCGCAACGGCTAAACTTCTCAAAGGTAAATCTGCAGATTTTAAACACGCAGTAATCTACTGTTGGCTCAAAGAAAGAAGAGGTCCTGCCTGTAATCTGATTCATTACCTCTGGCAATGTAAGCCCTACTGCCAACTTTGCTGCTACCCGGGCAATTGGAAACCCTGTTGCCTTTGAGGCAAGGGCAGAACTCCTTGAAAGCCGCGGGTTAACCTCAATAATCACGATATCGCCGTTTTCAGGGTTCTGGGCAAACTGTATATTCGCCCCTCCGCCTGTTATACCAACTTTACGGATAATCTTTCTGGAGAGGTTTACAAAATTATTGTACTCCTCGGCTGTCAATGTCTGGCTCGGTGCAACAACCATACTATCTCCTGTATGCACACCCATAGGGTCAACGTTTTCCATAGACGTAATCATAATCACGTTATCGCAGGAGTCCCGCATTACTTCAAACTCAATCTCCTTCCATCCTAACACAGACTGCTCCACCAGAACCTGGCCCACAGGGCTTGTTGTAAGGCCCTTCTCCAATGCCTTTTTTAACTCTTCTTTATTATACACGGCAGAGCCGCCTGAACCTCCTAAGCAGTATGCAGGCCTTAGTATCAAAGGAAAGCCTATCCCCCTTGCAATCTTTAGGCCTTCGCTGATAGATGTGGCAATGCCGCTTTTAGGCACATCAATGCCTATCTCTAACATTGCCTTTTTAAACAATTCCCTGTCTTCGGCGCGCGCAATTGCATCTACCGGCGCTCCAATACACTCCACCCCGTATTTTTTTAAAATACCTTCCTTAACTAAAAAGAAGGCTAAATTTAAACCTGTCTGACCACCTAAAGTCGGTAAGAGCGCATCAGGCCGTTCTTTCCTGATAATCTTCTCAACCATTCCTACTGTCAGGGGTTCTATATAAGTAACATTTGCCATTCCAGGGTCAGTCATAATAGTTGCGGGATTGGAGTTTACAAGAATGGTAAAATAATCTTCCTCTTTTAATGCCTTGCAGGCCTGTGAACCTGAGTAGTCAAATTCGCAGGCCTGACCTATAATAATCGGACCTGAACCTATGATAAGAATCTTTTTTATGTCTTGACGTCGGGGCATATCAATACTCCTTTGATAGTTTGAGAAATCTCTTTAATATGTCATTAACCTCATCAAACCCAGGACTAACAGGATAATACTGAATTCCTATAACTTTAAGTTTTTTGCTTTCTATTTCTTCAACGCTTTTGTCATTTAAATTGTAACCAGTAATTTTTATATCTTTTATCTTAGACAACGAATCTTCATCCACTACATAGGTGTGATTCTGGACTGTAATCTCTGCCTTAAGGGAATTAGGCCTACCCAAGGGATAATTAACTCCGTGGTGGCCGACCTTTAATTTCTTAAGCCGGCAGCCAAGGGCCAAAGATAAGACCTGATGACCTGTAGATATGCCTAAAATCGGGATTCTCTGAATCAGGCCTTTGACAGAAGCCACTGTCTCTTTTAGCCCAGCGTCTTCTTCAGGTCCGCTTGAAATAATTAACCCCTGAAATTTACCATTTAAAATCTCATCTGGCTTAGTGTTATATGGAAAAAGGCATACTGAAGAGCCCAAAATATCAAGTTGCCTAAGCAGGCTTTTTGTCACTCCTAAATCTAAAATTGCAAGTTTATATCCGCCTTTCTTTCTGTTTAAAAAAGTCGGTTTATTTACAGAGACCTTGCTTAAAAAATTAACTGTGCCGTTATTGCCGGAGTTTTTTAGTTTAGACAACAACTCTTTTGTAGTGTTAGATTGGATAGAAATTATCCCGCGCATCTGGCCATAACGCCTAAGGTGAAGCGTTAACGAACGGGTATCAACTTCGCTAAGGACAGTAAGGTTTTGGTTATTAATAAATTCATCAAAACCCTCCTTTGCCTGCCAGTTGGAATAAATGCGCGATTTTTCTTTTATAACCATACCAGCCAGCCAACACCTACCTGATTCGTTAAACTTAGGATTAATCCCGTAGTTACCAATCAACGGATACGTAAGCACTAAAATCTTACCAGCATTTGCCGGGTCAGTCATTAATTCCTGATAACCAACTACGCTGGTATTAAAAAATACCTCGCCGGTTATTTCCCTGATCCCCCCTAAGCCATTCCCGTAAAAAACAGTTCCATCTTCAAGCATTAGAATTGCCTTCATACACTACTCCTTTTAGGATAAAGCGCAAAATGTAGAGCCTAAAACTACAAAGCAAAACTTAAAAATTTAAGGGTTTTGAGTTTTTAAGTTGTAGTTTTGCATTTTGCGTTTTGAGTTTTACGTTGCCTAAAATTTCATTTACCTTGCGAACTGCTGCATCAACTGTCTTTACATTAATTACCCCGGGGATATCCCAGGAATTCAGGCTAATTACTGGTATGCCAAACTGTAAGCAATATGCAATCTCAGAAAGAGTCCCTGCTTCTCCTGGCAAGGCCACAACAACATCTGCGCTTTTTACTACAAGGACATTTCTAGCCAAACCTAAACCTGTAGGAATAACTATATCTATATAAGGATTAGCGTCGTTTTTGTTGTAACTTGGTATTATACCTATAGTTAAGCCATTTTCAGATTTAAAACCCTTAGAAACAGCATTCATTGTTCCACTTAAACCGCCACAAATAAGAATATCAACCACTTTAGCCAATTTTTTGCCTAATTTATGGGCTATTTGCTCCACTTCATTATTGCAAATATGACCGCCTATTACACTTACAACTCTTTTACGCATATATTTTATCTTATTTGCAGCAGAAACTACATGCTGTTTAAAATAAACCAAAACATGACCCACAAAAATTTATCAAAATGCGCCTGGCAGGAGTCGAACCTGTCGCTCGCCTATTATAAATATCCTGGCTCGCTCCCCATAGGGGCTTTGCCCCTCTGGCGCTCCCCCCCCTAATCCGCGGCGGGCCCCTGT